>WLWG01001641.1_pt1 | contig 19454 bp, 35 predicted proteins | sample 6712871 | NCBI WGS metagenome assembly WLWG01 (sample SAMN12718693, study PRJNA515312) | sponge metagenome | isolation source: marine sponge | host: Mycale hentscheli | place: New Zealand: South Island, Marlborough, Capsize Point | collected 2003-05-01
GATGGAGGAGTCCAAATCTTCGGCTTTTCAGTTTTTGCTCTAGATTGACTCACGCGAGTGGTTTTCATTTTATCTTTTTCCATATGCTTATACCTCCTTCGCGGCTAATTGTTTCGCATATTCTTCTAGCGGCACACCTAATCTTTTAGAAATTGCTACCTGTGAAGGTGTGAGTTTCACAGTTTTTCTGCGTCCTTTTGTACTGGCCGGACGTCGGGCACTTGCTACACTCTGCGTTGGTGCAGTGGTAGATTGCTCCACAGTATCAAATTTGTGCGGAAATGCAACCCTTATTCTTTTGTCGACTTCCGTATAATATTCTTCTGATTGTGGATCAAATCCTTCCATTTCAACAAGCTCTTTGTGTATGTCAAATGCTGTGTAAGTCATTGCATTATCAGTACCAAACCATTTATTGTTTTGTGCCCAGGTTTCTGCTCTAGGGTCAAAATCAGGTGCTTGTGGCTGTTGAGGAGCTACTTGTGGCTGTTGTACAACCTGTTCTGTAGCTTGTGTTCTTTGTTCTTGGTTTGCTTTGATTTGTTTTAATCTAGCATCTTCCATAGCCATTTCAGCAATAGCTTGTTGAGCTGCAATTTGACCGTCTATGTCTTGCGTCTCTACTGCTTGCTTGTACGCAAGTTTAGCAGCATCCATACCATTATTTACTTTTGCTTCTAGTTCTTGAGTATAAGTAGTGCCAAGTTTGTCGTACTGACCTCTAATTTTGTCTTGTTGTTGTTTTAAAGATTGAGCGTAAGTAATAGCTTCTTCTTTTTGCCTTTCAGCTTCACGCATTTTACGTGTAAGTTTAGCTATTCTTTTTTTAACTCCTTCTGAATATTCTCCCAGTTCGTCTTGGGGTTTATCAGCTTGAACAGCAGGCTGCTCATTAGATTCCTCAGATGCGTTATCGGTTTCTTCAACCTGTTCGACTCTGATCTCATCTTCTGGTACCTCTAGTGATTGTTCTGGAGCGTCAAGATCGATCTCCATTTCTTGTTCGTCGGCTTCGCCCACGTCTATTATTTTTTCGTCGTCTAGCATAGTTAATTCCTCCTATGAATTACATTGCGTGAATAAGATCTTCGGGATCTTCTATTGTCCCTAGTATCTCATCATCGTTTAACATTCTTATCTCGCCACCATCAATCTGCATACGTGATCCTGCATATCTTGCAAATACCACCCATTGTTTTTCTTGGCACCATGGTCCTGTTGGATACTTTTCCTCATCCTTATAACAGAGATCACCCATCTTTAGTACGTAACCAACTTGCGTTGCTACACGTGCTTTGTCTAAAGATTCTTGTGCAATAATAATTCCACCTTCAGTTTTTTCTTTAACTTGAAAGGGCATAACAAGTATACGCCATCCTGTAGGATGTGGTAACTTATCTAAATTTGTTTCTTGAGTTTCTTTTTTTGCTTCATTTTTTGCAATCTTTTTTGCATCTGCTTCAGCATTATATTTATCTTCTAAGGCGTGCGATGTTCGTTTCGTCATCCGGTTCTGGCTCCTTTGGTTGTAGCAGGTTAGAGATTTCCTGTTTAATTTGATCCGTAACGTGGATCTTACCGAGAATATAGTTGTATTTCTCCATACTGTCAACACCACCGCCTATTAAAACGTTAGCGTTGTTTTCCATGATTTCGTCAAGTAGTCTCTGGATCTTGTATACTACGTGTACTGGGTCTATAGCTTCTGACATATTTCTTTTTCTTATCTCCTAAGTTATGCCAAAACTCATCGAGAGTGTTGGCTTTTTGTTTGCAACATTCCCCCGAACGTACTTTTTCTTCAGTGTGACAAGCACACGTTTTATCTTCACCCATCGTAAGTCCCCCTTACTTTTTCTTAAAAATATCGGCTCCCTTAAGGCCGTATATACTAGCGACGACCCCTACAAATAGCGTCTGGTACCAAAAAGGCAGATTATTAAACTGCTCAAAGAACATGTGCAGTTTGGCTTGTATGTCCGGATCCTCACTAAAGACACTCCATATCAATAAAAGCACTGGGGCACTTACCAAAATAAGTACAAACTCGTCTTTCCATCCTTTGTCGTTTGATTGTCTAACAGCGGCTTGGTACTCCACTTCCCCATTCGCCATTTTCTGTGCATGCAATAAAGCAGCATCCGACATAAGTATTTTTGCTTTTTGTTTATTAGCAAAAATAGCTGAACCGGTTTTCAATACCGTAGGTAGAAGTGAGAGTAATGGTCCCATTAATTATTTGATGATTGATACTATGATAATGGCAACAACAACACCTGCTGCTATTTTCCATTTAACAGGCATGTCAGCCCATTTTTCTTTTAAAGATTCGATCATGATGACCTCCTTTTTTTCTTTTTTACACCTGCTTCGCTTAATGCGATAGCTATGGCTTGCTTTTTATTTACCACTTTTTTATTAGATTTACCAGACTTAAGTTTACCGGACTTATACTCCCGCATTACTTTGCTGATTTTCTTTTCTTTTTTCACTATTTTAACTTAAATAAATTACCAACTCCATTGGCCATTGGTCCGCGTAGCGGTGGTACTAGGCCGCCCTGGTTATAGCCAAAAATTTCGTTTTCTAGTCCAGGTATAGTTGTTCCTTTACTTAAATATAAAGCTGTTCCCATTGGATCACCATCCATCTCAATAAAATCGTCTAAGTTTTCTAGTCCACCTTGAGTAGTTGCATCAGCTATATTTAATTGTGGAAAAAGAGATTGCATAACATTAAAGCCGAATAATTCTGGTCCAATATTAAAAGCTGAACTTAATGCGTCACTAGTTTCTTTAAGACTGTCGTCCTGTATTCCTGGTTTAAAATACTTTGATAAATTTGACACAGTTAGTTCAGGAGAATCATCTTCTTCAACAACAGGAACCTCTTCTTCTTTTTTGTTCTTTGCTTCCTCTTGTTCTTTTTGGTAAGCCTCTATTTGTTCTTGCAACAAATTAGATTTTTTGTCTCCAGCCAACATACCCATAATAGACATAAGTCCAAGCGGTGCTATGATGTCGGATTCTCTCATATTAGTTCTCTACTATTGTACTTTTCATTTGCTGAATACCACTTTTAGCTAATGATACACTTGCTCTTAACTTTTGGTGCTCATCATTCTGTTCCATTTTCTCTTCTGCTAGCTCTCGAGCCTGTAATAGTTTAGCTCTGTCCATTGCTAGATCATTTTGTGACTCTTCTTCTTTTCTAGACTCTTCTTTGGCCCTAAGATCAATCTCTCTATCTTTAAGTTTCAATAATGGATCATTTTCAATCTGATTTAACACTTCTCGTTCTGCTTCTGCGTACTCTGCCATAAATTCAGCTATTAATTGTGATTTTCTAGCCTCCATAGACGTTTGCATACTTTGCATTTGCTGTTGTAGTTGCATAACTTGCGGATTTTGTTGCATTTGTTGTTGATTTGGTCCCGCCTGTTGCATCATCATCTGTAATTGTTGTCCCATTTGCTGCATTTGAGCAATTTCTTCGCTAAATTCTAACTCAATTTGCTCTCCAGCCATCAAAGTTATGTGTTCCATACAGTTTTGTTGCAATAATCCCATTGCTTTTGGATTATTACGTACAATTGTAGTCCCCATAAACTGTAAATGCGCTTTCATGTGTGCCTGATGGTCTTGTTTTGGAAAAGCTTGAAACTTTTTACCATTCATTGCTAAAATATTTTCACTTGCAGGGTCTAAAGGTGAAGGTTGCATTGGTGGTGGCAACAATGTGTCAATATTTTTTACACCTAATGCCTCATACATGTGTTTATAAGCATGATACAAATTATGCATTTGCGGATTTGACATTGCCATTTGTAATTCTGTTTGTGCAATTGTAATTCTTTGTGTTTGTGAAAAGATATTTGGATCTGCAACCGGTACAATATCAACTCTGTCGTCAAAGTCAGTTGCAAAAACTTCTCTTGCACCACCAACAATTTCATATGGATATGTTTTTGGTAAGTACGTTGCAAAACATTTAGCAAGTAACATAAACTCACATTTCATTGCTGCATAAATTCTTTTGTGAATAGCAGACATGACCCGCGATCCACGTTCCAAGAGCGCCATAGTTGTACCCACGGCTGCCGATTGATTTCCATCACCCACTTGCATATCTGCAATGGACGCGAAACGTTGACCCGCTTGGACAACAACTCCCATTAGTTGTAGGAGCGTGGCACTTGGATCTTTAAATGGTAATGGCATAAATGCGTCACGAAGATTTCCACCAGGCGCATCAACATCACGGAACTCTCCCGGCTGCAACGGTTGAGCTTCGTCTCTGACTCTGATACCTCTTTGTTTGAATCCGGCTGGTAAGTTTGACAAGGTGCCGGCGTCAAGAAGCTGTCTCAATGCTGCTGTTGCAGTTCGTGACAGTCCGCCGATCATGTGGATAAGGCCGAATCCATAGAAGCCTAGTCCTGGTAAAAACTTAAAGTGTACAAAATATTCTTTCTTCTTGCGTAACGGATCATCGACCGCGTACGCTCTTCTAACTGATAAAACTTTACTTGAGTCATGGTGAATAGTTACAATGTAAGGTAACTTCAATCCTGTTTCTTCACCTTGCTCATCTTTGTCTTCAAAACCTTCTAAGTCTAATTCAATATGGCATTCTAATAAAGTGTGTACGTCGCTTTTTGCAGTTCTTTCAACACCAGATATATCATCTTTAGTATCGGTAACTTCGTCTGCACTGTAGCTGTCTTCACTTAGTTCTATGTCTGCATAAAAACCTGTCAGTTGTTGTTTGCGTAAATCGTTTTGTGATATTTTTATTTTGTGAATAATTACATCAGTATCTTCTAGAGAGGTTGCATTATAACTAACATACAAATCTTCTGCCGGTACAAATTTAGAAACACATCTATTCAAAACAGAATCGTAATAAACTTTTTTAAATGTTGATCCTGCTAAAGGTAAATTAAATAACATCTGATCAAACTCAGGCTCGTACTCTTTCATGTTTACCATAAGCTGATAATTCATAAAATCTTTGACACGTGCAGATTGTTTTTCTGAATCTGGATTGTGCGCACCAATAATTTGAGTTCTGACCGGCCCTTGTGCTGGAAGTAATTCTTTATAAGCTAAAGCCTGAAACTGTGTAACAGCTTCAGCTAAAACTGGGTGTGTGGCACCACTTGCACCCTGGAATGGCTCTGATCTATTTTCATATTTAAAACCTAAAAGTTCTAAACCTTTAACGTAAGTGTCTTCCCAATCTGATCTACCTGCTTTAAAATCTTCATAAGAATCTTCAAGATCAGATGCAACTTCTATTAATACATCCTCATCTAAAAACTCAACTAAGTTGGTGTCAAAATCTTGACCACTTTGAAACTGTGCTGCTTGTGGATCAAAATCTATTTCTGCACCACCATCTTCCGTCATCTCAACATTTACATTTGTTGGATCATTTGCTTCACGTTCCTGTATTGCTACTTCAACTGACTCGTCAATTACGTTAGTTGTTTTTGTTAAATCGCTTACTTTATCTATTGCCATATTATTACCTCGTTAAATTATGCTAGGCCGTTACCGTTGCCTTCGCCTTGACCAGCATTCGCTGCTCCTGGACCTTGTGATGGACCGCCACTATTACCAGTGCCCCCATGATTACCACCATCTCCTGGAGTACGATTAGCAAATGCGTCTGCAAGTTTGTCATGTTGTGATTGTTGTGCTTGTCTGTTCGCATCAGTTGCAGCTGAAGTTGCTCCTTCAGCTATTGAAGCTTGTCTTTGTCTTTCTCTATATGCTTCGTATGTTTCGTTTATCTTATCAACCACTGGAGAAAGTATATTTCTAATTGCAAAATTAACTGGACTAAAGGTTTGAAACGCATTCATAATGCCATCAAAACTAAATCCATCTTCTTCTCCTTCTTCTCCTTCTGGAGTTTGATTAAAACCAAAGAAGCTTCTAATATTATCCATAGAAATTTCTCCCGAGTCTACATCGTTTGCTGGACTGTAAGGATTATTTTCGCCGCCACCACCACCAACAGGATTACCAATAGGATTAAGACCTGGAAGAGGAAAAGGGTTAATAGGTAAAAAAGTATTATTATTTACCTCTTCGTCTTCAGACGAATTTTGATTCATTGCATTTAAGATTCCAGACTGTAAAGTCGAATCAAAAGAAAAAGTATTTCTGCTAGGGTCGAATTTTGTTAAATTTGCAATACTCATTAATAGTACGTCCTCGCGTGTTCCGGCAATGGTTCATCCTCGTAATCATCGGGATGCTCGACAAAGCCACCTTGTCTAAATCTCATTACGGCTTGAGTCATACTATCCACTAAGTCATCGTGTTCACCAAGTGGGAATGCAGCGCATTCCTCAATAACCTCTTCTGCAAACTTTTTGTCTGGTGCCCAAATCATTCCAGCCTCAAACAAAGGAGCTACAGAGTTTATCCTTGTATGTTTATCATTTCCTTTACTCGGTGTAAAGTTAATAACTGGTATCCCTAGTTTACGTAATTCGTACGTTAAAGGCAAGCCTGAAGCTTTAGCCTCCACGATCACCGTTTCGGGCTTCCAGTAGTCATATTGTTCTTTAGCTTTCTTACGTAACTCTGGAAACTCATATCTATCTTTGACCATGTCCAATAATATTAAATTAGGTGCGTCGCCTTCATTTGGATAAAACACCCCCCAAGTCGTAATGGCGCTGTAATCAGCCGTCTCTTTTTTCATAAACGCCGTATCATAAGATTGAATTACATGCAATAATGCTGGTGGCTCTGGCTTATCATACAATTGCCACCAATGTCTTTTTATAATACTGCCTTCAGCTGCTGTTGGATTTTGCTGGTATTGAGCATTCCATTTTAGTAAACTAACGGATGCTTTCACAGATTCTAACTCTTCTAACTTCCAATAACCAGGCCAAACCGGTTTCCCGCTTGGAAGTATGGCTGGGAACTCGATTACTTCCCATTGGTCTGCTTTTGGTTCTGCTTGTCCTTTTATCAGCTTACCGGTTAAATCAGCAACATTCCAACGAGTCATCACTACTATTATTCTGCCGCCAGGTTGTAACCTCTGACGAGGTCCAGATGTGTACCACTCATAAACCCTATCATAACTGGCCATGTTCATTGCGTCCTGCTCTGAATGTGGGTCATCAATAATAAGTAAGTCCGCTCCACGGCCCGTGATTGATCCACCAACACCCGCGGCATAATATTCACCGCCCTGGTCCGTTTCCCATTTACCTGCTGCCTTGGAATCTTCTTTAAGTCTAGTCTGAAATATCTCTTGGTACTCTGCCTGCTCCATAAGACCTTTAGCCTTACGACCAAACCTCACGGCTAACTCAGCGTTGTTCGTGGCTTGGATTATTTTTAACTTAGGATTGTTTCCAATCATCCATGCAGGTAGAAAGTTGGATGCAAACTCAGACTTAGTATGTCTTGGCGCCATATTAATAATTAATCTTTTTAGATCACCATTAGCAACCTGATTAAATTTTTCTGCCATAATCTTATGGTGTTCACCTTCTATAAAGTCTGGCCATAAGTGTTTTACAAAAGTTAGGAAGTCATCTCTAATATTTTGTTCTTTCTTCTTCTCTTCAAGAAGAAGCATAGTTTTAAGATATTCTTTTCTGGTATCAGGTGGTAGTTGTTTAACTTGTTCTGGGGTTAGCATTTGAAAAAAATTTATAAAAAATTTTGCACCTTTTTGTTTATAACAAAGTGAAAATGAATATAGCTCATATCTATTTACAAATCAAACTATATATCAGTATATAGGATCCCTTTCTGACAGAATCCGGGTGGGGTGGGGGTCATGACTTTCTAGCTCAGAATCTGACTTGGTACCTCTATTGGCGGGGTGGGTGGGCCCCTCAGTGCACAAGCACATACTACATATGGGGTGGGTGGGCCCGCAAGGGCACAAGATGTTGTGTCAAGAAAAAAACGACACAAATAAAAAAAGTTATCCACAGTGATATTTATGCAACCTACATGTGGTGGGTGGGCCCGCAAGGGACACAAGATATGTCAATAAAAAAATAAAGTTATCCACAGATAAAAAATAAATTAATACTTGAATATTAAATGATAATGTGAGATAACATAATATTAATTAACTAACAGAAAGAATAACAATGATTAAATGTATAAGATGTGATTGCAATACTACACATGATTATATTGCACAAGTTGAGAGTGGTGATGTCTGTTTAGATTGCATTACTCAAGACGAAGATGACCAACTACAATGGGAACTGGCAGAAGCAAGACACGACCAATTCTTAGAAGCACAAGGGGAGGGACAATAGTATGTATGTATTATTAGAACAACGTACTTTTTCATACTCGGATAATACAAAAGATGTCAATGTATATGTCGAGTATAAAACAGAAAAAAAAGAAAACGTAGAAGCCATGAAAATTATCAAAGAACAGGAAGCAAAACTTTCAAGCGAAGATAGTAAATGGATATACGCTTATCAAATAGTCGAGTTAGTTAATTAATCTTGACAAGGTCGAGGATAATCGTATATGATTATCCTCGATTAACTAACTTAGAAAGGATAATAGATGTTAGATAAAAGATATGATGAGATATATTCTATCTTAGATAAAGGGGACAAGCCGATAGCCTTAGAGTGGATACAAACAGAACTAAGCAAGGCAACACAATTCAAGATACATTTTTTTCATAATGGCAAAGAGGATATTGTAATACGCAAGGGTTTCTTTGATGAAAAATGTAGAGTATGGGAAACCAAGCAAGGCAAAGTTGCGGTATGTTTTGTATGCTTAGATAACAACGATCAAATCAAAGGTTATAGAACTGCAACCGATATAGAACATATCGAGGCTATGATACCTAATACAATGGAGGTAATGAACTAATATGGGATTAGCTTTATTTTGGGGAGTAATATTCTTTGGGCTACTATTAATAGTAGCCTTAGGAATAAGAGATATAATAAGAGTTATTAGAGGTGATGAACTATGAGAAGTAGTGCAAGATACTGTGTGAATTGTGGTAAGAAATTCTATCCCAAGTCATACTCAGCATACCCTCAAGATGAATATGATTATCATTCTTCAACAGGAATAACAACGAGATATGAAGTAGAGCCAATACACAAGCATTTTCATTCGCAAGGCTGTATGAAAAGCTGGATTGCAAGACACTCGAGAGAGTTCTCTAATTTAATTGACAACATATCACATAATGTGATAGAAGATAATAGCAACCAACAGAAAGGATAACAAATGGAAGCTAATAAACTAAGACTAAACCAACAGAAACGACAGCTACTCAAAAGAGAGTGGGCTTCAACTGTTTGGAATAAGACACCTATGGAAGTTGAGGACAATCTAAAACTTGCCATAGAAAATTACAGGACAGTAAAACAACAAACTTGGGATAATGTAATCACACCTATAATGGATAAGAAATTTCCACTAGAGGACATGGAAGTATTAGCCAAGTACGATAGAGGTAGCAATCATTACAGATCATTCACAGAAATAGATCAATGCTTTTATTTTAAGCCTACACATACTGATAGTAGTGAAAGCCAATACAAGTGGACTATTAGTGATGATGAAATGAGAGCATTATATCACTTCGAGTTGCAAGGTATGGGACACCAAGCGACACTAGAAGTTGAGTATGATGAAACCAAGAGAGATCGCAACCCTCACTATCACGAAAAGACAAAAGCTATGGAAGAAGATTTAGCAAAAGTATCAGCTAGTCTTGATCGTGGCTTATGGAATAAGGGTGGCTATCATAGATACGATAGAAGTGGTTATAGTGATGATATATCTACATTCAGTCGTTTAGTACCCAATACAGGTGGTTGTCATTCTCGTACCATGATGTGTGAGGAACACCATTGGGAACAACTCAAGATGTATGCAAAAGCTCAAAGTGGTTTGCAAAATGCACACCGAGAGTTGTGGCAAATGAAGTACGAGCTAGTCAAAGATATGAATAGTATAATTGACCAAGCTAAATTCTTGTCTGATGTCAAAGAGTATTGGCAAGATGTCGAGGATTGTGTGTCATTTGAAACAAGTGATCTATCAAGAGAGTTATCTATTGTATCAGAAGATACAAAAGAAAGACTAAAACATTCACTAGCAGTAAGACAATCTGCTAGAGAACAGCAACCAAAAGAAGTTGAAGTTGTTGTGCCAACGCAAGGATTTGCATTGGTAAATTAATACTTCTAATACTTGGCATGGTAGTTATATCTGTAAGCCCAAGTATAAATCGCTGTGCGGTGACAACAAATTAAAAACTGGCCTGTCTTAAATATGCTTGGCCAAGCTCCTAACGTCACGGGTAACTGCTAGAAGTGACACGCCCTATGAAGGGTAGCCTGAGTTATAATCTGTTTGTTGTCTCCGGACCGCGATCGCTATGCTGATTGTACTTTTAGAAAGCGGAGGGGTAGCGCCTCGACCACCTGGACTCGGTGCATGCAAGAGTCATAAGAGTACAATCGGGATTGCGATCGAAATCCAAGCCTTGGCCCCGGGCGTGTGGAACACCTGGCCAGGGCACAAGAATTTTTTTGGGGAGGGTGGGCCCTCAAGCTCGCAAGCGATTTGTCAAGTTTTATTTTGACTTATCCACAGAAAAGATTTGTTGACAGTGTGTCATGAATATGTGATAATGTGATAATTATAAACAGAAAGGATACTTATGAAAACTTATAGCGTAATGATACTAAAAGCGGACGACTCACCAGCCGAGATCCATCACATTAAAGGGAACGGCGGACCAGGGTTCGATAAGATCTATCCATTGATCAATGCATCAATGATAGAAATAGCTGAAGGACGTTGGCACCAGTCCGACGGCCAGGGTGTTAACGTGCAATTGTATTGCGATGAAGAGGGCCTATTGAAGGAAGGCGCTCAGGTTAACCACCGCGCCAGCCACCTGCGCTGGTTCTTATACAAGAATAGATACGGCGCTCAGATGCCTGATCCTCGAGTAGTTGGCGACGTGGCCGTAGTCTTCCCGCCGCGCATAAGCTTAGACATAAACTGGACCCCGGACTTCCAGGGCCAGCCACTGGTTCACGCTGAAGATGCAGAGATATTTGCAGCCGCGGATAAGGTGGCCTCGATCATTGACTAATAGATCTACGTATAGTAGCAGGATGCTGCGGGCTGAGCCCGCGGCACCAGCTGCGCGGTCCAGCGTCCGCGGCACGGTGAACCCGTACTGGTTGCAGCAAGCAGAGAAGCGCAAGCAGAACACAAGGCACAGGCAGCAAGCCTACAAAAAAGCGCAAGCGCGCAAGGGCTCAGGCTTGACAAATATATAATATATGATAATAAGATATAAATAATAGAAAGGATAATTTATGAAAAAACAAAAATTACTGGGCGTAGGTACCAGCTATAAGACAATCAAATCAGAGAAGGTGGGCGTGCTCACCGGCATTCTGTACATGGCACCGTATAACCTGAGCGGCAAGAACGTATGCCCTAACGCCAGCGCCGGCTGCGCGGCTGCCTGCCTGAATACAGCGGGCCGGGGAGCAATGAACGTTGTACAGGCTGCGCGACTCAAGAAGACGAACAGGTTCTTTGAGGACCGGCAGCAATTTCTCTGGGACCTGGTGATAGAGATCAGCGCGCTGCGTCGTAAGGCTAAGGCCCGCGGCATGAAAGCAGCCGTCAGGCTTAACGGGACCAGCGACCTGCCATATGAGAAGTATAAAGTCCGGGACACTGGTAAGAACATAATGCAGCTATTCCCAGATATACAATTCTATGATTACACTAAACTAGAAACGCGTATTACTAAGGGCCAGCTGCCGGCGAACTATCATTTAACTTTCTCACGTGCAGAAGATAACGATCACAAGGTGGACCAGGTACTGGAGCACACCAGCGCGGCCGTTGTATTCGCAGGTGATGCGCTGCCTGATACGTGGCGCGGCTACCCGGTCATTGATGGCGACGAACACGACGCGCGCTTTACGGATGCCGGGCCGGGGACCATCATTGGGCTTCTGGCTAAGGGCCGCGGCAAGAAGGACGAAACCGGCTTTGTGATTAACATATGATATTCAGGCTTTTCTTATCCTTTAGCCTGTCTGGGTCCAGCTGCTAGTGCGCGGCCGGACCTTCCCCCTGGGTACGCCTCGCGCGTACCCAATTAAGAATAGGATTCAAGCAGACCTGAGGCGCAAGCAGATGCGTGAGAACTACGAGCGCAAGCGCACAAGGGCTCAGGCACAAGCCTCAAGCAACAAGCGCTCAAGCTCACAGGCGGGGCGGGTGGGCCCGCAAGCACGCAAGCCGTCGGCCGCAAGCTCACGGACCGCGGATCCCGGCTCGAGATAGTATTCATAAAGTTTATTGGTGCGTGGATCGAGGGTCGCTGCTAAGATCCAGGTGTTGGTTGGGTGTGTAATATGGAACGCAATTTGGTGTGGTGAGAAGGTGATCTTATTACCTTTTACTATCTTTAACTCAACAGTAAAAAAGCCATTGTTTTCCGTGTATCCTACTAGATCTGGAAAGCCAAAAGATGCCCAAGATTCAACGCGTGTCCATGTAATATTTGGTGTAGATTTTTTTAGTTTTTGCCAAAGTTTTGACTCATTTTTCACAATAACTATTCCACTAAGATCATGAGCCTATATTTCTCTTTACAACCTATAATTTTGTTCTCGACTAACTTGATTTCTTTAATGTTAAATTCTTTTTGTAAAGGGTTTCTACCATCAGGTAATAACATTTGAACTTTTGCATCACCACCTTCTTCAGACTCAGTAAATCTAGTCAAGACTTGTATTAGCTTTTTTGTATTATACCAATGCGGACTACTCATTTGAAAGCTGGTCCTCCTGCCCACACAACAAGACTATATCTTGTGCCTACTCTTACCGGACGTACTCTATGTGGTGTGTAACTAGGAAATATAATCATGTCTCCTGTTTTAGGTTTAAAAGTAGATTTTTTTACCTCAAGCTTACCATCATCTGCATCAAGCCAAGCAGTATCAAACTCTCCTCCTGAAAAATCATCATTTAACAAAACTGAAACAGATATTTTTCTACAGGTTCCTATTAAATTAGGATCAGTAGTTTTTCTTAATCCAGGATTTTCGCTTAATTCACTTGGAAAAATAAAAGTTCTTTTTGCAAGATTGTCTGCAAAACCATCAAAATGCCAAGAGTAATGTTGATCTGATTCATACTTTGTAAACTGAATCTGTTCAGTTGCGGTGATATCAAAATCCCATCCTGTACAATGATTAGCAACTTTAACCATTGTTTGTATTCGTGCTGTAGTTTGAGGATCATTAAAAAAACATACGTTTGAGTTTCTCATATTACCTGTTTTTATTTTTTCATTTTTACCAACATGAGTAGCAACATCAGTTTGATCTTTATACGTTTCTATAATTTTATTACAAATTTCTTTTTCAAAAACATTATGTACCACAAAAGCAGTTGATTGGTTTTCTGGGTTTCTATATGATGTAAACATTATCTACTTTTTCCTTGTCCTCTATATTTTTTATGTGAGCGTCGTTTATGTTTGTTTTTAGGTCGTGACCTAACACTGTGCCCAATAGACGTTCTTTTCTTGGGTCCTGGTGTATGATCTGAATATAATTTAGCTTTTCTCATCTTGATCGACTACTTCTCCTTGACAACAATCGTCCATAACCTTGCCACAGTTTGGACACTGTAAATGACCATGCACATACAGTCTTGTATCTGATGGTTGCGCACAAAACGGACAAACAAACTCATGATACATCTTTGTATTCTTCATCTAACACATCCTTAATCTTAACTCCATTATACTCTAACTCATCCTCTTTATTTAAAACAGTATACTCACCTTCAACTAAAACTTTATTTTCTTCATAAATCTTTTTCATTTTACTTTCTAGTTCTTCAAGAGACATGTCTTCTAACTTACCTGTACGTATAATTTTTTGTTCTATGTACAGTCCTGCGGCCTTACCTCTAGCAACTTCTGCATTGGCTGCTGCACTAAAAGCACCTTTATTCAAAGCTGCTTCTCTTATCTTAGCTAGTTCTGTAATATGTTTTTCAAAAGTAACTGAATATTTTTTCTGGTTCTCTTCTCGTAGCTCCCCAATGTATTTAGCAACTAAAGGATATTTATTAGGATTAGTAAGCTCGGATCCTTTGACTGCTTCAGTACCTTCAGCATAACCTGCTTCTTTAGCACATTCTGTTTGAGTCATGCGTCCTTCGTTGTTTACCAACAACTGCGCAAACTTCATTTGCATTTCTGTAAGTTTTTTAGGTACGCCCATTTACAATAACATATAATATAATTATCTTAAGTTATCAAGACCAAACTTTTTCTAGTTTTATACCCCTAAAATATAAATAATCTTTATCAAATTCTATTGCATCCTCATATCCACACAAAATAAGTATTTCTTTTGCTGATAAATCTTTAATGTCTTCATACCACAAACTAACTGCACCTTGGCTAATTAACCTGGCTTTTTCTTTTTCCCAAGAAGGTAAACAATTCATTAAATTTTCTTTGTGTGTCTGTAAGGCTTTTTCATCAGTCATATATTTTTTATTTGGGTCTAATTTGCCATGGGCATGACTGTTTATCCAGGCATGAAAAGAAGAATAGGTCCATGCGTCTTTATCTTTGCGATCAATCACAATATATCTATCTGCTCCAAACAATGGCTTGTGTGTAAACAAATATTGATATTTAAATAAAAAATTATTGTCTTTATGTTTTTGTATTGCTTCTTTACCTACAAGATCATCAATAATTTCATACTCCATAAAATAATTTGGTGTGTTTTTAAGACGAAAATATTTATCTAGTATATGAAGTAATAAAGTAGATCCACATCTAGAGGGGTTAACAATACAAGTAATCATTTTTGATAAAGTTCTCCACCTACACAAATAGCATCTAGCTCCGATGTTTTAAATATATCTAATGCTTCTTCAACAGTGCTACAAATAGGCTTGCCTTTTTTGTTTAACGAAGTGTTTCCTAAAACTGATAATCCAGTCTCTTGTTCAAAAGCATCTAACATCCAATAATAGGTGTGGTTAGTTTCTGGAACTGTCTGGTGTCTGCATGTTCCATCAACATGTGTAACAGCTGGTATGCCTGAGTACTTTACGTTGGAATTAAAAAGCATATGCCTACTAACAGGTAAATCAAAGAACCTTTCCGCCTCGTCTTCTTTAACACTGGCTCCAAAAGGCCTCCACCATTCTCTGTTTTTTATTTTATTAACTCTGTCTTTATTTTCTGCATACATAGGATTAAATAAAACACTCCTGTTACCAAGTGCTCTTGGTCCTATCTCTCCGTTGCCTTGATACCAACCAACAACTTTATTTTGTGCTAAAAGTTGTGCAACTCGTTTAAATAAGGGCCCGTCAGGCTCTCCAAGTGGAGCTTCGTCGTCCTGTTCCCAATGATTTGGCCTCTCAATGTCGTGTTTATCCAACAAATAATGCAAAGCACCTATGCTGCAACCACCATCATAAGCCCATGGATCTATGTATGGATGAAGACCTTTGTCTAACATTGCTCTATTCCAAACAACGTTTTGTGCCAACCCTCCTGAGTAATGAAAACTTCCAGATAGTTCTATGGCTTTGTCTAATACCAACTTTTCTGATAGTTTATGAACAGTGTTAATCATATCGACCGTTAGTTGGTCTTTTGGTAGGTGATTTAACTCAGAAAAAATTGTCATGTTTCTAAACTGTTGTCTTTGCTTCCATTCATTAACTTTGTTTATGTCTGTTTTACCGTAAGCCTGTAGTCCCATAATTTTTCCAGGTATATCAATTAAACTAAGGAAAGCTTTCCAGCTAGAAACTTTTGTTACGTCTTTGTTTTCAACATAAGCATCCATTACATCTTGAAACAGACCTTGGCTATACTCTGAATAGTTTCTTAGTTCTTGTTGATGATTAAAAAAATTTGAACGCACCATTGCCGAAAGAAGAATAGAAGGACTTATTTCGTTTATTCTTTTTTTATTAATTAATCCTGTGTAAGGAGATAAACCACCAGGAACGTTTGCAGGGCCTTTAGCAAAAAGGTCTAGCACCAGACTATTATTATTTTTAACACTAGAAGAAAGTTGGTGGCTGTAGTGATGATCTATATAAACTACACCATCAACAGTTCTAATAAAGTCTTGTGAATTATTTCCAGACAACCAGGTAGAAACAGCTAACTCAAAATCATCTATGTCCCATTCATCTAAAACAGATTTAGCCCAGTGAATATCACCATGAGCATGTTTTGATTTAAATTGTCTTTCTGCTTTTCTATATAAAAACTTTCCGTTTTTATATGCGGCTACTGAACTATCATGTACAGTAAGTCCGAAACCTACTAAATTCATATATATTACTATACTACTTTATTATTTTATCGCAATGTTTTACGCCAGTTTGATCTGTGGTCATCATACATTTTTCTAGGCTGCAGGTGTATTGTACTTGGTTTCCTGAGTTTCTCTCAGCCGTACGCTTGGCTGTGAGGCACGTACTTAAATTATCCTGGTGATACCAACCTTCAATATTTTTATTGCCCCCGTCATAGACGTACAAACTAAGTATGATAACTGTTTCAATGATTCCCATTCTTTCGTTCCTCTAAATCTATAATACGATCTTCATGAAATTGTATAATCATTTCATTCTTTAATATTAATGGAACTTCCGCTTCCATTTGTTCTTTAAGTTTTTCTGTACTCTCGGCAAGGTACTCCACCAACATGTAGAGCTCTTGGACTTGTGGACTGACCATGTCGCCTTTGGGGACTCCGTCAATAAAAGTATTAGCAGCTTCCAGATCTTTCTCCATAAGCTGTAGTTTTGTTTCTATATTATTAAGTCGCTCAATGACGCCAAACCCGAACCAAGCACCAACAAGACAAGCGCCAATAATAGTAATAAGGTTACGTGCCGGCATTGAGATTGCGGTGTTTTCATCGACATCTAATCTTTTCATTTAACATTTCCATCTTCTACGTGCTTGCCTAATTCTAGAGTTAGGATCGTTCTGTGTTTTGGTTGATGATCTTTTTAACTGGCCTGCTGATCTTGCGCAGTATGACTTACGTCTTTTTGCAGCTTTGCTACCAGGTTTAACTTTACCAGTGACTGCTGTTTTTAATTTACTACCAGGATTAGCACGTCTATAGGCTTTTACACCTTTAGCTGTCATACCAGCACCTGATTTAGTCTTGCGATAGTTCGCTCCCTTACCAGTAGTGGTCTTCGGTATTTGCCCCCTAGTTGTAGCCATTAGCTTTTCTTACTAGTCTTTTGGCTTTTCTTAATAGCTTTTGCAGTTGGTGCACCCTTAGCACCTTTCTTACGCATTTTTTCACCGCGTTTTTTCTTTTGGTTTATATTATACCATAAACCTTTTTTAGCAGTTCTTCCGTCTTTGGTTACGTGAGTATCTTTAGCCATTATGCTTTACCTCCACGTTTCATTCTTTTTTTCATCATGCCACCACCCATTTTATTTGTGCGTCCGCCACGAGACATTCTTTTTTTCATCATGCCGCCACCCATTTTGCCAGCACGTTTTTTCTTTTTAATTTTTTTCTTCACAGCACCACCTCTTTTAGCTTTGAAACCCATGTTGTTTCTAACTTCTTTTGGTAGAGCACGAAGTCCTGCGCCTGCTTTACCAGCCGGTGCTTTTTTAAGGTTGTCCATGTCGATATCTCCTATAAGATTTTCGTTTATTTACTGTGCCTTCGTAATAGTCCTTAGGCCAGTGCCGATAATATCCAGTTTTGCGTAAATTGTCACTAGCTTTTTCTAGCTCATCGTATTTTTGTATAAGTACCATCATAAACTCATTTTCTGGTTGCCATTCCCCTGTTTCTAAAAACTCTACTGGCTCGTCTTCTTCATCATCCCAAGGATGTGATCCCATCAGGTATATATCTTGTGGAACTAACACACGATTTAATATATCTATGACTGAATCTAATTCTTCTGGCTCATATTTAATATCATCACAACCAACTATGACTATCTGTATATCAGGATCTTTTGCTAGTTTTGCACCTTTTATTATAGCATCTTGGAAAGCATTAAAGTTTTTACATTCTAATATTCTGTAAGTTTTCTTGAGTCTGGCCGTACGTGCGTAAGGACATACCGGGACATTTCCTAAGTATTCGTTTTTTGGTTCTAAAAACTTCTCAGACCATTCAAGAATATCTTCAGTTATCGATTTCATTTAAATGTTTTTTAAGCATATCTAACAACCAAGGATTATCTCTGTACACACCCATCATGGCGTTAGATATTGTATTTACAGTTAGTTCTTCTGCATCCTCTTCTTTTAATGGACCATTAGCCTGGTTAAGAGAAAAAATATAAACTACCGCATGTAAAATTTCATGCCATGTAGTATTGCAGCGTTCTTGCCCTACTAAAGAATCCTGGATATAGATAACACCTTCTCTGGCCCGATACTCACCGTAGCTGTCTGTCATGTCATCCATAATAAAATCAGGCCTAACATATTTTAGTTTTATAGTTCTATAACCAACCTTAACCTCTTCTGGCCTGCCATTTGCTGGTACCACCATTGAGTCATTTATTTTTGATTTCTTTTTAGTCATGTTGCCTCCTTAGTATAGTGGAATTTTGACCCTCTTCTGTAAAAATATTTGTAAAACATATGTGCGCGCGCGAAGTGTGAAAAAACTGGGAAAAATTGAATAATCTACCAACTTGGGCGGTAGCCGGTAGACTACGCGGTAGCCTGTTTGCTAAATAAAAACAATACTTTAACATCAAATCTACCAATCTACCGCCTGTTTCAGAAATTTTTGTTTTGTTTGTAACTCATAGGGTCAAATCTCCACTATACCTTGGTAAATGTGTGACATATTAGCAACACTAATGGTATTGCATACATCACTATAATTATTTTATCTACATGCATTTGATCCCAGTCTGATTCAAACAAGAATTTATACAATTTTTCTAATAAATAGTTTATCATACTCCGTCTAAATCTTTCAAATACCTAGATTCACAAAACAATTCCCAACTTTTTAAATCATCGCCGTGTTTTAATATATGTGGAGTCAACAGTTCCATTTTGTTTCTGTGTATAAAAGCGTGACATGCCCAAGTATCTTCAAAAGATTGGGCTGTGTATTCTCTCATTACAGTTTCGTTTGTGCCTGCAATTAATAAATAAATAGTTATTACAAAGTACATAATTAATCCTTCTTGCTATAAAATAGGTCAATTCTTCTTAACCATTCATACTTTGCTTCGCGTAGTTCGTCACCTGAAATCGTAAATTCTTGATAATATAGGTCAGGAGTGCATACCATATTGACACATTTATCTATATTTGTGCCATAAACATTGTCATGAGCCATCGCATAGCCTGCCAT
>WLWG01001642.1_pt1 | contig 19451 bp, 14 predicted proteins | sample 6712871 | NCBI WGS metagenome assembly WLWG01 (sample SAMN12718693, study PRJNA515312) | sponge metagenome | isolation source: marine sponge | host: Mycale hentscheli | place: New Zealand: South Island, Marlborough, Capsize Point | collected 2003-05-01
AGGTGTACAAAGGTCTTCCTATGGAGGGCGATGGTCGCAAGGCACACTGGGCCACCTTCCTGAATTGTGTGAAAACACGAAAAGATCCAATCTCTGACGTTCACTCACACATGCGGGCACTGAATGTTTGTCATCTCGCTGGTATAAGCGCCCGGCTTGGTCGCGATCTCGCTTGGGATGCTACGTCTGAGCAGATTACGGGTGACGATCAGGCCAATGCGATGCTGTCCCGTCCGTACCGCAAGGAATATGCAATCGACATGGGATAGTCGTTGAAGGACCTCTACTTTTTGTAAAGCGGTCGTCTGATCACGCAATAAGCGGCATTGGGCAGTCAAGTGTTGTGGCAATTGCTCTCAAAAGATTGATTTCTCGTGAAGTGATTAAGCCGTCCGCAGAAGCCGTTTCAGCCAGACCCCGAATAAGTTTGGCTTTTGATTTGCCAGGTAGCCCCCCAAGGGCATCAAGCGATTTATCGAGTCGATGAAAGATTGTTCGGTCCCACGGCTGAAGATTGAGCGGTGGTAATCCGGTCGCCTTTACACCACGTTCGAAGGCGTTTTGGACGAGGTCTTTGTCACGACTGCCGGCATGGGCTAGTGCAGATAAGACTGTTGAAACATCTTCGGGCGCGGGACGAGCAGTTTTTCGTTTTCTTTTTCTGCCAAAGTGCGGATCGAGGACATGTAAAACAACTTTTTGGAGTGTCCACTCAAAGAGGCTCAGACGATTGTCTGCAGCAGCAAGGGCGTGAATATTATCGCGAAAGCGCTCATATTGCTCCGGTGAAAGATCTTTCAGGGGACCAAGGCAGATATCAACCAGTGGCAACCGAGATTCTCGAGGGAGTGCCTTAGTTAATTTATGGAGCTGGCTTGTCGAACGATAGACGGCAGGGTCTGCTTCAGCCGCAAGACGCTCGAACTGTCGCTGGCAACTGGTGAAGTCTGCGTCGAGTAGCAATGCGTAAATAACACCGCGAGCGCCGTACGGTTCTCTGGCAGCTTCCCGAAGTGTTTGGGGTAATGACTCAAGAAGGGCGTGAGACTTGGCGATTTGCTGCGATGTTGGTTTGCCGATTGACTCGACGGCCTGCTCCGGCGATGGCGCTGCAAGTGGTGCCTGCTGAGGTGGTGGGCTGCTGGGGGGAGGCGTCGTACCTGCTGCTGATCCTGCAAACCCGACCGCGCCTGCTGGGGAAAAGGCTGCTGCGCTGGTCTCTGGTACGCGTCTTTCTGGTTTATCAGCCGCCATTTCGGCTTGCCAGAACGTGTCAATGCGTGCGATTCGTTTCGCAAGCGGCGGATGCGTTGCGAAGAGTTCAGCAACACCTGTCGCAAAAAACATATGAGACGCTTCAGCTGCTTTGGCAACAGTTACTTTGGATCCGCTGTTTAACCCCCCAATTTTTTTGAGCGCTCCTGCAATGCCGTTTGGGTCACGAGTAAATTGCACGGCTGACGCGTCAGCGAGAAATTCCCGTTGTCTACTCACTGCGGCCTTAATCAGGTTTCCAATGAGAGTTCCAACAAACCCGATTGCCATAAGCCCCAGTCCAAGACCGAGAAATACGGCACCGCCACCACCTTTGTCATTACTACTTCTTCTGCCACCCGATGCCGCAGCAATACGGAGAGTGTAGTAGCCAATAAGACCAACAAGCAGGATACCGTGGACGATTCCGATAAGTCGGATATTCAATCGCATGTCGCCGTTGAGAATATGACTGAATTCGTGAGCAATCACTCCCTGCAGTTCATCTCGGCTGAGGTTTTCGACGCAGCCACGGGTCACGCCTATAACGGCATCTTCTGGCTGGTAGCCAGCAGCAAATGCGTTAATACCTTGTTCGTGATCCATCATGAATACTGGTGGCACAGGCAGGCCCGAAGCAAGCGCCATTTCTTCGACCACATTGAGTACTTTGCGTTCAACAGGGTCGCCCGAATCATTTAAAAGTCGGCGGCCGCCGAGAGACAGGGCAAGAGGTTCTCCGCCTCCGGAGAGTTGTGCAGACTTAAAAAGGCTTCCGCCACCAACAACAAGGAGAACAGCGACAACCACTCCGATGAAAATGTCCGGTCTCCAGAACGTATCTGGGCCGAATTGATGAATCAGTGCTTCTCGCTGCTGCGCGGCTTGTTCAAGGCCACCAAGATAGAGCGACATGATAAGAACGTAGGTGCCAGCGATCAGACCGGCGACTGCAACGGCAAATAGCCAGACCAGCATGCCCGTTTTTCGTCGAGCACGATCCTGGTGCTCAAAGAAGTTCATTGCAAACTCCATTCCATGAGGTGAGCGATGTCGTTCCCTCGCACGTGAGCAGGGAGCTTTGTACGAATTTGGACAAGAGGATTCATTGCTGCAAATTTATTAAAACGACACTGTAGGCGCGGCCTGAATTGCTTGTTTGTCATCAAACTCGAGAAGCGATGCATGTTGGAAGCCAAATGTGCCGGCAAAAAGTATCGGAGGAAATGATTCTCGGTACATGTTGTACGCGGTCACGGCATCATTGAATGCCTGCCGTGAGAACGCTACTTTATTTTCTGTACTGGTCAATTCTTCCTGGATTGCCATCATGTTCTGGTTCGCCTTCAGGTCTGGGTAGGCTTCAGCCAGTGCAAAAAGCCGACCGAGTGACTGGGTAAGCATGGTTTCTGCACCACCGAGTGCACCCATTGCAGCAGGATCGCCAGGATTTGCGGCTGCTTTGCCGGCTGCTGACGCAGCTTGATTTCGAGCATTGATAACAGCCTCAAGCGTCTCACGTTCGTGAGACATATAGCCTTTCGCAGTTTCTACAAGGTTTGGAATGAGGTCATATCGCCGCTTCAGTTGGACATCGATTTGGGCGAACGCATTTTTGTTGCGAGCACGTAAGGAGACGAGCCGGTTATAAATTCCAGCAAGCCAAAACCCAAGCAGGACCAGTGCACCAAGTACACCAAGTACAACAAGTAAAGGACCGGAATAAGCAAGTAAAGGAATAAGCATCGGAAACCTCCAAGTGCAAAAATGCGTGGCGAAGCTGCACAAGCCCCATCGATTCATAAGATTACCAAACGAGTGACAATCTGACATACTAGAACACAAGAAAGTCCAAATCTGCCGTTGAGGGAATGAAATGTTTCGTTTTCTATACCTTGCTCCATGTTTTTTTGTAATTTCAGCAGACGCTGCTGAGTGGCCGCAGTGGCGTGGTCCTCAGGGACAGGGCCACGCGCCTACAGCCAGGGATCTGCCCAACCAATGGAAAGTTGGTCCAGCCGGCAAAGAGGTATCCGGTGGTGAGAATATTCAATGGCGAACAGACATACCGGGCCGGGCATGGTCGTCTGCAATGATAGATGGTGAAACGCTATGGCTTACGACAGCCATCGAAGAGGGAAGTGCTCAAGAAGGCCCTCCGCCACCTGGTGGCAAAAAACCTCAGCCTCGGAGTGTTGCCAAGTCAGTGACGTTTCGAGCACTGGCATTAGATGCCCGCGATGGCCAGATTCTTGAGGATCTAGAACTTTTTTCAGTAGATAATCCTCAGCCAACACATGTCCTCAATAGTTTTGCATCACCTTCCCCAGTGCTAGGCCCAGATCGTTTGTATTGTCAGTTCGGTGACTATGGAACTGCGTGTGTTGATACGAAGAACGCGTCATTGGTTTGGCATAACCGAAGTCAGCGTTTGAATCATGAGAATGGCCCTGGGAGTTCACCCGTTCTCTGGAAAGACCTGCTGATTTTTCACTGTGATGGAAGTGATGTGCAATATATTGTTGCACTTGATACGAAAACGGGGGAAGAAGTTTGGAGGACTGATCGTAGTGGTAAAATGAATGATAATCCGGAGATGAAGAAGGCCTACGGAACACCGCTTATTACATCGGTCGGCGGACGCGACCTGGTGCTGTCTCCTGGAGCAGACTGGCTGTACGGATACGACCCAGAAACAGGGAAAGAACTGTGGAAGGTCAGCTATGGGTTTCTCGGCTTTTCCATTGTTCCAAGGCCTGTGGTTGCAGATGAAGTTGTGTACTTCAGTACAAGCTTTATGAAAACAGAATTACTTGCAATGCAACTTGGTCCGGAAGCAGATTCAACACCAGAAATTCTCTGGAACTATAAACGTAGCGTCCCTCGCATGCCCTCGCCGTTACTCGTAGGTGATGCAGTGTATCTTTTCAGCGATAAGGGTATTGCTACGTGCTTGGATCGACATACTGGAGAGGCTCGTTGGACCGATCGACTTGGTGGAAGTTTTTCGTCATCACCGATTCTTGCTGACGGGAAAATCTACATAGGCAATCGAGAGGGAGAAATGTTTGTCATCCAGCCCGGAGACGAATTGGATATTCTCTCAAAGAATGAATTTGGTGAAGCAGTCATGGCGAGTCCCGCAGCGATTGAGAATTCGTTGTACATTCGCACGGAAAAAGCGATGTACCGTATCGAAAAAACAAATGTCAAGCAGTGAGCCCGCCCGGACGAGGCACTTCAGCGAGCCCTTGAATTCACTTATTCGTGGTTGCGCAGTGGTGGGCTTGAGTGGCAGTATCTTCAGAAACAGAAAATAAAAGTCCGCTATGGCTCTGCTTACGCTTGATGAACTTTCTCTTGCCTTTCGAGGTGTTCACGTCCTCGATAGCGTGTCTCGGTTTGTTGAGTCGGGTGAAAAAATAGGCTTACTTGGTCGGAACGGGACGGGTAAGACGACGCTTTTACGTGTGATAGCAGGAGATCAGGATCCAGATGCAGGTTCATGCGTACTCGCCAGCGGAAGGCGAGTTTCATTTCTTCCGCAGGAAGTACCTGGCGAGTTAGTCGGTCAGGTCTCTGATGTGGTTCAGGAAGCGATGCATCTGCAGATAGAAGAAGGACAGATTGAAACGTGGGAGGCCGAGGCAAAAAGTAAGCAGATCATTGATCTGATGGGGCTCGACCCTGATGTCGATGTATCGAGCCTGTCAGCAGGCCGTAAGCGACGCGTGCTCCTTGCGCGGGCACTGGTTACTGAACCAGATCTGCTTCTGCTTGATGAGCCAACAAATCATCTGGATCTCGAGGCGATTGAGTGGTTGGAAAAGTTTCTGGCTTCTTGGAGAGGCACATTACTTTTTGTCACACACGATCGTGGATTCCTTCGGCGAGTCGCCAATCGAATCTGGGAGCTTGACCGTGGGCGTCTTTTAGCTTGGGAATGCGAGTATGATGTTTTTCTCAAGCGAAAAGCTGCTGCGTTAGAAGCGGAAGAGAAGCAGAATGCACTTTTCGATAAACGACTAGCCGAAGAGGAGACGTGGATCCGGCAAGGTATTAAAGCTCGGCGAACACGGAATGAAGGTCGTGTTCGTGCCCTGAAGCAGATGCGTCAAGAACGGCAACAGCGAAGGGAGCAGCCAGGTAAAGCAACGATTGCGATTCAAGAATCTGGGAGAAGTGGCACGCTTGTCTGTAAGGCTGCAGGACTTTCGTTTGGGTATGCAGACGAGTTGGTTATTGATGATTTTTCGACGACAATTCTTCGCGGGGACAAGGTCGGCTTTGTTGGTCCAAATGGATGTGGAAAGACAACTCTTCTGCGGCTTCTTCTCGAAGAGCTTAAGCCCAGTGCTGGATCCGTACGGTTGGGAACAAAACTGGATGTTCGATACTTCGACCAGTTGCGTGATCAGCTTCATTTCGAGCAAAACGTTGTCGAACAAATTAACGGTGGCAACGATTTCGTCACCATTGATGGAAATCAAAGGCACGTGATCAGTTACCTTCAAGACTTTCTGTTCACTGCAGAGCGTGCGAGGTTACCAGTAAAATTCCTCTCTGGTGGTGAACGGAACCGGCTGCTCCTCGCCAAGCTTTTTGCCCGTCCAGCGAATGTGCTGGTTCTGGATGAGCCGACAAATGATTTAGATCTTGAGACACTTGACCTTCTTGAGCAGAGACTGGTTGATTTTCAGGGAACGGTTCTGGTGGTAAGTCATGACAGAGAGTTTCTCGATAATGTTGTAACGAGTGTGATTGCCTTTGAGCCAGGTGGTGTACGGGAATATGTTGGTGGCTACTCAGATTGGCTCAGGCAGCGTGACGCTGCTGCCTTGCCAAAGAAACAATCAGTTTCTCCACGCAAAACATCGACTACCGTTCAAGAAGTCACGGAAAGGAAACCACAGAAGTTGTCGTATAAGGACAAACGGGAACTCGATCAATTGCCAGCACAGATTGAAAGCTTAGAGACTGAGATCAGCACGCTCCATGAACAAATGGCTGACGCCTCGTTTTACCGCCTTCCGGCAGAAGAGATTGCTGCTACACAAAAGCGTCTACGGGAGCTAGAAACTCATGTAGCGACTGCCTATGTGCGTTGGCAGGAGCTCGAACAGTTGCTCTAGTGAGTGTGGTGACGCGAGTCACAGACTGGTTATAGTCCCATTGCAGTGCTGGTTGCCTCAATTTGAAGAGATGTGACAGTAGCCCCTGGCTGCACCGTCACGGTCACTGTATTGTTATTTTTCATGACCGAAGGAACGACCTTCGCGGTGAGTGGGGCGAAAAAGTCACTGAATTCTGCAGCATTTCCGGTATCTATTGTGATGGGCGTGCTGTTGAGTGTCGCTTTGATCGGAGTAGTGACACCGCCTGTCCGGTGAATGCCTACAACAAGTTTCGCGGAGACGATCTGTTCAGGGTGCGGGGTCTGAACAGAAAAGGTCAGAGCTGACCCGTCGCTTTTCACAGCAGTTTGCGTGGCGTAATGTCGCTGCAGGCGTATTTTGTCTACTGGCTGGATATTTTCTTTTGTCAGAAGGTGAATGACGGTGGTTTCATTCACATCAACTGGAATTGCATTTAGGTCGACAGTGTGGGGTGGTTGGAAGGTCACGTTACCTTGGTTGTAGTTCAGGCGTGTCTGACGTGCTGAAGTGTCTGGGAATCTCTGTCGAATAGCTGAAAGATCTATCGAAAGCTGCCTGCCCCCTACATTTGTTATGGCAACAGCGATGTGATCCTTCTCGTACAACGCCACAACGTCGAGCCAATCGTGGTCGAAGGAAGTGGGGAGACGACGCCCATCAAAATCGCGCCAGAGTTCAAAGAAATTAGCGATCGTTGTTGGGTCAAAGTCTTCAATACTGATGTGCTGATTCTTGTTTTTTTGTGGCGTGAAGGCAGCGTCCCCACTCAACGGATTCCAGGGCATATGAAGAAAAATGAAGGGTACAAAGAGTCCTATCTGATCAGGCCGCTGCATGGTTTTGGTCAGGAAGGCATTCCATGCAAGGAGACGCAGCCAATTGTCTGATGCGCGACGTCCATTTTGCAGTGAACCACACTCTGTGATGAGGATTGGCAGAACATTGTCTGCGTTGTGCATTTCTGCCCGAAGCATATCGAGAGTCGCTTCATAGCGACCGAGTAAATAGTTTGTGTATCCCTGGCCACGACGCTCGTATGCACCGAGCGTATGTGCATTTTCATAGAAGTGGTACGAGAAGAAATCAATCTTTCCACGTGTCTCCTCTATAAATCGTGCATGGTCGTGAAAAAGAGAGAAGTCTTTTTGATGGAGTTGCATGTACGCTGCGGCTGGACCTCCGACACAGACGGTCGGATCTTGCTTGTGTATCGCATCAGCTACTCGGTTATGAAAGTCTGAAAGTAGCCCCCATCCATCAAGACCTTCTTTTTCTCTCCAGTGGTACGCCCACTCTGATTGAAAGGAACTTTCATTTTTTACTTCCCACCATTTTGCTGTATAGCCACCGTCTCTGATCTGATCTTCAACATAGGCTGCAGCCAGTTCTGCAGCATCGTCAAAGTGTTCAATCTGTGGTGTACCCCTGCCGATGAGAGGAACACTCATAAAGTCCGGCCAGTCGTTGAAGCATGATGCGTAAGCGATGTCCCTGAATGCAGTAATGGCTTCGCGATTTCTTGTGCCGGAGTCATAGGTGGCGAAAAATGAGAGATCAGCAGTGCCAGGAGCATCACTGCGTTCGTGCAGGGGCTCCCAGTCGCCCCAGGCCGTTGTCAGACCAGGCTGGAATTTAAGCATGTTTCGTCCGGGAAGAAAATTTCTCTGCGATGCCCATTTTTCAAAGGACTGATCTACAGCACCTGGTGCGTCGTGGAATCGAAACCAGCGATGCCGCTGAAGACGTGAGGTTTCACCAATCCATAATTCGTGATCAGTATCAATGCCGATAGGCACATGCTCTCTGGGTAACTCCGAGCCAAGGTCACGATATGGAATCGTATCGAAGGAAGTCAGAATTGGGCTTTGCGCGATGAAGATCACGCTTTCGACCGTGCACTCGCTGGTGGAATCCTTCAGGTAGAAACGGATTTTCATCCGCTCGTGTGATCTGTCGGCTATGGGTATCGAAGGCATCTGAACTCGATAGAAGTCCTTTACTTGCTGGCTCCGTGGAGGGGCTTTGTCTGGGGAGAAAGGGAGAACGATTATCTTTTCAATAGCGTCAAGATCCGTTCCACGAAAAGCCATATGGCGAAAGAAAACAGCAATGTCCTCCGCGCCGCTGGGAAGGAGTAACTCATCACCATTGTGGATGATTCGAGAATTCTCAAGCACAGTAAGTTCTTTCAGGCCTTGGCCTCTGGCTGTTTCTCGATAGACCACGTTTCGTTCTTTTGAGAATTCTTGAAAGAGGTAGTCGTGCGCAGCTTTTCGCTGTTCACCCTCTGCGCTCATTTTTTGGCCCACTACCTGTGATGGAATTCCATAAGTCATAAACCCGGCAAGCAATGGCACGAGAAGTTGGTAGAAAAGTGATGCGTCTCTCTGACCTGAAGAGAGTCTATGATCACTTGTTGATTTGAGCATCGGTTAGTCGCTGCTGGAGTTGTGTCGTGAGTGATTGCTTTGTTGTCTGGAATTCTGACTTATCAGCCAGATTTGTAAACTGAAGCGGGTCGTTCTCCATGTCGTACATTTCTTCTGCGCCATCCTTGTATCGCATGAATGACCATTTTGGTGTGCGTATGGCTTGTCCTGAGGAGTTGGTCTTCCCCTTGTGGTGTATGGATAAGGCGCTTGTTCGTACAGAGTGAGAGGGATCTTCAAGGATAGGAACAAGGCTCTTCCCCTGAATGTCAGAGGGTGCCTTGATGTGTGTCAGGTCTGTCAGTGTTGGGAAAATATCAACTAACTCAACAAGTGACTGAGTTCTTCCTGATGGCATGCCCGGCGCCGCAATAATCAAAGGAACGCGTGTGACCTCCTCGTGAAAATTTGATTTCTGCCAGAACCCATGTTCTCCAAGATGGTAGCCATGGTCACTACAGAAGACGATTGCCGTAGAGTCACGGAGGCCAGCGTGATCCAGTTCATCAAGAATACGGCCGACCTGTCTGTCCATAAATTCAACGGTTGCATAATATCCTGCCCACATCCGTCGTTGATTGTCTGGGTGCTCTCCAATTGGATTGTTGTCATTTCGAGTCTTGGCGAGGCCCGCTTGCGGTATGTCACTCAGGTCATCTTCTACAGTCTCTGGGAGAGGCATTGCCTCCCAAGGGTAGTTGTCAAAAAAATCTTGTGGCGCAACATTTGGATAATGTGGCCGCACAAATCCAACAGCAAGGAACATGTTTTGGTCACGATGTGCTTGAAGTAGCTCAATTGCCTTCGTGGCGGACTTTGAATCGGGCTGGTCTGCGCCGTCTCCGTCATAGCGTACGGTCACAAACATGCGATGTGGCATGCGAGTTGACTGTCTGTTTTCGAGAGCATCCGTAAAGATGTTGAGGTTCAGGCACGCATAGTGGCCCGGCGTATGTGCTTCGAGACCGGCTGAATTAAAACGTTCATCCCACGATGACGGTATGTCCTCGCCGTCGGTCCCTGCGATGATGTCACCCGGTACCCGCATATGGTAAATCTTGCCAACCCGAGCGGAGTGCCACCCGGCTTCACGAAAGCACTGCCCAAGATTCTTTTCCCCTTCGCCCTGATAGCGGCTGTGCATAAATGATGTTCGTGACGGAGCGCACCACAGCCCCTGACAGTATGCGTTTTCAAAGATCATGCCTTCGTTGGCAAGTCGGTCAATATTTGGAGTTTTACATTGAGTATTTCCGTAACATCCAAGAGCACTTGCCTTCAAGTCATCTGAGACAAGGAAGAGAACATGTTTTACATCAGGTGAATCTGATGAATCCTCTTTGGCGTAATTGCTTCGACCAAATGGAGTGATGAAACAGAGCGAGATCACCAAGGTGAGTGTCTTTGGTCGCATGGTTCAGTTGCCCCCGGCTTTCTTGTTGAGAGATTGCATGATGACCTCAGCAACATCATTGCCGAGCGTTTCAGAGCCTTCTTTTGTAAAGTGCACATTTCCATTCGGGAGCATTAAGGTTTTCATGTGCGGCTTTACCAAACCATACATGTCGTGGATTTCGATTCCATGTTCTGCCATGACCTGCTTGGCTATGGTGTTGTAGGCGGCGGCATCCCCTTCAACTCGCCCCTTCGATCCGGCGGGTACAGGAGTCGTGTTTCGCCAGATAAGAAGAGCGCCTGTCTTTTCGAGATCAGAAACAAGCTGTTTCAGATTCTTTTCATAATCTTCAGGTGGTACCTGCTGATGGTTCTTGGGGTCTTTCGGGTCCTGGAGATTTTCATCATCTGGGCCAAGATACTTCAGGTCATGGAGGCCCCAGTTGAAGTGAATGACATCCCAGTCCGCATCACCAAGCCATTGCGACAAGTTCTCTAGACCTCGAGTAGTTGGTCCGCAATTTGTCAGTGGTCTATGGACGTTCGCCTTGCCACGAAGGGCTTCACGAGCAGGGACTGTGTAACCAATAGAAATTGAATCACCGATGAGTAAGACACGAGGGAGGCCGGCGACGTCCTCGACGGGGGCCATTGCCGGGTTTTTGGGCCGTTGGCTACGCTTCGTTGGTTTTGTCTGGTTGTTCGTGGAGCGTTTCTGAGGTGTGGTGTCAGCGTGCGCTCGGTGGATGCATGGGAATACAAGGAGCGATGCAGACAGCAAACCTGGTATGGAAACTTTTTTCAAAAAAAAGTGGATCATGGTGAAGCCTTTCAATCATCAGGAGAGTATCACATTGGGGTGTCGGGAACTTGTGAGACGGAGGAACATTCTTGCCTTGGTTTTAGAGTGCCACGAAAATGATGTCAAAAAATATAAGATGAGGTATTCTGAGACGTAGTGGGGGTGTTGTCTGGTTCCTGCGTTTGAAGTCGTGAATTTCACTCATGTCCGGTCCTCGCACCGGCGATGCTTACGGAGAAAAAATGAAGCTCTTTTTACATGTAGCGTTCGTGTGTGTGAGTGTGGGCTTCCTGTGTAGTGCCGGATCAAGCATGGCACAAACACCAACGAAGAAAAAAGCACCAAAGAAGCTTCGGTTTCGTGTGCAACAACTTCATAAAGATTTCAATGAAGGCTGTGCCGTTGGCGATATCAATAATGATGGGCACCTTGATATTACTGCGGGCGCTTTCTGCTATATGGGGCCAGAATTCAAGCAGCATCCTTTGCGGCGATTGTTACCATTTCGAGATGACTACATGGAAAACAACGGGGAGCATCTTGTTGATGTAAACAATGACGGATGGCTCGATGTCGTGTCGGGGTCATTCATGCAACCAGAGCTCTTCTGGTATGAAAATCCTGGGACAACGGCCCCAAAAGATGACTGGTGGAATGTTCACAGGCTTGTAAATACCGAGCAGACGCACAATGAGAATACGCGTCTGCACGATCTCGATGGTGATGGTATTGGCGAGGTGGTGATTGATAGCTGGAATGAAAAAAATCCATTGGTTGCATGGAAGATTGAGCCAGGTCACGATCCATCAGTCGCAAAAGTTGTCATCGGTCCAGCCGGCAGTGGTATTTCAAACGGGCACGGCATTGGTTTCGGCGACGTCAATGGCGACGGTCGTGAAGACGTCATCTTTAAAAATGGCTGGTATGAACGCCCTGCCAATGATGCCATGACGACGCCATGGACCCATCATGCAGACTGGTCGTGGGATCATGCAGGGTCGCCGATGCTGGCGGTTGATCTGAATAACGATGGTAGAACCGACGTGATCTGGGGAGACGGTCATAACTACGGTCTGTACTGGATGGAGCAGCGAGAGCCTGCGGCTGATGGCTCAACCAATTGGAAAATTCATACGATCGACAAAAAGTTTTCTCAGCCTCATACGATGGCGTGGGCTGATATGAATGGTGATGGCAGGCAAGAACTGATTACTGGTAAACGGGTCAAGGCACACTCAGGGAAAGACCCGGGTGGTTTGGAAGATCCGGTTGTGTTGATCTACTCATGGAATCCGGACACGCTGAAGTTCACAAAAAACGAAATCCATCGGGGAGAGGCCGGCGTTGGACTTCAGGTCCGCATTGCTGATCTCAATGCTGACGGTCGTCCCGACATTGTGGCAGCTGGAAAAAGTGGCACACACATACTTTGGAACGAGGGTGTGCGGTAGAGCTGTTCGCTTGTGAGGGTGCACGCTGTGTGTCTCTCTAGAAGGTGTCGGGAACTGGCCGACTGTTGTAGGCGGACGAGGCGTTTGCATACATACCGTTAACCATCGTATCCTTAGGTCGTTGAGTGAGGATGTTTGATTCCTGTTTTTTCACAATTCAGAGGTTTCATGATGCAGCGTTTCCTTCTTGCGTTCACCACAGTTTTCTTCAGCACGTCCCTCGCCTTGGCCGGGGAATCGGTTTCACTGAGCGATGGTGACTCGCTCGAAGGGTGGAAAAAGGTTGGCGGTGGGGCAACCTACGTTTCGAAAGATGGCGTGATCACCGGAACGACCGGAGAAGGAAAGAACACCTTTCTTACTCGTGGTCCTTACAGCGATTTTGATTTAGAGTTTGATGTTCGTTGTGACCCTAAGTTGAACTCAGGTGTTCAGATCAGAAGCCACCAATATGCCGAAGAGACGCCGCAGGAATCCAAGCCCGGTCGAATGCGTGAAAAGGGTGAGGTTTACGGCTATCAATGCGAGATACGCAAAACGACCAATGGAGAAAATGGGTGTTCCGGAAACTTTTGGGACGAAGGTCGGCGAACACGCTGGCTTGATACAACTGTGAATGCCGAGGAGAAGCAAGCCGTCTACAAACCGGGGGAATGGAATCACTTTCGGATCATTGCCCAGGGCGACCGAATTCGCAGCTTTATTAACGGAACTCCCGTTGCCGATTACCAAGATGATCGTGACGCTTCCGGATTCATTGGCCTCCAAGTGCATGCAATCAAGAAAGGTACCGGCCCTTACAGCGTCGCTTGGAAAAATATTCGTATCCGAGAGCTCGATAAAGACGAAAAGGGTAAGTGATCTCGTGCACGCGACGATTCCAGCATGACTAGTTAAAACGCGTCTGGGCTTAGATTGCCCCGACGCATCCTTGCTACAGCATGCTGCGGGTGTTGACGCATTTGCTTTGCTTCATATTTGGACGCGATACGGTGGTGGTCTGTGCGGTGGGCAGAATTCTGCACGCTCTACCTATGACACGTTCTTGTGGTCGCTGCATCTGGAGTTGATTGCGAGAAAACGTTCGATATGTAGCAATGTAATAGGGTCGTCAGGAGCAACATACTTCTAAGGAAACGGCATCGAAGGAAACTGAAACCATCCTGTCATAAACCCTGTAAGGCTTTCCTATGGAAAACAACGCATTCTCACGCGCGCAGACACCAAGACGCAAATTCTTGACGACGGCTTCCAAGGCTGTTGCCACAACGACAGTTCTTTCGGGTGTTACTCATTCTCTCAATTCAAGCCCGGTACACGCGGCGGGCAGTGATTCAATCAACATTGCCCTGATTGGATGTGGTGGCCGTGGGGGCGGCGCTGCTGCGGACGCACTTGGTGTTGTCGAAGCCCCACTCAAACTTACTGCACTGGCAGATGTCGCTGAGGGTCGGACAGAGATGGTGCGAAGAATTCTGAGCCGACAATTTCCTGATCAGGTTGATGTGCCAGACGATCGTATGTTTATGGGGTTTGATGCCTTCAAGCAGGCGCTCGACACACTGCGTCCGGGTGACATCGCAATATTTGCAACGCCAGCAGCATTTCGTGCGGCTCATTTTGAATATGCAATCAGTCGCGGGCTTCACGTCTTTATGGAAAAGCCTGTTGCTGTCGATGGGCCGAGTGCAAAGAGAATTATTGATCTCGCCAGCAAAGCCGACGTAAACAAACTTAAGGTTGGCGTTGGGCTGATGTGCCGACATTGTCCTCGACGAAGGGAACTTTTTGATCGGCTCCAATCAGGCGAAGCAGGCGAACTTCTTGCATTCCGTGCCTATCGAGAGCATACGCCCGCACATAACCTCGATTTGTTTCCCGGTGTTCCAGGTGACACAACGGAACTTGCCTGGCAGGTGAAACGTTTTCACAATTTCCTCTGGGCAAGTGGAGGTATTTTCAGTGACTATTACATCCACAACATTGATGAAGTGTGTTGGATGAAAAACGCGTGGCCGGTATCAGCTGTTGCTACAGGTGGCCGACACTACAAGGGAAAGATCAACGACCAGAACTTCGACTCTTATGCAGTGGAATACACCTTCGACGACGGCACAAAGTTTTTCTTTTCCGGTCGGGCCATGAAGGATTGCGTTCGAAAGTTTGGTGGTTTTGGACAAGGCTCGAAAGGTGCGTTCACGATTTCAGCTCGTGGACATAAGCCATCTCGGGCGACTATCTATAAGGGCCAGAAGATGGAGGACTCTCAAATCCTCTGGACTGCTGCTCAACCAGAACCGAACCCATACAAGGAAGAGTGGCGTCATCTTGTTTCTGCAATTCTTCTGGACGCTCCGTACAATGAGGCTGTTCGCGGAGCTCAGGCGAGTCTTGTTACAGCGATGGGTCGTTTTGCTGCTCACACAGGAAAAGCCGTTACGTACGACGAGATGCTTGTCATGCCGGATGATATGACAGCAAGCGTAGCAGGCATGAATGCAAACTCAGTTGCGCCAGTGCTCGCCGACGCCAATGGTTTCTATCCAGTACCTATGCCTGGAAAATATCGTTACGAATACCGGGACTAATCGGGCTGTTGAGGCCAGTGGTCGTATGTGCGGCAGTGAGTGATTAATAGCAAACTTCTGCACGAAGGTCATTAAAAGCGAAACAGTGCATTGGCATGAAGCACGCATGCCTTTGTACGGCCCGTGTCGTATTTGTGCAAAAACAGTTTGCGTTCGTACAAAAATAAAAATGGCTTCTTATGGTAACCACATTTTCTGGCGTGTGACTCAATTTAAATCTTGAGTGACTAGCCGCAAAAGGAGTAGTCTTGTAAACCTTGGGGAGTCGGGGACTCGTATGCTTTTTGTTTCATTGCTGGTTCGCGCACCCTTTGCTTTCATTTTTTATGTAATCGGAGGTGTCCTATGAGAGTTATAAAAAAAAATTTTTTAGATGGATCGAATAGAGTTCGATTGGGTTTTACCTTGATAGAACTGCTCGTTGTCATTGCAATCATTGGTGTGCTTGTAGGTCTTCTGCTTCCTGCTGTTCAACAGGCGCGGGAGGCAGCACGTCGAATGAGCTGCGTGAACACAATGAAACAGATGGGTTTGGCCTCACATGGCGTGCTCGATGCAAAGAGGTCGTTTCCGCATGCATACCGTAATGAAGTTATCAATAATCAGCGATACAGAGGCACGCTTTTCTTTTGGATTCTTCCGCATATGGAACAAGGAATTTTCTATACACAGGCCACGCCAGATATGCATAGAAACAATCGGTTCCCAAACACTGAGGTGAGAAACGGTCAGGCACTCCACCACGAAATGCCAGCTTACTACTGCCCGTCAGACGTAACAAAAAATTATTTTAATGATGAAACGAAAAGTCCTCCTGCATGGGCTCTAGCCAACTATCTCCTGAACTATCAACTCTTTGTTGGGGACTACAATGGAACAGAATTTCGAGATCAGCCCCCTTGCAAAGATCGTGACGTGACAGATGGATTTTCTAATACGATTGCTTTTGTAGAGACCGTACGAAAGTGCGGTGGCAATGCTACGAACACAGGCAGTGGTGCAGGTAATATCTGGACCCATGGTGACTGGAACGTGCAGTATCAGCCAATGTTTGGTGGTGGGAAAACCCATTCATCGGGAAACAATAGCAATAGCTTGACCACCGGTATTGGCTCGGCACCACAAAATAATCAGCAACGGGTGGGCTGTAACTGGCGACGTAGGCCCGGAGCCCTGCACACCGGAACAATGACCACCGGGTTTGCTGACGGCTCTGTGAAGAGTATCTCACTACCGATCAATGGGAACGTCTGGTGGAACCTCGTGCAGCGGGGAGATGGGCAGGTTGTTGGTGGCTACGAATAATTCTCGGCCAGATCCGGCTCACCGAATGGTCGTTTTCTGGCCATTCGGTAAGCCTTTCCTTACCTCTGCTTTGTGAACATCATCTATACGTACAGCATTGAAGAAAGAATCATAATGAGATTGTTACTGGTAGTCGTCGTGTGTACTTCAATTACTGTTGGGGCGGGGTGCAGCCGGGAAGTACGATCAACCGTACGAGGCAAAGTGGACTATGACGGCCAGATGCTGAATTCCGGATATATCCTGTTTCAAGTCAACTATCTGGTAACCAAGGGCGCTGAGATTGCGAGTGACGGGAGTTACGTGGTAGACGGTCTGCCCTACGGTTCTGCTGCCGTGTCTATTTGTGTCGATGAGCCACCACCACCAACACCGGAAGGCATCGAGCCAACAGCGATCCCTGGGACCTACGAGGAAAATCCAGTATTGATTCCAAGTAAATATGATTCCCTTGAAACATCTGGGATCATGGTAGAGGTGGCTATGCCGGAGCAGACATTTGATATTCATCTCGAGAAGCAGGAAAAGACACGGAAGTAGTCATGGTATTGGGTATTTTCCGAGAAATCTTTAGATCAACTGTATACACTGTAAGTACGTTATAGGGGGTAGCCGGGCGAGAGTTACCCTAGCCCGTCATTCGCGTTGGAGTCGCTTGAGCTCTATTTTCAAAGGTGATGGTATGAGGCAACAAAAACAACCTAGTTCTGGTCTGCCTTGTTCTGGTCTAAGGTTCAATCGAAATGCCGCGTTCACTTTGATTGAATTGCTTGTTGTTATTGCGATTATTGGAGTCTTGGTTGGTCTTTTACTGCCAGCGGTGCAGCAGGCTCGTGAAGCAGCACGCCGCGCTTCGTGTGTGAACAATCTAAAGCAGATTGGTGTTGGTCTGCATAATTTCAATAGTTCTCAAAACCATTTTCCCTCAGGGGTGATGTGTGGTGGATCAAGTCCTCCCGGGGGCACGACAGTTGCCGAGATGGGAAAGCATGGCGGGTGGGCATGGAGCGCATTCATATTGGATTTTTGTGATCAGCAAAGTCTTGCCAACGACTTGCAGGTCGGTACGTCGAGGGTCTGGCATGATAATCAGCAGGCTGGTCGGACAGTGGTCAGCTTTTACCTCTGTCCGTCTGATACTGCTCCCACAGAAAATAAAGAACGCGTGCGATGGGTTGGTGCTGGAACATCAGCAGGTACGTCAAACTATGTTGGTAACGCTGGAACAAAGCCGATTAAAAACACTGTTGGCGTACCAAATTCACACTGTGCACACGACGATTCGCCAGAGAACAGGGCGGCTGCCAATAAATACTATACCGGAGTTTTGTTTCCCCGTTCCTCAATCACTATGGCACACATTAGGGACGGCACCTCGAATACATTCCTTGTTGGTGAGCGAGACTACTCAAGCACCCAGCATGGGGACCATGAAGCCAGTAACTGGATTGGATCACTTGGAGCTGGATGGCACACTGAACCCTTCCATTACAATTGGGTAACAATTTTCGATGAGGCCAATTCCAATCTGCAAATTAATGATTACGACACAACAAACCCAACGAATACGCCAGACTGCTGGCCCGTTGGTGGTTGTGGAAATCCCTACGGGGTGACGGATGCTGACTCGTGGAGTAGTCAGCATCCTGGTGGCGCTCAGTTTGTCTTATGCGATGGTTCGGTTCGTTTTGTCATGGAAACAATTAACGAATCAGTATTTGCGGATCTCTGCAACCGAGCTGACGGAGACGTAATTCCTGCGTTTTAATGCTGTATCGTCACTCTGTTGATCATGAGGAAGCATCTTGATTTGGTATAGCCTCAGGTGAGCAGAGTTGGTGCACTTCTGGATGGAAAAGTTCCTTGGTTTGAACACGTTAAAGTTAGGACTGGATGGACTGGGCATGTGTTTGGTTTCTCTAAGACAGATGGCTGTTGTTGGTATTTTGACTGCCGCTGGTTGTTCCAGCAATCCGGCGATCTACCCGGAGGTCGCAGATGTTGTCGGGGTAGTGACTCTGGACGGCCAGCCCCTTGAGGGAGCAACTATTACGTTTGCACCTGAGGCCGGCCGTGCATCAAGTGGTGTCACGGATTCAACGGGAAGGTACAGCCTGAACTATACGGGCTCGATTCGTGGTGCGATGTTGGGGGCCCATCGAGTCATGATCAAGAAAATGGTGCAGGATAAGGCAGCGACTCCATCGAAAGCAGAGCAGCTTATGGACAAGGCAACAAACCTGATGCTCCAGGATGCCGGCTTGCCGTTGACGACTGCTGCAAATGACAAGAAATCCGAGCCGCTCAAGCCAATTATGATCAATGTCGTTGCGGCGCAATATAGTGGTCCGGAAAGTATCCTTACTGCAGAAGTCGAGCCATACAAAAATGAAATTGATTTCGATCTTACACAAGAATGAAATCAACGGTGACGTTTTTGCATGTATGTGTTCCCGTTGATTGTTCCATACGTTACGCATGATTGTTTCGGTGTGTACACTCTGTCTGCTAACCACTTTCGTAGACTTGTGATCTCCGTGGTATAGATTCGATGCATTGGCGAATACTGTTTGCCTTCCAAACCATATTGTAGTCAGTAGTACAGCAAGATTTAGTACAACAATATTCTGATGGAGGAAGCCTGCTGTGGAAAAAGTTCGTGTTCATTTATGGAGACATGTCGAAGGGTTTTATTGTTTTGTTGTTGTTCTATTGGCCATAACTGTTTTCGGGTATTCACTCGGTATGACGAGTGAGGCTTCAGATGCCATTCGTCGCGCCGATGAGTTGCGCTCGCAGGGGCAGTACCAAGAATCACTGGCGGTGCTCAATCAGGCTCTTCAGCATGCGGACGATGACACCGATCGGGGTATTATCTTTGGTAAGCAGGCAGAGATTTGTGCATTTGATCTCAGGGACTTTCAACGTGCGAAGAAATTTAGCAGCCAGAGCCTCCAGCAAGCTCTCGCGAAGCCGGTTTCTGTGGTGGTCGCGTTGAAAGCACGCGCTCATTGTGAGATGCACGGTGACAAGGACTTTGAAAGTGCGGAACAAACATTATTGGCGGCTTT
>WLWG01001643.1_pt1 | contig 19442 bp, 20 predicted proteins | sample 6712871 | NCBI WGS metagenome assembly WLWG01 (sample SAMN12718693, study PRJNA515312) | sponge metagenome | isolation source: marine sponge | host: Mycale hentscheli | place: New Zealand: South Island, Marlborough, Capsize Point | collected 2003-05-01
ATGTCAGTACTGTATATAGCAGGTTGTCCTGCGTTAAATACATTAAGTGTACCAGAGGTGTCTATACCTGCTGTCTTAATTACAAACTGTCCTCTAGTTGCATCATTCTCAAACTTAGAAACATATAGTACTGCCCCTTCGTCATTGATAATTTTTTGAGTGCCTGGGATTGAAGGGTTATCAGTTATTGTAAAGAAGTCTCTTAAGGGAAATCCTTTTGGTAGCATTCCCTCATCATCCAACTTCTCAATAGCCATAAAACCTGCACCCCCGTTCTTATCATCACCTGTACCGATAGCGATAGAAAAATCAGTCTCAGTATTTCCTACAATTGTGTCTTCTGTGAGTGGCCCCCCTAAAGCTACAGAGACTGCACCATCTTCGTCTTTTTTAAAGTACACCCCATTTTCTGCTGTGTTGGGGAAATAACACGAAAGTCTCCGATACCCTGGAGGAATGTTGCAATTTTGTTTAAATACTCTTTCCCTAGGTATGGAGACATCATATGTGGGTATACTAGCAATATATTTAGATAAACTCATTGCCCGTTATTTTGTTGTTGTTTAATTTGTTCTGCGAGTTCACGCATTCTTTCAAAAAATTTTGATAGTCCTGGATTACTAGCCATGATAATATTTTTATAAAAAAAGGGGGAGGAAACCCTCCCCCAATTTAGTTAGGTAAATTATGCTGCTCCTTCGCAACCAATGCTGCCTCCTAAGGCATCTATGATTGATGTGTAGCTACATTCCGTATCAGATGGAATCAAGAAGATATATCTAATCTCTTCTCCCATTCTGCGGCTTGCAGTTCCAGCATAAGGATTACGCTTCAACTTAACCGTGAACTTGTCGTACTGTACGCAAGGCTCAAGTTTAGTTTCGAATCCGCTTAGGTACCCTTCAGCATAGCTTCTTCGTGGAGAAATACCAGCGAAGTATTCTGCAGAAGCTTTTTCCTGTACCATGTAGTTAACACCCCAACCAGTTCCATCAAAGTCTCTCTCATGACGAGTTACTCTAAATGGAGTAGTTACGAATTGGTAACCTTCCATCAATACTGAAGGAGCTTCCCCGCCTGATACTTGAATCTTAACTCCTTTAGGAGTGAAAGTACCAATTTGGTCAGCAAGCATTGCTGGTGGACATAGGTAAGCGTTCTTAGCAACGAATTTGATACCACACTCACAATCATCTGGGTAAGCTCCACCTACACCTTTAATTGTGATTGTAATAGTACCTGTATTAGCTCCAGCAAAGTCAGATTGAGCCATATCGATTACAATTGTATCTCCCACTGCAAAGCCTGAACTTGGAGCACTTACATTAACAAGAACAACTTTTACTGGTTCTACAGCAGTTGTGTTTAAAGCAACTCTAATGTCAAATTCAGTTCCAGCTGGCTTAGACCCTGCACCTGCAGTTACAGAAGCAGATGTCTCATCTACAAGAATTGTTTCATTAGCTCCAGCAGTAGCAGAACCTGTAGTAGTATCTACAGCCCAAGAAGTAATTTCTCCTGCAGCTACAGTTTTAAGAGACCAAGATTCGAAATCGAAGTCCTCTGGCATTTCAGGGAAAATTGGGTCTGCAGTTTCGCAGCCTTCGCATGCAGGCTCAGAAGTCTGAGTACCTAAGAATCTATTTCTACACTCTGTGAATAGAGTTGAAGTAGATGGAGGCTCAGTAGTGTCTGCCGTTACTGATAATTCAGGGAAAGCAGCTTGCAGTTCAGCAAGTTTTTCTGCACGTTTAGCATCTCTTGCTGCATCAGTAGCATAAGGACCACATTCGAGGTCTACAATGATTTCTAAACTTCTAGTATATACTGAACAAGATTTACCTGTTGTCCAACCAATAGTGTCAGCAGAATATGCAATTAAACATACTGTGTCCTCTGCAGCGTAAGCAGATAACTCAAACTGAGCAGCTGATGTGATACCAGCAACACCTGCAATGAGAGCAGCTCTTAATGCAGCATCAGTCTCATTAGAATCAAGTACAAATATAAAAGTCGTAGTGTCGATAGCACCAGCAGCTCTTCCAGCATCTGTTACGTCAGCAGTTCCAACACCAGCCATAGCCGTAAGTACTGTGTCAAGTGATGCTGCAGTATAATGTCCAGAATCAATTACTAGTTTCCATCTGTAAAGTCCACTAACTGTAGTAGCACCTGCTGGGCAAGTCTCACAATCAGTAACAACTTTTACTACCTCATCGCCATTTCTGTTAAGTGTAGCAGGCTCTGCAAACGCTTCAGAAGGAGCCGCACTGGCAATAACTTGGTAAGTAGAAGTAGAACCTTCTCTTTCAATTCTTTCAACATCTACGTCTAAAGAACCAAGGTTAGCATCTGCATTTACCCATGCTTGTACTTGAGCAAGTGCCTCAGCATTACCTTCATCACATCTTTCAATTGTGTAGTAAGTAACTGCTGCACCTTCAGCGTATAGGTCTGGAGTACAAGAAGAAGTACCAATAACCTCTACTAAGTCACCTACTTTGATAGATGCTCCTGTTCCAGCATCAGAACCAGCACGAAGCTCATAGTCTCTGATAGTTTCTACTAAATCTTCTACAATAGACTGACAAGAAGTATTAGCACATGGGTTAAGACAATTGTCGCAAGCTTCAGGAGAACCTGAGAATACGTTAAATTGTAAATTTGCAACTCCATCACGGAAACCGAGATAAGAAAGTTGCTCACCGAATAATTGTAATGAAACTGTAGTAGCTTCATTTTCTTTTAGTTTAATGCCTGTACCAGCTGTACCATTATATCCTAAAGTTACTTCAGAATATACAGGTGCCTTAGCACGGTCAAAAGTGACATCAAGAACATCATCTCTTCTAAATGCAATAGTTGAGAAGTTCTTATTTGTCATATTACCCGCATCTTGAGTGCGGCCTGTTCCCACTTGAAGTTGATACAAATCCCCTTTTGGGTTTCCATCCATGGAAGCTACAGCTGCTGGACCTCTTGAGGTCTTGTCAGCCATTCTAAACAAACCAATTTGACCGTTTGCTAGTCTTAATGAGCCTTTACCCTCAGGTATAACGGCATTTTGTCCTAAGTCTGATAGGACCATCAGCCTTGAATAAGCTGAATTGTGTGAACGTGAATTCATAGTTAAAAAATTTAATTGTTATTAATAATCCTGTCCTTGTTAATTAATGCGGAATTGGCATCGCCATAATTCCTGAAAAACGATTCGGCACACATTGAAATTACTTTGTTGACCCACCAATCTGTGCCCTCTGGGTCTATGTCTGTAGAGGCTGTACCGTCAATCTTGACGTAGCCTGAAATATCTACTGGTTTTGGAAACCTATAATATGTTATGACACCTCTATCGATTGTGAAATCTTTAGTGTAAACATTTAGGTTGTTATTTCCAATATAATATGGAGCCTCTCTATATCTAATGGAAGGAGCGTTGTTCGCATCCCTGACTATTTGTTCTTGGTCAAAGTTTTTAATCTCAAATAAACTCACTCTTATGCCTTTACAGTCTTTAGTATCTACATAAGCAAAAGCACTTGATATTTCAAACCAGTCATCTGCATTTGCATCTAACGGAACAATATTGTCAATTGCTGGGAGAGGTTGTACGTTATTATCTATTACAAGGAACTCTTCTGCATCTGAGAGAGAGCTATCATTTCTTTGGTCTAGGGAATAGTCCAAAAATCTAATTTGCTCCTCATTATACAAAAAGACAAATCTATCTTTCGAAGCTGCTATATTATTAGAACTTAAGTTTTTATTTACTTTAGTTAAAAATCTTAAGTATGCTTCTTGTATATCCATCAGTCAATTTGAAGTTTCTCTAATAGTTCTTCGTTACCTACTTTAGTTAAAGTTATATATGCTTGTTGAACGGTTCTCCCAAGTTTTTCACCATCTAAGTAGTAGGTGTTGTCTTCTTTAATAATTTTTCTTCTTTTGATGAAATCACTAATTTTATTTTTAATTAAGATTTCTTCGTAATCAGTTGTCGTGATAGTCTCAGCCAAGTAATCAAGGTTTCGTGAATCAACTAACCATCTTTCAAGAAGAGATAACATTACACCTTTAGTTGCACTTTGACCTCTTCTAATAGCTCCTACAAATTGTAGGTATTGCTTAAGTCTATCTGAATCTTTTGTATACATGTTACCAAACCAAGTAAGTACAGAAAGCCTTTTCTCTGAGTTAGAAGTTTGAGCTTCAGCACTTTTTGTAGTATCAATTATAGCATATAACGAACCGTTATATCTTGGATTACTACCATCACAATTAGGGGTAATTTGTCCTCCACGGTATGCTAAGTACAATTTAAAGTAATTGTCCATGTCCGCAGTATCTATAATAGTATTATGAGATAAATCAATACCACAATGCTCGGAAGCTAAAAAATCTTTTTCAGTAAGATTAGGATTAGTCTTAATGTAGTTAGCGAGTTTAACCTCATACCAATCGGTAAGATTTTTTCTTTCTTTTAGAATCTTAGCAATCTCTGTTTTACTTTTACCTCTAAATTCTGAAGAATTCTCATCAAATCCTGTATCATATCTCCCTGTCTCAGGGCTACCTAAGAATAAACATCTAGCTGGTTCAGCCGTATAAGATACCATCTTATATCTACTAATCTCTCTCAATGGCTCTGGAGTAGAATCATCTACTTTTTCTACAATACGATAAATTCTGTCTTTAGCGACTTCAAAACATTCTGAATACATAATTGGTTAATTTAGTTGGTTTTTTAAATATTTTTTTTGTAAAAGCGGGTATCGGCAAATACCCTACTGTTACCTTCTCTTGCTTCCGCAAGAGCCTGAAAAATTAGGTGTCATTCCTGAACCTGCTCCTTTACCTGATGCAGTTACTTCGATACCAAATTTTCCATAGGAACCTCCCATGTCCATTTTTTCATAGGAACCTCCTTGACCCTTTTTCTCCATCATTTTACCTCCGTAGGTCATTTTCTTTTTGTTTTTTTTGCCGTGTTTCATGTGTGATAAGTATTAAAGGGGGGAATAAATCCCCCCGTTAAAAAAAGGTTATATTAAAACTCGTTAGTTTCGAGTTTCTCAATCATTACGACTCGAGACTTGTCTGGAATCCATGCTGACATTGAAGACATGCAGGTGAACTCTCTACCAGGCTGTGGTCGTGAGTAGTTGAAGCCTTGCTCAAATACTGGTCCGTTAGTAGAACCGTAAGAGAAATCAGGCACATTTTTAGGCTTAACAATGTAAAGGTTGCTAGTACCTTGAGAAGCATTGTCAATCTCAACACCTTTAGGTAATACACTTCTATCAAATACGTTAGAGTACATTGGGTCAGTGATATCCCACATAACCAAAGTCCAAGAACGCTTAGATAATCCAGCAGAGTATCCTCGGCTGATGTAATCTCCAAAGCTATCATAGTCAAGAGATGGGTCGTGCTCAACTCTTACCATACCGATTCCGTTTAGGAATGCTTCACCGATAGCATATGATTGATACTGTAAGTTGTATCTGTCGCTACCCGTCAAGATTTTCACTGGAAGTGCTTCTTGGTCAACGTGTACAGGTACAGTGTTCTTGAACTCTTCTTTGAATAGCTCACGAACTAGATTGTGTGCGTTGAAACCAGCCTTGAAGACTAATTTTCTGTCATGAATCTGAATGGAAGTACCGTGATAGATAACCTCAGCAGCTTTTTGAATATACTGACGAAGCTCGTTTACGTTTTTGTAGATGAATCTATGACCTCTACGTAACTGGTGGTAAAGACCTTCGTTAACAATCTTAGAACCGTTGATTCCTGTGATTGTAGCACCTCGGTCAAACATCATACCCATTGCAGTAAGCTTCATCAACTCAGCCATTGCAAGAGCTTCCATAATAGGCTGAACTCGAACTGTGTCACGAAGAAGTCTTCCGCTATTAGGGTTAACTTGGCCTACGAAGAAGTAATCTCCTCCTAGACGGTCTTGCATTTTCTGAATTCTTTCAGTTAAGAAAGAAGCCTCTTTACCATTTACAGTAAGAACATCTGCATAAGCAGAGTATCCAACTTGTACTGCACGGTAATCACCTAGAGTATACTGAAGTTTCACAGAGTTTTCAGAAAGACCCATCATGTTAGGAGCAGAATATTGAGTATCAAACTCACCAGCAACGTGGTCAATTTTTACATACTCAGTACCAGGCTTCAACTTAGAAGACGGGAAGTACTTGCTTCTGTCTCTTGTTACAAGTTGTACAGTGTGTACGTAACCGTCACCCTCATCTACTACTTCTGAATCCTCGATAACAATTACTTGTTCACCATCTACTGGGTCGTAAGTAAGAATGTCACCAGGAGAGAATGGATGCGACAACTTGATGTCAAAGTAAGAACCATCAATTCCTAAATAACTGCCTTCTTCTACATTTTGTACTACGCATGGTTTTTCAATATCCATTGCGATTTCGTAATCAAAGCTACCTCTAATACCATTTACAAAGATTTTATCTGAATTACGCAGAGCATCTTTAATAAAAGGTACGTTAACGATTCGAGCATTCTCAAAAAGCTCTAACATACCTAAAGATGTTCTATCATCCACATAGTCAGAAGCTTTCAAGGCTACTGAATCTAGATAACCGAACTGGGATTGAATGTCACTTTTATTAGTAACCCCAATCACAGTAGAGTCATTGAAGTTTGCTCCAATAAACTGTCCATTAAAATTTTCTTTTCCCATTGTTCTTTATTTATAAATTTACTTCTTATTTAATAAAAGGATTTTTAGTAGCCTTATCTCGTGTAGGCTTAAACGAAAAATCTTTCTTTTCAGTAGGTGTCTTTTTTGCTTTTTTAATATCCATGAACACCTTCTTTTGTACTTCGTTTTGCTTGGATGTTGTTAAATTGTTAACAAAACCCTCATAGTCAGTTAGAAAACTGTAGAGCAGTACGGCTCGTTGTGGGTCATTCCTAAAAGCTAAATAAGCTTCGTCAACTTCAGCTAATCCTGACTCCTCCTTAAGATTGGTAAGACCTTTTACCACCCTATTAGAGGCTCTACTATCAAAATTTGATGACTTTAAAATTGATTTGATGTCTTTCTTAAAATCATCAATAGCTTGATTTCTTTGCTGATTAGCCATTTCTTGTTGCTGTAACATTTGCTGGTGCTGGCCAACAACATGATGTTGAATAGTTTCAAAGGCTGATTGAGCCTCTTCATCTAAATCCATACCCTTAGTAATACGTTGAATATGTTTGTTAATCTTTTGGTCATCCCATCCTACAAAATTCTTGTAGTATGTGTAAACAGCATTAACTTTACCTTGGTCAGTACTGATATCTAGATTGTTGATTTGGTCAACTGCAGTCTTAGATTGATAATACTGCTCTAAATCTCCACCTGATTGCTTAAAGGCTAAAAATTCTTTTTCAGCAGGACTGAATGATGAATATATATTTTCCACAAGTCGTTCTGACTTCCATGTGTCCTGTTGTTTGGATAACTGCTCAAAGACATCTTTGTCTATTTCTACGTCACCACTATTTTCAAAGTCCTCCCAAAACCCAGACTCAATTAACTTTTTAGCTACAAACTCGTAATCAAATGAATTATCATCGGTTAGTAACGCCTCTTTAACGGCTTCTTGTGCCTGTTGAGTCTCCTCATCGCTTGATGGCGGTGTGGGAGAATCTTCAAAAGCAACTTCCCTATCCAAGATATCTTCTATCTCAATTTTACCTGAAGGAGTTGGCTCTGTGGGTGCGGGAGAAACTTTTTCGGTAGGAGTTTCTTCCTTTGTTTCTTTTTGAGGTTCTTCCTGGACCTCTGATTCAGGTTGCTTAGTTTCTTTCGAGTCCTCAAATTCTATATTAAAGGGTTTCCCGATAGTAAATGGATTTTGGCTGGTATTGTCCATATTGGTTGATTTTATGGTGTGAACTTAATAAATAATTTAAAATTAAAAAAATTTATAACAATTGTAATTTTAACATTACAAAAATTGTAATTTATTTTTTATCGTACTGGTTCTTGTTAGTTTGAGCGACTTGTAGTTGCCTATTTGCAACTTCCACTCTTGCGGCAGCTTCTTGTGATTTTACTTGATTAGCTTGTTGGTCTAACATAAATCTTCTATCCGAGTCTAGTTGTCTTTGTCTTAGGTCAGAAGAAGCAACTCTCTCTTTATATTTTCTTTCTAAATCTTGAGTAGATGCCTTTAATTGTTCTATTACTAAAGGAGTTTCATCCATTGTGCCGTCTTCTGAAGGTTTAGCAAAACCTAAAGCTAGAATCGCTTGCTTATTAAGAGATATCTCTCCTTTAACCTTTTCTATCTCAATTTTGTTTTTATGCTTCTGCTCTTCTTTAGCCATCTCTCCCTGCTGTTGCATCTGCATCATTTGCATTTGCTGCTGTTGCTGCTGTTGCTCCATCAAGTCTTTTTGCTTTCTAGACAATCTTGCTAACTGTATAATCTTGGCTGTAGAGTCTGCTGACACGACTTCTGCCATATCCTCTAAGTTTTTAGAGATAGTATTATCTCGCATATAAACTTCTTTTAGAAGTTCTAATTCACTTCTTCTCTTAGTGTTATTTCTAGTATAGATTTTAAATCTTCTTAATGGAAGTTCAGGGTCTATAATAGACACGAATTGTCTCGTCAAATCACTATCTGTATAGTTCACAGTCACATCCTTGCCGTCATGTTGCAACCACTGTGCTATGTTAATCTGCATTTCAGCAGTTCTTTGTTGGAACCTAGAAAATTTATCAAACCAAACTTCTGTCTGTGCGTAAGATGATGTTTGAGATGTTCTAACACCTGTAGCTGTTTCCTGCTCTACAGGTACTGCCATTCTTTGTGGGGTGAACCCTAACTTCTCGAAAGCTCTCATTTTGATGGCTTGAGCAAAATTTAATTTACCCATCATGGCTGCAGTGAGGTCCATGTTGACCATTTGGAAGTTATTGAACGATGTTCCTCTAGCCTGAGAGGAATCAACAGGAAGGAATCCTAAGTTCCGAGTAACCTCCATTAGTTTTTCAATAGCTTCATCTCCCCCAAAGTCTTTTAAAAACTCAGGCATGTAAGCTAAGTCCATAAGGAAGAATAGTCCAAGCTCTTTCGACATGTAGTCTCTTGCCATATTCATAGCAAGGGAGTATTCTACTTGGTCTATCTCTACTCTAGAGACAAGAGACGTATGTTCTAACAATCCTGTAACTGGCATGAGGGTGTGATACGTAGCACTCTCTCCTTTTAATTGATAATCAATAGCTCCTCCAAATAAATAAAGATGCTCAGGAAGGTCAGTATTTTCATTTAATATTTTAACCCCATATCTAACTTCAGGCACATAGTCCCACACAATTGTATTGTCCTGAGGGTTCTTGGTGTGCTGGTCTAGTGTAACTGTTCTTAGTTTCTTGATTTGAAACTCATTGATAATGTCTTTTAACAATTCATCAGTTACGACTTCAGACTTAGAAGTTCCATCTGCTTTAGTGTATGTTAAATATCCTACTCTTTTATATGATACCCAATATGCTTCTACAACTCTAATTAAATCATATCGATTATCATTATCATTGAAAAAGAAATGTTGACCTCTTAGTTGATTAGGGAACATACCTCTGTACCCCAAGTCAATACCTGTTTGGTCTTGGATAACTCCTAGGTTTTCATAACCAATAGCATCACCAAATGGGACTCTTCGTAGAGTCCCTCCATTATTTTCTAACCAGTCTTGAGTATTATCAATACTTGCAGTTGAAAATTCTTTTCCTCTGTAATGTTTAGAGCGTAATAAGTCTTGTTTTTGTACCTCTGTAAGATGTGAGCCAAAGTTGGCAACCACTTGGTTTGGTGTCAAGTATTGAATCCTTCCTACATACTCTCCTACTTCAGGATACTTTTCGTCTTGTGTAATAGAAGTAAAGGTGTTAAGTGGAGACCATCTCTCAGGTTGATAATAGTCGTGTCCTATTCTCCAATGTAAGAAACATCTCCCTGTGATTAGATAATCTCTAAATAAATCTCTGTAGAGTTCATCCATATCAAACCTCACCTCGCCTTCCTCAAGTGTCTTTTCTGCCCACTCTAAGTATATTGGTTTCCACTCGGACTCCATATACTTTTTAACTTCATGTGGTATGTTTTTGTCTCTTTCCTTCCGTAGAGATTCTACGTACTGTTGCTGCTCTTCTTCGGAGTTAAATTGTCTTTCATTATAAAAGCCTTGGCTTAGTAACTTAATTTCTACCTCCTTAGAAATAGCATTATTTACTCCCTCCCAAAGTTTTGTTTTTTGATTTCTTAGATACTCATTTGTAGAAAGAGGGTCATCTGTGTAGACAACATTAGGATTAGGTTTAGTCAAGAACTCCCCAATCATTGTATTTACAATAGGCTCTATGAATCCATAGTGTTGTAGGTCTTCTGATAAATCAGACTGAGAACGAAGCATATCTACCTCTGACAAGAATGCAGAGGTGTTTACAACATCACTATATCTGTAGCTTCCCTCTACTATTCTGTAAGCATCCTCAAATCTTCTTCTAGCACTGTTTAACTGACGAATACCTATTGTTTCTAGAGTATTCATACACTCCATAACCCACTCCTTGTTTTTCTTTTTTTCAGGAAGAGCTTGTGCAGGAAGTCTTAGAATGTCTCCAAAATATTGGGCATCTCTTAAATCTATATCAAAAAACATACACTTTATGTAAGATGCAAACTTAGTAAATTAGTTTGGATTAAACAAATTTATTACAATTAGCTATACTTTTTATTTCTACCAAATTTGCCACTTGTTATTTTCCTGTAGACATCTCTCTTAATCTCATACTTGTCTTCAGAACCTTTAATATTGTTAATGGTCAACTCTTCATCCCAAATCAATGCGTGACCAAAAGACATAATACGGTCATAGTTCTTATAATTACCGAACTTAATTATCTCTTCAAGCAGCATAGGGTCAGTTATTCTAGTAACACCAAGCACACTTATCTCTTCTCCCTCAGGACCCATAACACCAGTTGGTATTTGGTCCCAACAATAATTTTTGAGGAGTTTCAACAAGTGTTCTTTGTTTCTAGCTGTGGCTGGTAATCCATAGTCCACATTAGCCCTACTATTTTCATTGATTCGTAGATTAGTCCCCTTTGCTTGTGCAATAAGGTACTCAGACTTTTGACTTCTAAGATACTTCATAAAAGGTACGTCTGCCTCTGGTAGACATTCTGCGTTGTATAACTTTAATAATAACATCGCCTGTCTATAATAGTTTGAATCAATGTTAGGTCTTGAGGTGTATTGTGCTACAATTTGATTCTGCAATCCTGATACCCCTGCTTGTCTTTTAAATATGTACAAACAATTGAGAGAGTCTGAAGTTGTTGATGTAGATACTTTGGCACCGTCAAATCCTGCTATATACGTACCTCTTTTTATTTGCCTTGGATTATCAAATACGGGCCTCTCGTAGATAACTACAGGAGCATTAACTGCTCCCCCTCTAAACGGATAATCATTTACAGGGTCTGCTCCACTGGGTGTTACCGATATAATACCATTAGGCATAACATCAAGAGTTATGTACTCACCATATGTACCTTTGACGTTAATAGCATCTTGAGTTCTTTTAGCTTGTTCTACAGGAAATGGGTTATTACCCGAAAACAAGAAACAATCCTCTGGTTGGAAGGGATAGTACATTTGTGCTTTCTTCCCTTTGTCTGGTGATTTAGCCTGTTCAGAGCCTATGAAGCCCTGCACTTTGTCTAATGCCTCTTTCCAATCAGTGACGAGAATATTGAACCCATCAAGTTCTTTAATTTGTTCTTCAGTGAAATCTCTGTTGAGATATTGTACCAAAGGTATTTCTTTCTTCTCTCCGCCCTTGTTAGACATTTGGGCAGGAACAAAAAGACTAACTTCCTTATCAGTTTCTTGAACATATTCAAAGTATTCTTCTTTGACTTCTTCTAAATATTGAGTTACATCGAAGTGAAAAAAATCAGACTTTTCTGTATAGAGAAAATCCATCTCTGCATCTGCGGCAAAGTCTGTGTTACCACCTGTACCAATCAACAACTCAACAAATCTTCTTTCACCAAGGTCATTCTCGATGGCAGGTAAAAGTGCAGAACGCTGTTTAGAGTAAAGATACTTCCCTACCTCATCCCATACAGCCTCAGTAGGTGTAATACCTGCTAGAAGCTCTTCCTTGGATGTGACCTGTCCCTGTTGAAGGTTCCTAACGGATATTCTAGAGAAAGCAAAAGAGTTGTCATTAGGCTTGTCCACAATAGGAAAAAACTCGTAGCTAATTGGATTGATTGGGTTTCTTCCTTTTGTTACAATTCTTTTGTTAAACTCTATCTCAACATCAGAAGATGTCGCTTTGTTCCAATCACTAATTTTTACGAAGTCCGAAAAGCAATCAGGTCTTTTCTCGTAGAACTCATCTAAGTATTTAGTAATGTTGTTAAGGTCAGACTGCGACCCACCAATAATTAGCGGGTTACTATACTGAAAAATAAAAGTATTATAGGCGACTCGGGATGAAATAAAAGATGTCTTAGCGAATCGTCTTGTACCAAACGCAAGAATAGGTTTCTTACCTTCATCATTAGCCTTATTATAACACCAATTAATAAGCCACTCATTGTCTCTTAATTTAGGGTTACTAACTATCCTAATTGAGTTACCAAAGTCGTCCCTGGTGTCAATAGATAGTTTAAAAAAATTCAGGTGCCAATACAACCAGCCTGAGATGTGTACACCCCCGACCATGACTCCTGACTTACAATAGTTTATGTGCTTTATCCAAAAAGATACGTAGTTACCATCCTCCCTGGATGGTTCAACCTGATTTACTAAAAAATCTTTGAAAGATACATTTGGAATCTCTACCTTACTCACCAGTATTTCGCTTTTGAACTGCTTCTTTTAGAAAATCTTTTAACTCACCAATAGCCATACCTGAGACATTGACAAGTTTACCATCTTCCATCATAAATGCTTGCTGTGCTTCTTTTATAGATTCTGCTATATTACCTTGAATATCTAAATCTTCATTGAACAATTGTTTGGAACAATCACCTAATGCTTTCATATATACTAGGCACTCTTGCATAGAAGCACTGAGTAGTAGTTTGAGATAGTTTTCATGTGGTTCTTCGCCAAGCAATTCTACTTCAGCAGAGAGTGCATTGTATAGTTCGGTGTGGTACTTTAGAGCACTCTCCAAGTATTTTTTATTAGTATTTGCCATTGGTTGAAATTTTTAAGTCATTTAATGTTCTTTCTAACGCTAAAGATATTTGTTCATCTGTAGCATCCATAAAGAATACGCTATCTTGAGATTTACCATTTTTATAATTTTTTCTCCTCAAAATTGCTTTAATCAACATTGAGACATCGTATTCAGGGTAATCTTGTATTATCTGACTTAACATGTCAGCAATATGTGTTTTTCTTAGTTGGCTCATTTTACTTCTCCTTTTAATGCTATGACAAAAATATCTTTGTCGGTTTTAATTTTTAATCTTTTATTTATCTCTCCTTCGAGCTTAGTGTTGTACTTCAGTATTAATTTTGCTGATTCTGCTTCTTTTAATGAAGTTTTGTCTAGCACTACTGAAAAGCAAGAACATATAGATGTTCTAATGTTGTTTAAAGTTGTGTCGTATTCAAACTCTTCATGGTCTCCCCTACAGTTAATAAATTCTAGTGTAAGCTTGGTATCAGATATTTTTTGATTCAATTTAAATGGTTTTTTGTAGGAAACGGTAAGCGAACCATTTTCATTCTCTTCAATTGTGGCAATATCAGTGTCGTGCAGTTTTACAGCTAATCCTCTGTCTTTAAATTCTTTTATGTCTTTCCACTTATTCATAGGACAATACTCTTCTATTACTTTTACCTTTGCCTTGAGTAAACACCCACAAACATTACAAGTACCAGTTAGTTTGTTTTTCTCAGGACATTTATTACAAACTTTTAGCCTATCTTTTGCAAAATTGTCTTTTGCATTTGTTAGCATCTTTCTCCATCCCTTAAAAATCCTACTTGGTCGTATCTTACCCATTTTTGATATTTTTTGGATTAAATCTATTTCTAAGAAACCATATGTTATTTACTTTTAAAGAGACTGCTTTGTCAATTAGCTCACGCATTCTCATGAGCTTTGATTTAACTATGTCTTTTCTTTTGTTTATTTTTTGTTTGTCACTCTCTCTAAGATGAGAATACTTATTTATTGTACCCTCTAGCTTTTGTTCAATGTTATGTAAAGAACCTTGTGTAAAATACAAAGTACCAAAGTTTGGAATCTTATAGACAATATCATCGCTTTCCTCTATATCTTTTTTTAAGGTGTCATGGAAGTACCAGTAGATAGCTTCTCCTGTCTCTCTATCTCCTCCTCTTCTTTCATATTCATCTAGAACATCATCAAGGAAATATATTTTATCCTTAAACTCCATCTTCTTTACTATAGACCATTTGGACTACTATGTTTGGATATTCATCCACAGTTTCTTTTATTTTAGCTAAGTCTTCGTTAAAGTCTTTTCTATTCTTTACAGGGTGCTTAATCACTAAGTTTTTCTTTTTTAATCTAGAAAACATTGTAGTGACATTTTGATGTGTCTTGATTCCTACATTAGCTTTTATAGCTATATCCTTAAAATTTTTACTATTCATATCATACAAGAAACATAATGTTAAAATATCTATGTCTCTTTTAGTTAAGTAAACTGTTGTAGCACTATACAATTGTAATAGTTTTTGTATTAAGTCTACTTTATCTGAGTATGACAGATAAAAAGGTAATGCTCTATATTGTGCCATAAATAAATTTTTTATATCTTACGACCTACAACCCTTTCCTCCAAACCCCCTGTAGTCCCCCTTACCTCCTTTCCCTTTGTAAGATACATGCAATTATACAAAAAAAATTTGACATATACAAGTCTTTGTGGATAACTATTGTAAAACTAATAATATTAGCATTTATTATGTTATTTGTTTGGAAAAGTCAAATATATTTTGTAGATTGCGTAAAAATCAGCTAAATCATGGAAAGAAGTAAAAATAATATTGAACGTGAGTACTTCATGGATTACTGTGACTGTGTGTTAGATTACATTGAAGATGATGTCTTGAATGATGCCCTATATGATGTTATAGGAAAAAGACTCGAGGATTTAGTCTTTGAAATGTATCTTTTTAATACTCCTTGTGGGAAGGCTACACACATAGTTGAAACTATGTTAAAACTTTTTAGAAGAGAATTAAACAACTTTAATTAATGGGTACTAAATTAGAAGAGGCTTTAAAAAGTCTCAATAAAAACTTTGGTTCAGGCTCAGTATTTCACTTAGGTGAAAATGAGGCTTTTGAAAAAGTAGAAAGAATACCAACAGGGTCTTTAGGTTTAGATGTCATCACAGGTGGGGGTTACCCTATAGGAAGAATAATTGAACTATTCGGATGGGAATCTTCAGGAAAAAGCACATTATGTATACACGCAATAGCACAAGCTCAAGCAATGGGTAAGAAGTGTGCGTTTGTTGATATGGAACATGCTTTTGATAAGAACTATGCAGAAGCATTAGGGGTTGACACCGAAGACCTTATATTCTGCCAACCAGGTAGCGGAGAGGAAGCAATCGAGATTACTAAAACACTAGCGAGTACTGGTGAAATAGGTCTCGTAGTTGTAGATTCAGTGGCCACTATGGTACCTTCTGTCGAATCAGAAGGTGAAGCAGGTGAAAACAAGATGGGTGTTCACGCAAGACTTATGTCACAAGCTATGCGTGTGTTGTCTCCTATTGCAAGTAAAAACAATTGTACCTTAATGTTTGTCAACCAACTCCGTCAAAAGATTGGAGTTATGTATGGTTCCCCAGATGTCACGACTGGCGGGAACGCTCTTAAATTTTATTCATCAATTCGCATTAAACTAACATCTAGTAAGTCTGCTGGAAACAAAGAAAAAGTTGACGGGGTAGACAAGCAGGTGTCTAATTTAGTTACTGCAACTACTGAAAAAAATAAAACATATCCACCATTACAAAAGCATTCCTTCCAACTAAGATTTGGAATAGGAGTGGATGCAAAAGAAGAGATTGTAGATATGGCCATCTCTCTAGGTCTAATAGACAAGAAAGGTGCTTGGTACAGTTATGAAGGCACACAGCTTGGTCAAGGTAAGAAAGCAGTATTTGCTTTACTTGAAGATAATCCTGACCTTGAGGAAACCCTCAAAGAACAAATAATTAAACATTATAGCTAATGAGAGAGGATTTAAGTACTAGAAGAACAAAAACCAACCCGTCTTTTAAGTACGAATTGAGTGAAGAACAAAAACTTGCAAAAGAAAAAATTCTTGACTCTAAGATTGCTATAGTAACTGGTAAAGCAGGTACGTCTAAGACGTTCTTAGCTTCACAGATAGCCTTAGATTTGTTTTTGAAGGGAGGAGTAGAAAGAATGTATATAGCTCGCCCACAGGTCTCTACAGAGGACATGGGGTACCTTCCAGGAAATAAAGATGAGAAGATGAGGCAGTGGTGTGCTCCTGTTATAGAGAACATGGAGATACTACGAGAGAATGGCAAGAAAGAAGTAGAAAAATGGTTAAAAGAAGGCCAATTGGAACTACTCCCTCTACAATTCGCTAGAGGGCGAACAATCACTAACAGCGTAATGATAATAGACGAAGCACAGAACCTGACTAAGCTTCAAACGTATCTATTCTGTACAAGACTTGGTAAAGGCTCTCTTATGATTTTTACAGGGGACCTTAAGCAAAACGATTTAAAGCAGCCTAGTAGAAGTGGTTTCCACCAACTAATCGAGACTGCAGATAAATTAGATGAGATGATACATGTGGAGTTACAACAAAATTACAGAGACCCTATTGTTGCTAAATTTATGGAACAATATGAAAAAATTTGTGGCTGGTAATGTGGATATACGACAATAAAAAAATTACATCCCTAGAGCAAATTCCAAGCGAAGCTATAGGATTTATATACTGTATACATAATTTTTCAAAAGACAGAATGTATATTGGTAAAAAAAACTTGTATCATTGGAAAAGGGTCGGAATAAAAAGACATCAAGAACTAAAGCTTGAGGGATTTGAAGTCAGAAAACATAAAAACAAGAAAAAATCTAAAAAAGGCTTGCCTGTTTGGGTTTATAAAGCTAAATTAGAGTCGGATTGGCTGATGTATACAGGTTCTAACAAAGAACTAAACGAGGACATAAAGAAAGGAGATAGGATTGAAAAACACATTTGGCAGTTTTCCAATTGTTTAAAAAACTTATCTTTTTTGGAGACAGAGGCTCAATTTAAAATGGATGTTATCAGAGATAGTGAAAAGTTCTACAATGGTAACATTCTAGGGAAATATTTCCCAGGGGACTTAAATTGTTAAAATGATTATCAAAGATATAATCAAAAAGCATATTAAAGAAATACTCGATATATATGCTAAAAAACAAAACTTTACGCACACTGCGGAAGCTTTTTGTGCAAAGTTTAATTATAAATATAGTGATTCTTGGAGAAGAGGTATAAGTAGATACATAAATTCCATACCTGAGATAGATGCTGATGTAGCATTGAAAGAAGAGGCAGAGATTGCTAGTCCTGCAAGAGTTCTGATATTTGATATCGAAACTGCCCCACTAATGTCCAATATATGGGGCTTATGGAATCAAAATGTAGGACATAATTTATCTATGCTTGAATCAGACTGGTTTATTATTACTTGGTCTGCAAAATGGTTATTTGAAGAGAAAGTTTATACAGGTAAACTAACTCCAAAAGAAGCTAAAGAACAAGATGACTCTAGGATAGTACGAAACTTTTGGAATCTACTAGATGAGGCTGATATTGTCATTGCTCACAATGGCGACAAGTTTGACATAAAAAGAGTTAACACTCGCTTCCTGAAACTGGGTTTACACCCACCGACACCTTACCAGACTATTGACACCCTTAAACATGTCAGGAGGAAGTTTAACATATCATCTAACAAATTAGACTATGTTGCTAAGTTTTTAGAACTTGGAGGCAAGATGCAGACTGGAGGTTTTGAACTATGGAAAGGTTGTATGGAAGGAGACCAAGAGTCTCTTAACAAAATGGAAGAGTACAACATAAAAGATGTAACTCTTCTAGAAGAAGTGTACCTAAGAATACGTTCTTGGATTACTCCTCACCCAAATATGGGATTACACATAGGTGAAAACGTAACATGCTGTGCCACATGTGGAGGAACAGACTTGTCTATCGTAGGTACCTATAAGACGTATATGTCTGAGTATGATGCACTTAGATGTAATTCTTGTGGAAGCATTAATAGGTCAAGAGCAAGTTCCTTAACCACAGAAGCTCGTAGGCTACTGACAAAATCAATTTAAATGAGCGATTTAATATTTTTAAGAGTCAAAGGGTTTGTTCACGCTTACAAAGAAGAGTCAAAAGCTGTAGCGTGTGAGGAGTGTTTGAAAGAAGCTGAGGAAAGAGCAGAGTCTTTAGGATTAGACAAGGACTCTTTTGAGAGCCATTGCGATGACTTGTGTTCTGAAAGTGTTCTAGAAAGTAAGAATCTAGAAACTGAAGAGGTGTTAATTAAAGTTTCGGACATTGTTAATATTGCTGAAGCAAATGATGGCAGAGCCATTATACAAACATCTTCTGACTTACTGCCTAGATTGTTCAAAGACAACTACAAAGACATTGTTGAAAGACTAACTTCTGTAGGCCAAATAACTGTTATCTAACTATCTCAACAAATGTAATATATTTGGATAATATAAATATTTTGCATATATTACGATGTGATATGGCTAAGAATTCCTACAAACCAATTCAAGAGAACAACTATTGGGATGCTAGAAAAAAATACGATGTCCTAAAAGAATCGGGCGAGCTATTTGAGAAGGATGATAGAATGATTGGGGTCTGGGCATATGACATGAAAAGGTTTTTAGAACTAAACGATACACTACAAAAATGGGATGTGGATGTGGTAAACCCAAAAGACCAAAGCCAAGAGGAAAGTAGCGGTTCCATTTGGCACGACAAAAAACAGGAGTAATGAAAAAACAATTGTGTTTATTTGTAAAATGGATTACCCGAGGCAAAGTTTGTCTAGGATGGTGTGGCATTAAAAAAGATTAATATAAAATGTCAATAGAAACTGCTATAGTTACTGTATTATTACTAGCATTTATCATTATTGACAGACTACGTAAGTCATGAAAGAGTTTTTTAAAGCAATGTTTTCAGAAGGGGGAACAGTATCTTCCAAAAGAGTGGTCACAGCCATGTGTCTACTTTTTATGCTTATTGCTTTTACATCAAATTTGTTTTGTGATTATACCGTAGAACAACATATGTTTGAATCCTTACAATGGATAGTCATG
>WLWG01001645.1_pt1 | contig 19432 bp, 15 predicted proteins | sample 6712871 | NCBI WGS metagenome assembly WLWG01 (sample SAMN12718693, study PRJNA515312) | sponge metagenome | isolation source: marine sponge | host: Mycale hentscheli | place: New Zealand: South Island, Marlborough, Capsize Point | collected 2003-05-01
GAAGCAAGAAAGACTACTGTGCCTACTAAATCACAAAGAGCATTTGAGATCTTATGCCGTGAGAATACACGGATGCTCATGGTCTATCTCCGCAGTTTTCTTCGCAATGAGGCCACGGTTGATGATCTTTTTCAAGAAACTCTCATCGTGGCATGGCGGCGCCTTGATCGATGCGATTTAAACCGGCCATTTGGTCCCTGGCTACGCGGGATCGCCCGAATTTTAGTGAAGGAGCACTTCCGTAAAGAAAAACGCTCGCCAATTCTTCTTGATGACTCCATTGTGAATACCATCGATTACCACTTTGAACATATTCGCTCGCTTGCTGGTGATACTTGGGACCAAAAGTTAGAGGCACTACAGTTTTGTCTAGAAGCACTACCACGTCGGCATAAAGAAGTTATTGAAGGTCGGTACAACAATAAAATGAAGGTGAAGGGCCTAGCAGAAGATTTAGCTATTTCTGTAGAGGCCTGCAAAAAGCGATTGCAGCGTGCTCGGGCAATGATTGCAGATTGCTTAAAGCGAAAAGGTTTGCTCGGCGAACTGGAGGGTACATCATGAAGCAATTCGATGGCGACGCTCTTGCGCACTGGCTTGACGGTGATCTATCAGATGACATACCTGATGAGAATATGTCTCGAGAGGATTTCGCGAATAACAGTGCGGAAACAATGTTTGTGCATGCACTTTTAACTGATGTAAGTCATCGTGACCTAGAGAGAGAAGAGCACGCAATTCGCCAGGTAATGGATAATGTTTCACAACCCATGAACGAAGTGGGGTCGAAAAAGGAAAGGCTTCGTAGTTCATTACCAAATCGCCGATTCTATCTAGCGACATCAGCCGTAGTTATTGCAGCTTCCCTGTTTCTAATGATTTTCTTTGACACCAAGGAACAAAGAGCAATTGGTGCAGTTGCATCTCTTCAGAAGGTTCTAGAAGCAAGCCATAGTTTAACCGATAGGACGTATCACATTCATGTTCTTGAGGAATATGGCCATGACAGGAAGCCTCTCAACCTTTCGCAGGAGGCTTGGGAATTCGAACCAAAGGAGAACATTGATGGTGCAACACTTTTCGTTCGGGGTCTCAACCAATTTGTACTTGTCATGCCACTGAAATCAGGAAAAGAAACAAGGACATTGGGATGTGATGGTGCTGTAAGTTGGTCCTTTCGAGACAGTGGTCCCGTGCGTATCAGTTCAGATCTTCGTCGCTTTCGAGGAAAACTTCCTGGCCAACAGCAGGACCTGCCCTTCGTCAATTTGTATGACCATGTTTCTCAACTGGAGAGGGGATACAGCATTTCACTTGAAGATGCTGAAAATGTGTCCGGAAATATACGGTCGTTGGCAAGACTTGTCGGGGTTCGGCAATCACGTGATATACAAGGTCCAAAAAGGATTGAGATAGTTTTTGATGCTGTGGTTGGCACCATACATTCCATGATTCTGGATGGGCTACCACGTGGCCGTGGAGGACCGAAGTGCGTGAAGTTTGACTTAAAGGATGAGAGCAGCCTTGGTGAAGCATTTTTTTCTCACACAGCACATCATGGATTAGAAAAGGAAATCCAAATTGAGGATCACATGCGATGAATCACAGTCATATTTTTACAATTACTTGTAGTGCACTATTCCTTGCAGGAACTGGAGAACCAATATTGGGACAACAGTCTCGTATTGATCCGCTTGCTCGTGTCATCGATATAAACAGTGATGGAGTTATCTCATCAGAAGAACTGCGTGTCGCGAGTAGGTCAGTACGATCACTTGATACAGATAATGATGGGCTGGTTACACGAGACGAGGCTTTTGGTAAGACAGCTCAGCAACAGGGGAAAACTGGTGGTAGCAAGCTTGGTGGCTACACACAGCCTCCACCGGCGAATAACGTACCGAATCATTTGTTCAATATTATTGTTGGACGACTTACCGATGCTGGTGGAACAATCCGGGTGGTTTTCCACAGTAACGTGAAGGCCTACGTACAGTACGGGGACAAACGTGGTGATTTGTCACAGAAAACAGCAACTCGTGATCTGCGAGCGGGTGAGCCTGTTGATTTCGTGATTGGTTCACTGGATAAGAACACCCGATATTTCTATCGAGTTCATTATCAGATCGCTGGAGACTGGGTGAAAAGTGATGAATTCACATTTCACACCCAGCGTGAAAAAAAGAGTGGGTTTGTTTTCACGGTTCAGGCAGATTCACATCTGGATGAAAATACAAGCGGTGACGTCTATTTGCGAACTCTCCAGAATGCGCTTGTTGATCAGCCAGACTTTCATTTTGCGCTTGGCGACACATTTATGACGGGTAAGTATGTTCAGCCCGAGTTGTCACTTCCACAGTATATGGCTCAACGCTACTACCTTGGTCATCTCTGTCACTCAGCGGGCTTCTATTTTGCGCTTGGGAATCATGATGGTGAGTCCGGAAATCGTGGGTCAAATATTTGGGCTACCAACACTCGAAAACATTATTTTCCAAATCCAAGTCCAAATGCATTCTTCGAGGGAAATACACAGCAGGAACAGAATGTTGGTCTACCAGAAAACTATTTTGAGTTTGAGTGGGGTGATGCTCAATTTATTGTTCTTGATCCATTTCGTTATACAACGACTCGATCGCGCGGTGGTGATTCCAGTAATTGGTATTGGACACTCGGGAAACAGCAATACGACTGGCTTGAAGGCGTCTTGAATGCCAGCAAGGCCAACCTCCGATTTGTTTTTCTGCATCATCTTGTTGGCGGAAGTCAGCGAAATCAGCGAGGTGGTGCCGAAGCTGCACCGTTTTGGGAATGGGGAGGTAAAGGTATTTCCGGTGAAAATGAATTTGCCAAGCATCGTCCTGGCTGGCAGAAGCCAATTCATGAACTTCTTGTTGATCATGGCGTTGATGTTGTTTTTCATGGTCATGACCACATGTTTATAAAACAGGAACTTGATGGAATCGTCTACCAACTTGTTCCACAACCTGGACACCCGCGATCGGGGACAAAAAGTGCAAAGGAGTACGGGTACCTCTCCGGAGAAGTTCAGGGGAGCAGTGGGCATATACGAGTTCGCGTAAATGACTCTTCGGCTCGCATTGATTATGTGCGTGCGTATTTGCCGGAGAGTGATGGCACGCAGGCAATGAACGGCTCTGTGAGTTTTTCGTACGTGCTTTCAGATAAACAATCCAAGTGAATAGATATTCAAACCTCACGGGAAAGAAGCAGATGAATCAAATTTGTGGAATCTATCACCGAGATAAAGGTGTAAAAAACCTCTTCACGAAGAATTGGGAAATAAAGATTGGGATCAGTATCGGAGTATGCCTCATGGCCTGTCTCTCCGTGGGTCCTGTTTTGGCACAAAAGGGAAAGCCACAAAAAATGCAACAGCAGAAGCAGAAGAGGGGCGACCAAAAAGGTGGCTCCGGTGGTGGAATCTTTCGACTTCTTGATACGAATCGGGATAACGCACTATCTGTCAATGAGATTGCAAAAATAACCGTAGTACTGGCTCAACTTGATGTAAATCGAGATGGTGTTCTAGACGCACAAGAGTTGGACGTTCGCGGTGGAGGACAGGGCGGAAAGAAGAAAAAGATATCGAAAAAGTAAGGACGCATGATGCAAAAATTTTATTGGGTACTTTTTATTATGATTCTGCTCTCTTCGAAGGTTCTTGGAGCTGAGCGGCCGAATATTCTCTTTATGATGTCTGACGATCAGGCGTGGAATGGCTTATCCGTGCCAATGCATCCTGCTATTCCATGGTCTAAAAGTTCGATTGTGGAAACTCCAAATCTTGAAAAATTGGCAGCCCAAGGAATGAGATTTTCAGCAGCATATGCTCCTGCTTCTGTGTGTTCACCCACCCGAATAAGTCTTCAGACCGGCAAGAGTCCTGCAGCATTGCACTGGACCAAGGCAGCGGGACCAGAAGCCGGTCACAAGCTCATTGAGCCACGTAATGCAAGGGAAATTTCACAGAGTGAAACAACAATCGGGGAGCTTCTGCAAGCTGCTGGTTATGTGACGGCGCACTATGGGAAGTGGCATATCAATGGTGGTGGTCCTGCCGCAAATGGGTATGACGAAGGTGATGGCGATATAGGGAATGAATATGCCCATCAGTATGGTGACCCGAATCCTGCTGATATCGTCGGTATGGCAAAACGGGCAGCCCTGTTTATGGAAAAGAGTAAAAAGAGTGGGAAGCCATTTTTCATTCAGATGTCATGGCATGCTCTTCATGCCCCCCAGAATGCCATGAAGGAAACACTTGCCAAGTATGCAAAAAAGATGGGAAGTAGCGTTGAGGAAAAGCGTGTTGGCAGTGCCGCAATCGCTGAAAACCTCGATACCGGAGTTGGTTTTGTACTGGATGCCATCGAATCGTTGGGTCTTACAGAATCGACGTATGTCATCTATATGTCTGATAACGGCAGCGGTGGTGGTGGTGGAAAACGAAGTGGCGAGAAGGGACGGCTATCAGGTGGTAAAGGGAGCGTATGGGAGGGTGGAATTCGCAGCCCCATGATCATCCGCGGTCCTGGGATACCAGCTAACTCCTGGTGTCATGAACGAGTTGTTGGATATGACCTGTACCCAACGTATTGCCAATGGGCAGGTGTGCCTATGAACAGACTTCCTAAAGGGATAGAAGGTGGCAGCCTCGTAAGTTTACTTGATGACGGTCGAGGAACGGTGCAGCGGGTGCGTGATGCCATGGTCTTCCACTTTCCGCATTATCAAAGTGGTGATGGACCTCATACAGCGATATTTCTTGATGAATACAAGTTAATGAAATTCTATGAGAGTGGACGGTATGCCCTATTCAACATCAGTCAGGATATTGCAGAGCAGAGGGATCTTGCCGGGCAGATGCCAGGGAAAGTCGGAGCTCTCGATCAATTGTTGGTGCAATATCTCAGCGCGGTGAATGCACAGATGGCTGTTCCAAATCCTGATTATGACCCAATGAAAGAGCCATCAGACCGAAAGGGTAAAGGTGGGAGTAAAATGAAGAAAAAGTCTGGGAAAAAGGCTGGGAAAGGAAGGGCCTAATGCGAAGGTTTTTAGTTGTAAGCCTGTTGCTGACGACCCAGGCAAATTTGTGTTTGGGTGAAACTCGAGCCGTTTCACAAGAGAGTGCCGGTCAGAGCGTTCGTGCTATGACGAAGCACACAGTTGATAAGAAGGTAACAGAGGGGTTTTTGTTTGTTGAGAATCGCTATGTTAGTTTGCCTTACCGTGTCGGGTTTGATGAAAACAATGTATTCATAAATGATATTCCGTTAGATAGCGTAGTTCTAAAAAGTCTTGTAACTGAACAATCCCTTCAGAATGGTCGATGGTTACAGCAAGGCTTTCGACGTTTGTATCTCCATCTCACAACTGGAGGCACTGTCGTGCTCTATGGTGATGCCCCAGTTCTCTTGCTTGCCAACTCGGAGAGTTCGAATTTACTCAAGACTTTGATTCATAATAGTGCTCTGGAGTCATTGGCAAATACTGGCCTGGCAGGCGACATACAGTTACCTGGTGAGAGCTCGTATTGGAAAAGGTTCGCTGATGGCTTTGAGTGTCCTCAGGAATTGCGGATTCGAGTAGGTGAAGTTCTGGAAAAGGAGCGGGCTGTTGAAGAACGCAACATGGCAGAGCTTGCAGCCAGGAAAAATCTTGACTCAAGTTCTTACCCTCTAACGGTTTTTGGCATGGTTCTGGTTGTGATCGCGTTCGGGAACTTGCTTTCGAACGAGGCACCGCTTGATATTCAGTCTTCAGAGTCTCCCGTAATGGAGCGGCGTGTCAAAATATTTCTCATGCTTATAGCAGCCTTTTCTGTTCTAGACCTCATTTGGACACTGCTCGCAAGCCGTGCGAATGCGTTGACAGAACTCAACCCAATTGGATCGCAGCTGATTCATAATCCGATTGGATTGCTAGCTTTTAAAACCCTTGTCACGGTGGGTGTTATTGGGATTCTTTTTGTCTTGCGGGGTCACAGAGTTGCACAGCGCGGTGCATGGTGGGCCTGTCTTATCTGTACGCTTGTGACCGTTCGCTGGCTGACCTTTAATTCAATGTTCGCGTAGTTCACGATGGGGCGCGAAACTTAAATTCCAGAGGACTGAACTATGAGATACTTAGTATTTACATTCATTACATCCATGCCGGTGTTATTCCCATGCATCGTGCTTTCAGAAGAGCCTATCCGGAAGCCGAGAATGGATGACACGATCAGGGCGAATATATACGCAGATAATGCCTTCAGGCTTTATGTAAATGGAGAACTCGTAGCGGTGGATTCAATTCAGTTTGTGCCGCATAACGTCGTGTCTGTTGATATTCTGCCTGCGTATCCAATGACGATTGCTGTGATGGGTATCGATAACGCAGATTCGCAGACAGGAATGGAATACGCAAATACAAACATTGGAGACGGTGGGTTCATTCTGAAACTGAGTGACGGGACGGTTACGAACATGACGTGGAAAGCTAAAAAGTTCTCCTGGGGACCAGTCGGCGGAAACACAAAAAACCCACGAGTTGAAAACATTGTAATCCCAGAAGCCTGGTATACCGTCGACTTCGATGACAGTCAGTGGCCAAATGCCAAGGAATACTCCGAAGACGAAATCGGACCAAAGGAACCGTTTTTTGCACACGACTTCAAAGGGGCAAAATTTATTTGGTCCGACGACGTGAAGCTCGACAACATCGTGCTGTTTCGAACCGTCGTGACATCACCACCTGATGGAAAAGAACGTGATGATTTCCGGGGGCTCACGAACGTCATTCCAGACGGTGGTGGACGTCGAAATAGTGGCGGAAACCGTAGACGAAATAAAAAGTAAGAACCGGGAAAGCAAACCAATACGATTGGGAGAGCAAAATGGGAATCGTACGAGTTGTTGTCGCAATCACGGCCTTCGGGCTAGTAATAAATGCGTCCACAGACACTTTCGGACACGACACACACAGCCATAGCCCTCACAGCCGTGCCGACAAAGATTATGCCGATGCAACGTCCCGTAGTCGCATGTGGACAATCAAATCATTGACCGGAGACGGCACACCGACAATGGTTAAAGCCTCTCTACTGACGGCAGACCACGATCAAATCAGACTGCAGACACTGGATGGTCGTGTGATCTCTACTTCCTCAAAGACACTGACGGCAGAAGATTTGAAATTCGTGCATCAGCTGCAGGAGCGTGTGCTCCAACTGAATACCCAACCGTTTGTGCGTCTCACTGCATTCCAATCGAAGGACAACCAAGGCGTGGCAGATCCACCGGCACTGGCAAGTTTCTTCAAGCCCTTCGCAAAGACGATCCGCTTCCACTGGGACCGTGACTTCTTGTTTGTTGAATCAACCGGAATGCCCGATCATCCAATGATGACTGGCATCACCGCATGGCAACAACAAGTTCCACTACCTCAAGCATACACAGGGAATAACGCGTGGAAGATTCCACTTCACCCGGTTCCCGCACAGAACCCAATGTCAACAAAAGAACATTTCTTTCGCGGCGCAATTGCCTTGGCGGTCAACGGTGTACCGATCTTCAACCCGATCAAGAATAATGGCAAGACGGACACGCTGTTGGCAGGTGAACTCGACAGGTGGGGTGGGCATTGTGGTCGGGCCGACGACTATCACTACCACATCGCTCCAGTGCATCTGGAAAAAATTGTGGGTGCAGGGAACCCTGTTGCTGTAGCGCTCGATGGATATGCAATCTATGGCTACAACGATCCAAACGGGAAGCCACCAACCGATCTCGACTGGTTGAACGGCCATAAGGGCCCCGATGGTACATATCACTATCACGCCACCAAAACATTTCCCTATTTAAACGGTGGCTTTTATGGTGAAGTCATCGAACTCAACGGACAGGTTGATCCGCAGCCGCGCGCACAAGGCGTTCGCCCAGCACTTCCTGGCCTGAAAGGAGCAAAGATCGTTGGCTATGAGAATCCAAAGCCTGACAATTTCATCGTGCGTTACGAAGTGTTTGGAGACCCACGATCCATCGAGTATGAGGTCGCCGACAATGGATCAGCAACATTCAACTTTGTTTCGGCGCAGGGAACAATGACCGAAACCTATTCACCGCGCAAGCGTGGTGGCGGTGACGGTCGTCAAAATTCTGAACAGCCAGGATCACAACGGCCCACGGGCAAGGAACCACAAGGCAATCGGGGACGCGGTGATGAAAGTCGTGGCGGAAAGGGCGGTGGGCGCTCTGGGGATGATCCAATCGTCGTGGCATTGGATGCAAACGGCGACGGTCAGATCGACAAGGATGAACTCCGCGGAGCGTCAGCTGCACTCATTAAGATGGATGTCAATAAAGACCAGAAAATTTCTCCCGATGAACTTCGAGACCGTAGTAGTCAGCAGCGCGGTGGTGGAAATGGCAAACCGCAGGGGATTGGGCCTTCCGGAAAAACTGGTGGGTCAAAGGGACCACAACCCGGCGACGGTCCCCGTCAACCATGGATTTTCGTGCATGCGAATGAGATCGATCTCGACAAGAACAAAATCATCAGCCGTGAAGAAATCGTTGGTGAAGCAGGGAAAGCCTTTGCTGGATACGACACCAACAATGACGGAAAGCTTAGTCAAAACGAACTTCAGGGACGGGGTGGATCACGAAGCGCGATGGGAGGTTTTCTAAAGGGGCACGCACAGGAGATCGATCGAGATGATGATGGGGTTCTCAGTCGTGCTGAAGTCATCGGTAATGCTGAACGCATGTTTGCAAAAATGGATAGGAACCGGGACGATACTATTTCATCAGAAGAACTTGAGGAAGCTCGTCGAAAGTGAGTGCTGCTGCATCGAAAGAGTTGCAGAGAAGCATTCTCACTGGTCTATCGTCTCGAATCTATGAGGAAGATTCGAGGACTGGGTTGGGCCAAAGATAAAGAATTCTTATCTCTTATGAGTGAAGCACTTTTGGGGTTTTTGTTAGCCACTAGTGCCCACTCTATCTTTTCAATGGGTTTTGTACGTGTGAATTCTGTGTAGCAAATTAGGTTTCATCTGGAGTACAGGTGAATATCAAATTACTCCTCACTACGCGTTTGATATGTGTTACTTACCATGTCGCATGCGTTTAAATTTGCCTCCCTCTATAAGGCCTGACACATGTTAGATTATTTTCCTCAAAAAGGGCACTGGAAAGGCAGACAGAATACAATGACAAAAATCAGGCGAGGATTTTTTAATGGCGTGAGTGCGGCAATTGGCGGCATGGTGCTTGCAGTAAACGCCCAGTCAATAGCTTTTATGAATGTGAAAAGTTTCTCTATACCACGATCGGACACAAGCTATGCTGTTCAGGAACATGTCCTGCAGCAAATCGGTCTGCTCATTATGGCATTCGGACTTTTTCTAATCCTACTGACGTATCATGAGTATCTTCGTACATCCATTCGTGATGACTGATGAAGTATTTGAGGAGTACTACAGGCACAAGAGAGGAGAGGCCTCTGTTTGCAATGACTCTATTTCGTATTCGCATTTCACTACTTCTGATGACTGGCATCTTTTTCGTCTGCCAGCAATCAACAAAGGTAGTGCGTGCACAGACTCCACTGAAGTATTCGCCGGCGCCGGTAAACAATCCTCTTAAAGGATTGGTTCCATATGCACGACCAACTCCAGGTCTATTCCCTCATAGCATGGAATTTAACTACCTTGCATTAAGTGAATTAGTCGTAGGTGAAAACCAATACAATTGGGAACCGCTCGAATATTTACTCGATGATATTGCCAGCCGTCAGAAGCAAGCAATTTTTCGCATATGGATGGAATACCCTGGAAAAGAAAAAGGCATCCCAAAGTATCTCGTGAAGAAAGGGGTCAAGGTTACTGAATGGATCAATTCAAAGCATGGTCCTTTTCCAGCAAGAAAAGTTCGTACGCCTGATTATTCAAATCTTCATCTACGAAAAATGCTCACTCGTTTTATTGCAGAGCTAGGAAAGCGATACGACGGTGATGCTAGAATCGGATTCATCACAGCAGGGCTTTTGGGCGTCTGGGGGGAATGGCATACCTATCCACGCACTGACTTAATGGCTGATAAGAAAGTGCAAGACGAAGTGCTGCAGGCATACACATCTGCTTTTAAAAACACACCTGTGCTGGTTCGGTATCCTGCAGGAAAAGATGATACGGCATACGCCAGGAATGATAACCGGCCATTCGGATACCACGATGATCAATTTGCCGGGGCAACAATAAACATTGGAAAAGAAGCGGAAAGCTGGTTCTTTTTATCCAAAATGCAACGTGCCAATGCGATGGACAAGTGGAAATACCATCCCATTGGTGGTGAAATCAAACCAGAACTATGGGGCATCATCTTTGACAAACATCCTTCAGACTCACAGGCTCAAGATTTTGGTGCATGCGTTCGACAGACTCATGCCAGTTGGTTACTGGATTCCGGCATGTTCAAGACGTTACAGTCTGCTGATCGTATAAGCAGAGCAAAACAACACGTACAAAAAATGGGTTATGAATTCCAGATTACTCAGGTATCTTTTTCACAAAGAGACAATCAAAACTTTGTAGAGATTTCATTAAAAAATCATGGAGTCGCACCCTTCTACCATGATTGGAAAATTGAACTAGGATGCTTCACTCGCGATGGCCATCTTGTAAGGCGCATCAAAACGAATTGGAGCCTTCAGGACATTCTTCCAAAGAAACAAACACTTTGGAAAACAAAGATTGCACTATCCGAAGATCAGATTGCTGTTCGTGTAATCAATCCGTTGCCTAACGGAATTCCACTCACATTCGCAAATGATTCATCACTGCAATTAGGAGACGGGTGGCTGTTACTTCCAAAAGAATGATTCTTCAAAAGGATAGATTTTACGTTTCGTGCCGTTTCAAGAAATATCTATTCTTCTAGTATTTCGATACTCGGCTACGAAACCGCTTACCATCAGGTCTAAGATCTGTGCAACCATGTGGTGGCTGGTGGCAATCCAGCAGTGAAAATCGCTGTCAACAGGTAGCCTGTTGACAGCAAAGCATGATGAGCATCAATTAATCATGCCTTTTGTTCAACAATTAATGTTCAACAAGTTTATTCACCATTTTGGACAACATAATGACTCATCTACTCAGGGTATCAACATTTCTATGCATTTCCATTTATAGTATTGCCGCGACCGCAACTCCCCCTGACACTATTCTTTTTAATGGAAAAATACTCACCGTAGATCCTCAGTTTTCAGTAGCAGAAGCGATTGCTATTTCCGACGGACGAATTGTTGCCGTTGGAACTAATACCGAGGTTCTCGAACTCGCTGCAAGCCAAACAGATCAATTTGATCTTGAAGGGCACACCGTAATTCCTGGCCTCATTGACAATCATATGCACTACATGCGTGGCGCTTCGCGGTGGCGTTTTGAGGCAAGAATCGATGGCGTAACATCCCGTAAAAAAGCATTGAATACAATCAGCCAAAAAGCAAAAGGACTTGAGCCTGGGCAATGGGTGTTCGTACTCGGTGGCTGGAATGAGCAGCAGTTTTCTGACGCACCGGGAGGATTTACAACCGAAGAACTTGATGCAGCAGCACCTGCAAATCCTGTGTTTATTCAAAAATCATACAGCAAGGCCTATATGAATAGTTTGGCTGAACAAGAATTAACACAATCGAAAAACGATAGTGGTCGAGAAGGTGGCCAACAAAACAACTTTTCCAATACGCAACGCCGTTCCAATCGATCGAGCAGCGGACGGTCACAAACTGGACGCAGTTCATCTGGTCGATCTGGAGGTGCAAGAACCATTATCAATCAGGCAACAACGTATGTTCCAAGTCGATCCGAAAGTGAGCGCGTTGAAGACATCGTTCTATTTAACTCTGTTCTCAATAGTCATGGACTTACCACTGTCTATGACGTCGGGCGATCAACCGACGGCAACTTCGACCCCGTCAAGACTCTCGCGGAACAAGACGAATTGACTGTTCGAGTGTTTCATTCGCTGCGATATCGAGCGAATAATCCAATAGAGGTCAATGAGGCTCTGACGTTCATCAAATCTTCAGAACCAAGATCCAACGATGACTGGTTTGGGCTTATTGGTATTGGTGAACATACTTACAACCCGTTGCACGACAGTTCAATGCGAGTAAGTATTTATGGTGATGACGTCTGGGAGCAATTTCAAAGAATTGCTGTGTATGCAGCTGAGGGAGGCTGGCATATCCACGAACACGCAATGCAAGATACGACAGCCAGTCGAATTCTTGATATTGCCGAGGCACTTAATAAAGACCATTTGATGAAAGATCTTCGCTGGACGATTGCACACTGTGACTTGATTTCGAATGAGAGCATAAATCGGGCAAAAGAACTTGGTCTTACGATTGCGGTTCATAATAAAACAGCGAAGCCAGCAATGGATGATCGTGATTCTCCCCCAATTGCACTCATAGAGGACAGCGGTATCGTTTGGGGACTTGGTTCTGATTCTACTGTTGTTTCGACTATTAATCCTTTCCATTCATTATGGTGGGTTACCAGTGGGAAAGTTTTTCCAAATAAAAAATCAATTGAAAACACAGTGTCACGGCAAGCAGCTTTAACAGCCCATACCAGGAATAATGCTTTTCTCTTGTTTAAAGAAAATGACTTGGGGAGTATTGAAGTTGGTAAATGGGCGGATCTAGTGATACTCGATCGTGACTATATGACAGTGCCAGTTGATGAAATTCGTGAAATCATGCCCCTTCAAACAATCATTCGGGGAGAGGTCGTTTACGACTCTAAAAACTGAGTGGCCTTTTACCGACTGTGCAGAATCTGTGTGGAAGGTTACTAGGGTGGGGGCAGGCCAAGAATGAAGACTTGTTATTTATAATGAGTAAGAAAACACTTTGCCTGGTGTTGCCGGCCAAACTTTTCAACGTGTTTTGAAAGGTGATACTCCTGCTGGGCCATTCGTTTTCAACGAAGTATTACCTCTTTGATGATTTGTACCCGCTTCGATGCACGAGCTATGCTATGTCTTCATTTTCAAAAAGGTCATGGGACAGACACGAAAGGGGATGTGGCTATGAATCATGCCAAGTGTAGTAGACGTGCTGCTATTGGTTCACTCGCGACAGGTCTGTCGGCTGGATTTTTCACCGGAGTCGCTGCTCGACCTTCGATGGCGGCCAATGAGAAACTTCAAATAGCATGTATCGGTGTTGCCAATCGTGCCTCTGCGAATCTCAAAGGTGTCTCAAGCCAAGCAATTGTTGCAGTCTGTGATATTGATGATGTCTATCTTGATCGTATTACAACGGCTCGAGGAAAAGGAAAAACGCCTCCGATACTTCCAAAGGCACGGCAATATCACGACTATCGGGAAATGATTGAGAAGGAAGTAGGACGAGTTGATGCTGTTGTTGTCAGTACCGCAGATCATCATCACGTCCCCGCCTCCATTCGTGCAATTAGAAAAGGGATGCATGTTTACTGTGAAAAGCCACTGTCACATACGGTTGCTGAAGCGAGACTCGTAGCACAGGAAGCAGAGAGAATGGGCGTTGCCACACAGTTAGGCACGCAGATTCATGCCGGTGATAATTATCGACGGGTAGTTGAGGTGATACGTTCAGGAGCCATTGGTGATATCGGCGAGGTTCATGTTTGGGTTGGTAAAGGCTGGGGAGGAGGAGATCGCCCTGTAAAAAGCGTGGAGCCACCAGCATCATTGCATTGGGATCTTTGGCTTGGTCCTGCTCATGTTCGCCCATTTGCTCCTAAGGTGTACCACCCAGCCCAATGGAGGCGATGGTGGGACTTCGGAAATGGAACACTTGGTGACATGGGCTGTCATTTCATGGACCTTCCTTTCTGGGCTCTTGATCTCAAAACACCTGTTCGATGTAAAGCAGAAGGTCCCCCTCTTCATCCTGAGACGTGCCCAACGGGTCTCGTTGTCCACTACGACTTTCCATCCCGTGGAAATATGCCGCCTGTCCATCTGACATGGTATGACGGATCAATGACGCCTGAAGAAGTAAAAGGTCAAAAGGTACCAAAAAGCGGAGTGATGTTCGTGGGCACTGAGGGGATGATGTTTGCTAATTATGGATCGTATCAACTCTATCCAGAAGATAAATTTGCAGACTTTAAGGCTCCTCCTCAATCCATTCCAAAGTCTATCGGGCATTATGAAGAATGGATCAAGGCATGCCGTGATGGATCAACGACAACTTGCAACTTTGGTTACTCGGGCCCGTTGTCCGAGAGCGTTTTACTCGGAATGGTCGCCTACCGAACTGGCAAGCAACTCGAATGGGATGCGAAGAATCTTGTTGCAACAAACGCACCTGAAGCAAGTACCTTTATTTCGAAACAGTATCGCTCTGGTTGGGATGTTGCCTAATCACAAGAAATCAAGCAGGCAAAGAGAACTACACTGGGGATCGTCAGGACCCTGATGACCGTTCTGAAACGATCAGAAACTTTTATCTGATGTCATCGATATGGATTTTCTTGGGGGCAGTACTCGTTCTTGCTTTTCGTACCCAATCCTTATCAGATCATGTGCCTTATCAGATCACATGAGAGAATTTTTCAGCATAGGAACTCAGCTAATGAACCTGACTCTTCTGATACTGAAATCACTTCGCTTGTATTCGTCCTCCTAGTCATTTTTATACCTATTCAACAGTTTCATCTAATTCACAGACCTCTTCACCTTCATCAGTGATGACCAGTTCACCGTTTTGGTTGAGTATAAAATGCATTCACAACTCCAATTCTAAATTGAAAACGGCACGGCAGCACCTTGCCTGCTGCCGTACCGAATCAGGGGCACCCCCCAAACAAACAACAAGTCCGTTTGAGAGACTCCTTCAAAATACGAAAGAATTGGGTAAGAGTTCTTCAAATAATCTGCTTATCCACAATACGAAACACCGCGGCTTACGGTGTGTAATAGCGTTTGAGGTCTGGATTATCCAAAATACGAAAGGAAGAAAATCATCGTTGCATCTGACCCATCAGAGGTTTTTTATGGATTGGCTTAATTAGACAGCGTAAACGCCGCAACCACAGCCCGGTGATCAGACGGATATGGAGACACGACAATGTCGGCATTCTCTTCGTTTTCCCCCACGATCTTTACGTCGGTTAGCCGTAAGCCTTTGCCTCTGAAATACACAAAATCAATGCGATCATGGTGGGTCGTGGGGTCATCGGCCTTATAAGCAGGAGACCAGGTAAAGCCTGGTCTTTTCATCTCATCGGGATAGATCCTGCGATAAGAATCAATAAAGCCTGCTTTGGTCATAGCCAGAGAATTCGGGTATGCCACCTTCATGGGATGGCGACCGGACTTGGCTGCTGCTTCGGTCCAGTCGAGGTGTGACGGTTCATTGAAATCGCCTACCACAAAAACAGGGGCCTCTTTGTCGGGGAGATTTCGTATCTGATTGAGAAGCGTTGAGATTTCCTCTCCACGTGCCTTTTTAGCTGCTTCAATCGCTTCGGCTTCGGTCTTGATGAAGGGAGTATCCTTGTGTTTATGCCACTTTGGTTGGATGCTCAAAAGCTGGTACGGTTGATAGGGGTTTGATGGCAAGTGCAGGCTGAATACATAGGCTTCCTTGCCCATAGGCAGTTTTACCTTAATGCCACCGTTGAGGTTCTCGACAATTTCATAAGGCGTTAAGATGATTCCTTTTCTAATGTTCGCAGAGTGATTCCAGCCCAGTAAGCTTGCCAATTTCTCTGTAGTAAATCCCCTCGGGCTCTTTGGTTCCTGTATGCCGACAATATCAGCCTGAGACTCCTGAATAACCTTGGCAGTTTCAGATAATTTTTGTCCACGCATCTCCCCGCCACGATAAATATTGTAAGACATGACCCTTGTGCTGGACTCTTTACTCGAATCTTTGGTCTGTGCAGGCAGCGATACAGCAAAAGCCAGCCCACCAGCAATCAACGTTCCTATGACAGCCATCGTGCGAATTGCTTTCTTCATGATGTCTCCTATGCCAACGTCTAAGCCAAGGCGCGTTGTTTACGAAGTCGCTGTACAATGCTTTGTTGAAGTGATCTGCTTTTCAGCAAGCTTATCTTCTACTCCCAACTCGTGCCTAATAAAACCTAATAAACTTGTACATAACTGTCTTTTCTATCCAATCTACACTCATAATAAATTGGAATTGAACTCATGAAACTCGCCCTCTGCTTGCTAGCAACTCTTCTTTCCTCATTCTCTCTGTTTGCACAAAGTCCTGAAGAAAGAATTACTTTCCAACGGATGCCCGTTTCTTCCCAGGACCATCATTTTCTGCTTGCATCAAATATGGCTGAAGATTCTAAGGAAGAAGCGACACAGAAAACTCGGGGCAAAAAGCGTATTACGAAAGCCGAGGCCCCGCAAAACGGAAGCAAACATATTTATAAGACTATAGGAGAAATTGATTTACCGCTTTATGTCTTTCAAACCCAACAGCCACAAGCGAATGACAAAAGACCTGCTATTGTTTTTTTCTTTGGCGGCGGCTGGACCGGAGGAAGCCCGGTTCAATTTGAAAAGCAATGCGAACACTTCGCAAAACGTGGCATGGTGGCAATTACAGTTGAATATCGAGTTGCATCACGACATCCGGTAAAAATTGATGACTGCATTGAAGATGCGAAATCTGCAATGCGATGGGTGCGATCCCACGCTGAGAATTTAGGTATCGACCCTGATCGAATCGCAGCTGCTGGTGGTTCTGCTGGAGGACATCTCGCAGCGTGCACTGCTGTAATGGAAAAATTTAATGCTTCCTCAGACGACAAAGCAATTAGTGCAAAGCCGAATGCCCTCGTGTTATTCAATCCGGCACTTGCCATTGCCTGGGATGAACGGATGCCAAAAGAAGTGCGTGCGATAGCGCAGCAGAAAATGAGTGGCCGTTCACATGCACCTATTCAAGATGTGTCACCACTCACATACGCTTCTACAAAACAGCCACCCTGTATCATCTTTTTTGGAACTGCAGATCGGCTTCTCCAAGGTGCTCGTTTGTACCAAGAAGACTCGAAAAAGGCAGGCAACCTCTGCGAAATAGTGACTTACGAGGGGCAAGGACACGGATTTTTTAACGGCGGCGAACACTACGATCTTACTTTGGCGGCAGCTGATACATTTTTTGTCGACTGTGGATGGCTCCCTTCGCAATAAGAAACTAAACAGGGATTCCCATAACGTGTTACGCATTCAATGACATGCATCCTCGTTCTTTGTTCGTGCGCAAGATCGTGCGTATCACACATCTGAAGGATACGTTTCAGCTGAGCCGATCTTTTTAGGAAGAATCATCGCGTGCGTATGGTTCGGTGTGGTTGACCTGCACAAGACTTGCTCTTTTATCTTTTTCACTTCTTCGCGTAGCTGAGATACTACCTACTTTCACATTCACTTGTAGAGAGTACTCACTTCACCTTCTTTGACACGTTAGAGCTATGCGGCTGTGATGTAACAAACATCTTTTTGTACATCTGAATCAACCAATGTTGTAAATGACGTTGTTATGCCGTGAGCATTTTTGCTAGTTACCCCCACTTACGAAAGGGTAGTAAAGTCACTCTTTAGAATGCACGAGGCAAATATGAATGACAGCGCAAATGTGAATGAGAGCAAAGATGCCACACATTCACTCCAATTGTCTGAACGAGAAGAGAATCCCACGCACACGTGTACTCAAGATACATCGAAAAAATATTCTCTTTGGTACGGTAGGTACCCTTGGTTAGCTTTTATTGTTGGCCCACCACTTCTCTTTCTCACGTTTACTGCATTAAATTGCTTTATGTTTCTTTTGTTCCTGTATTTCGCGGCTGAAGGTCGCACTGTTGAAACAAGCCCACTAATAATGCAAACGGTATTCTGGGCCAGTCAAACAATTGCTTTCGTTCCAGCACTCGGTTCAGCTTTACTACTATGCTGGATGGTCAATCGATCGGGCAGACGTCGGCTCTGGGCGTTGGCTGCGTGTGGCATAGTTGCTTTGCTGGCAAGTTGTTTTTCTGTGTCTTGCACATTGCCCCAGACCGAACCAGGAACAGGAAACCTTTGTTTTTGTTTCGCCGCGAGTTCGCGTTTTTGGCAAAGTGACTTCTGGCATCCGAGTCAAGCTGTCGCGCCGTTGATCATCGGGGTCCTATTCACGTTTGTTGGCCGTAACACTCCAACGGACCCGAACCAGAACGTAGCCGCTGAACCAATGCGGGTAGCGGCTTAATCGGTGGGCCACGACTGGCACTAGACTGCCTTTACATGCCCAACGAATCAGCTTAAAAAGCCAGTCCAAATCGCATGGAGAACTCGCGGTTGTTTTAAAAAAAGCCCAGTAATGTTGCCTTGGAGAGGGAAATGACAGTGCTCTTTGAAGCTAATCCTCCTCACTCGTTCCTTTGTTTTTAAAAACAAGTTCCAGACCATACTCAATGGTTGCAAAATGCTCCCGTACTTCCGACGGTGTTTTTTCAATCCCTTTTTCAGCCAAGTAATTCCTGTAAATCTCGCTGTCTCGTTTATTCAGGTCTTTCAGTTCCACAAATTGCTTCAGATCCTCCTCTTCATCTGCTTCTCTGACTACATCTTTCAATAACTGATACGACTGCTCGCAACGAAAGTCATATCCAAACTTGTTAGACATATAGTTAAAAAATTGTATTTTGTTTGGCTGGTTCATTGACTTCACTTCGTGCTAGATCTCTTTATCAACTTAGTTATTTTTACAGCATCGATTCTTCTATGACTATTTCTCAGCAGAAACTGACCATGTAGAGAGCGAGAAGGTGTCAACAGAAAGGCTGTTCACAACCAGCATCAAATCCATGATGATTATGCGCAAACTGGAATTCAAAGCACCTTGGTGTGCTGCTTCTTGTATTTGCTGAAGCTGAAAGACTACTGCTTAAAGAACACCAGGTGTTTTAGAGTGCGCCTGCTGCGGGAAGTCAAAGGTCAGCACGAGTGGCTCAGTGCCAGTATTTTCAATTTCAACACCACCATTTGAAAGTGCAGACTGCGTGATAAAGCCGATCTCGGGATAAATCTCACCAAGAATCATGTCGTGGTGATACCGAACATCGAGTTTTCCAACCCGGCCACTACCGCCGTTTGTGTGAAATAGTGCCGGACTCTCTGGGCAAAATTTTGTCTTGCCACCAGGCTCGACAATGAGTCTGAGAATCGAGCACTTCTGATCACCAAGGAAGTCACCGTACACGATCCACTTCGCATCAACACCCTGGCCTTTAAACTCATCTGCCGAAATTGCCGGACGTGAATTCTTCAGGACAAAGTCTGGATCCTGATTTGCTTGAAAATCAAACTTTTCAACCAAGTACTCCCAGTCTTCGTGATGGTCCTTCGGGTAATCC
>WLWG01001646.1_pt1 | contig 19427 bp, 29 predicted proteins | sample 6712871 | NCBI WGS metagenome assembly WLWG01 (sample SAMN12718693, study PRJNA515312) | sponge metagenome | isolation source: marine sponge | host: Mycale hentscheli | place: New Zealand: South Island, Marlborough, Capsize Point | collected 2003-05-01
CAATAGCGCACCAGAACTCAGTACAGGCTCTTCCCGCCTCTGCCATACCTACATTTCGATAAGTGTAATCTAAACCGTATAAGCACAGTTGTTTTGCGCCATAATAAATAGCATACGCTATTGCGTATGGAACTGTGTTGTTAAAATAACATATGTTAAGTTCTTTAATAACGGCTTCAAGAGGATAAAGTTCTAAATTTTTAACCCTCTTATCCATTTCACAAGTAATAATAGGTTTAGTGTTTTTTTCTAAAAAATCTCTAGCAATTCCAGTTTGCAAACCTGCATTTTCTGAGTCTAAAAATCTAGAAACAGGGTCCATCATTATAGTCTTATCAACGTGAATAATACCCCCTACGCAATTAATACCCCAAACTTCATCAAAATGTTCGGATCGTATTTTAGCGGCTATATAGTCAGAATAACTTCCCCCTAGCCCGACAATAGCTATTTTCATGTTCGCGGCCTCGTAGGAAGCCCTTTACGATATGCGTCAGAGTTCTCTCTTGCTTCTCCATAATCTTTTAAACGCTCTAATGATTGTAAAAAACGATCCTGATACGATTTCATTATGTCTGGTTCTCCCTTCATATAAATATATGCTTCAATTAAACTTCCATACAACATAGCGTTAGGCGCATTCGTGCTTAACCACGTTGTGCCACTATCTCCCAAAGACGTTAAGCTGTTGGGACGGTAAAAATAATGCAACTCCGCAGTGTAAACCGCCGCAGGTGTTGGAGCTAAAATAAAATTATTTATATCAAAATAAGCGTAGTATCGAGGTACACCCGTTGCTGAAGTTGGATTAAAAGATTGTACAAAATTAACGTCTTTTTCTAATAAAAACTCTTTGGTTGTTCCATTTAAAACAGATAAACTAAACGAAGCTAAATAGTCACTAGGAACTTGTAGATAAGGATTAGTTCCTGTTCCAGAAGTCAATCCCGTAACGTTTTTTCTAAAATATTGTAAATCAATAGAATTTAATATTGTCTGTTCCGCACTTTCTATAAAATCAGGTATGCTTGCTACAAACGTTGTTTCAGAATTGTCCGCATAATTTTGTATTGCCGACTTTAATTGTGCATATGTATAACTCATGTTGTTTCCACCGTTACAGTTCCTACCGATCCGGTAGCTTTTAAAGTATTTGGAGTTAGATCAAAATTATATTGTTGTCCGACAGGATTCCAACCCCAATTAATGCTACGTTCCTGCTCTACATCTTGAGGAGGTCTTGCGTTTTTTAAAGCTTGTGCATCAGATACTTTAGGAAAAGGACCGAGTTGAGGTTGTTTTGGTTCGTATTCATCTTTTCCTACTAAAAAACCCGTCCACTCTCTTCGCATATCTCGATACTTGTATCTAAATCCAGATCTATCTGAAATAGCATACGCATTTTTTCCTGTTGCAAATTTTGACATTAATTAGACCTAAAATAATTATATTGTGGCACAACGTTAAACGAAGCTCTGTCTCTATCTTCTGTAGCCGCTCTTTCAAACTCCTCTTCATATAATGCTTTTAATATTTGAATCCTGTCAGGAGCCCTTTTCATAGCAATGTAGTAAGCTAGGCCTGCCGCCAAACAAGGATAAAACCTAAACGGCATAGCTAATGTGTTTGTGTAGGTATCAGCATCATCCATGCGAGTTAAGGCATTGTAATAGACAACATCGGTAGAATTATCTGGCAAAGGCCAAAGATTTAATACAGGAGTTACTTGCCTATCTAAGAAAAATTGATTTACACGGCTTTCCGATGATTTATCTGGAATAGAAATAAAACCGTCCCTACTCATTCTATCTAAAGAATAATCTGTACCATCTCTTTGAACTACAACAGATAAAATATCAATAATATCTGTTCCTAAAGAGTAAGTACCGTCAGCTTTAGTTACGGTAAAATTTCTTTGTTTTATGGTCCATTGGTTCAAGCCTCTGTTTGCCCACTCCGCAAGCAACAAATTAAGGGATCTTCGAGCAGTCTTTAAATCGTATCCTGTTCGGACTTCTAACCCACATCTTTCAAAAGCCTCTTCAATATAATCTGAAACGTCTAATTCAAAATCGGTACTTCCTGAAACTGCCATATTTACCCCAATAATTTTGCTGCAAAGGGTGCTACTATAATTAAAACAGCTAATCCCCAGACTTTAGCGTCCATTAATTTAAGAGTGTTTTTTTGATCGTTTAATTCTTTTTCAATATTTTTATATCGAAGTAAACACTCTGCTTCATGCTTTTCCAGTTCTCTTAAAACCTCTATTGCCTTCATAATGTCACCACGCCTTACACGACCAATATCTTGCAGAAAATTTATCTTTTGCAGTTGCACAATTGTGCCTTGCCCGAAAGTTTTTTCTTCTAGATGGCTGATCTTTTTTTATAGACATGTTTGGATCACCAAATCTAACTAACTTTATTTGGGAACCTTTTTTAGCTAACACAGCACTTTTTTTGTTTTTATTAGGTGTGCGTTTTGGTTTGTTGTAACCAGCAAACGACTCTCCCCGATAAACTATTCTTCCCGAAGGAGTTCGTTTTACGTTTTGAGTAGTAGCCATTTAACACCCCTAATTAAAAAACACAGTCAAAGAGGACATAGTTTCTGAACTATATGTCACATATGCACCGTTCTTACACAAAAGACCTTCGTCAGGAATATCAGGATATTCGGTAGTGTTTGCATTACTAACAGTATTAAATTGCATCCGAACAGTACCTGTTTCAGAAGTTTCTCTAAAACTTATTTTACCGCCAGTAGCTGTGTTAACAGCATATAAACCTCTTAGCCTACATCTTCCCGCAAATACGGTAGCTTTTACCGCAGTTCCCGAACCAGCTTCAACATTACCCGCAGGGTTTCCTACTGCCGCAATTGCGGTAACGGTAGCAAAAGTGCTTGATCCTGTTGCTATGTCCGCGTTTGCTCCTGTAATACTTTCTGTTTGAGCGGTCCCGTCTACGTCTGTTCCAGTAACAGTAAAAGATATTCCGCTATCATTTCCAGCAGAAGTAATTGTTACATTTCGTGGTTCATCAAAAGTAACGGCTCCTCCGCTTGCTAAAGCTCCGCCTATAACCAAACTAGCGTTGTTTCCAACCGCGGCGCTTACTGAAATTCCATTAGGATCGGCTACCGCTGCCTCAATTAAGGTGGCTTGTACGTCTGAACCTGCCATAATATTCTCCTTTGCAAAAGCGGTAGGGGTTTCCCCCTACCTTAATTATTAACTTGCTACGTCGTAACCAGTAATTGTAATCAGTAAACGTCCCGCAGTATAATCTGCGTCTGTTGTTGCACCCGCAGTTAAATACAAGTACTGATCTGCCGCAATGTCGCCACCAGCAACTAAACTACCCGCTGCCAAATCACCTGAGTTAATAATCAAAGTCTCAGTTAAATCAGAAATAGGCGTATCTTCAACACCCGTAGCTTCTGTAGCAGAATGTAGATTAATGTCTGGATCTCCACCAGCAGGTGTTTCAAGACACAACATAGTGACACCAAAAACTGTACCTGAGTTAGCAGTAGTAACCTGCCCAATGTAAGCAACACCATCACCATCTTTACCAATAATATCTCCCGCTGCTGTTGAACGCAGTCCAGTAAGATCCAATAGTATGGTTGTTTTAACAATGTTTACATTAGTCGTAGTGTCACTTTTAAATCTTTCTACTTGAGTGACATAAACAGCCGCAGTTCCTTCTATTCCTGCCGCTGTTGCAGCTTCAACAGCCATTTTATTACCACTAGTAATTGTAATAGCACCTGTTGTTGCATTTTTTGTTACGGTTTCAAAACCGTTTTCCGAACGGACTGGGCCGTTAAATGTTGTATTAGCCATGTTAATCTCCTTGTCTTGGCAAATGTCAGCCGCATTATGCGGCTGTCAAGGTGGTTATAGAGTACACTACCCTTTTAAAAAAAGAAAGAGCGCAATCTTTAATTTATTTTTTTGCTTCTTCAGATAAAATTAAACCAAGTACGGCGCAGCCTAGTCCAATAAACAAAGCTTCGCCACCTAGTCCAAAAATACTACCTAAAGCAATTATTCCAAGCCCTATTGCACCCCATGAGGATGGTTCAGACAATCTTTTCATAATCCACTTCATTTTTTCATTTTTCCTTTCTTTTTAACTGCTCCACCATATTTCATTTTTGTGGGTTTTTTAGCCGTTTTTGCAGCTTGTGCAAATTGTTTGGCAGTAGGAGCCCCCTTAGTACCGGGTTTTCTCATTTTTTCACCCGATCCTGCGGCGATGCGTTTCTTTTTTGCGTGAATATTTGCATATAATCCCGGTTTTGCCATTTATCTTGTTCCTTTATAAATTATTTTAAATAAAAAAAAGGCGACCAAAGCCGCCTTTTCTATTTTCACTAAAAGAGCAATTAAGCTCCCGGAGTTCCGAAGACTCCACGCCAATCTGAGACACCGAAGCTGTAACGCTCACGAGCCTTAAACCGCATGTTACCTGTATCAAAATCGCCTTCCATGGCAGTTTTGATTGCAGAACGATTGAAGTATTTAAAACCGTTCGGAGCGTCAGTTTTGATAAAATACGCATCATTATCGGTAAGGAAGTGGTTAACCGCCGCACCTTCTGGGAGCATTCCCATATTTTTCATTGCGTTATTATCGTTGTCCGCTGTTCCCGGTCGTAGGTTAGAGTTCATAACCCTTTCTGCAATAAATTGCAGTTCTTTAGGGATAATCAACTTCATACCACGAACCGCAATCTTTAGACCACGCTCGTCAGTCAAACCTGCAATGTCAATTAGCATTTGCTCAAGAGAAGTCTCGTTGAGGTCTGCCGCAGTAGCAAGAAGGTTTGTTTGGTTGCCTGATAACGACGGATGTGCCGCTGAACAGAGCGCAACACCATCACCAATAGCACTAGCTCCACCAGTAAACGCATTGTTTAGTACGGTAGCAGCTTTAATTTGCTTGGTTGTAGCCATGGAACGAGCCAAAGCCTTGGTGTAACGTGATGCCAGACGGTCATACAAGTTATCTTCAATAGCTTCCTCAGTAATTGAGAATGCTAAAGCAATCGTATCATGTGTGTAACGTGCAGTATATGTTTCCTGCGCGTCATCAAATGATATGGCTCCGCCTTCACTCTTAGTAGGTGCAGCAGCAAAACCACCGAGCATCACTTCTTCTTCAAAAGCTCTGTCTGAACTTTCTTCATCAAAGATTTCGGAATGCTCGTTTTCGTAACGATTGTATTCTAACCCAAATAACGCATTCAGGCCCGGTTCTAGCTCTTTCGCTAGTTGTGCGCGAGATATAGCCATGTTTTAAGCTCCTTATACGCCAGTTGTAGAAACAGTAGCCGCTGCAATAGAGCCAGTAGGCGCATTGAAGTGGTTGTTTATACGAACGATTAATGGGATACCAGCAGCGGTAAAGTCAGAATTAGCAGGACTGTCTTGAATCCCCATAATTCTCAACGCTAACGTGTTGGTGGTTGCAACTGTATTTAGATCCGCTGTTGCCGAAGATAAACCAGTAGATGTTGATCCACTGTTACCGTCTGCAAAAGCTATGTTTGCAAAAACCGAAGTTCTTACTTCAGCTTCTGTGTTCTGACCTGCTACAACGTTGGAAGTAGCAATTTGGAACAATTGATTTGGATCGTCGTACAAAAAGGCTTTGACAGGATAGTTACTATCCGCGCCAGAACCGGGCCAGTAGTTAGACCATATCGTAGCACCAGTAGTTGAGGATACATATTCACATCCGCCAAACACACCAACTATAGAAACGTTACCACCAGCCGCAGCTTGTAGGTCGTCTATAACACCAGCCGCTAACGGAATAACCGCCATGCCGTGGTAGATTGGGTTGCTATTATCAGATGCAATACGATATTCTGTCATACCAGTAGAGTTGGCTGAAGAGCCTTGTCTTGATATTGGTCGGAGGCCATAAGATGAGTCTGTATTTGCCATTTATTTTTCTCCAGTAAGGGTTACATAACAAAAGATGAATTAATTTTTTCTAGGTCCACCAAAAGTTACTCTTTGCTGACGTTCAGGTTTACTGATCGTCATGGTTGAATGTGCATTCTCACGCATCATATCATGGTCTACCGCAGATATCTGGTCATTATTTCTTTGAGTATAATAAGCCGTTCTTTCTGCAACAGTTTCCACAGGTATTCTCGCAAGAATTAAACCGCCTAAACCAAACACACCTGAATATTTACCTGATTCTATTACCGGGCTTTCAAAATCGGGATACTCGTCTTTTCTAACAAGTTCCCAGCCCTCGCGCAATTTAGCGCTAATGTTTTTAGTATCATCAAATCCTCGCGTTTCCGCTCTTATCCAACGATGCTTAAACCCATCTGGTGCAGGGGGTGAGTCCAATACGGACGGAGGAGCCCACGGCTTACGCACAGCCGTCTTCTCTCTAGTGTTGTTTGCGCGAGGAGCGCGATTAATTGTGCCTTCCAACTTTTTATTGTTTTCTTCCACTTTCATTACTCCTTAACGTATTTTGCGTATTCTTCTATTGGCACACCCAATTTTTTTGCTATTGCAACTTGGCTAGGGGTGAGTCTAACCTTTTTTTTCCCACTACTGCGCCCAGAATTAGTCCTAGAGGCAGAAGCAACGTTCTGGACGACACGCGGCTTCTTGCTTGCAGAAAACTTGTGCGGAAAACTGTCCGCAACCTGTCTGTCAAGTTCAGTATAGTACTCATCGGTCGTCGGGTCAAACCCTTCTTCTTCGACAAGTTTTTTATGTATTCCAAAAGCCGCATATGTCATAGCCTCATCTTGACCAAACCACTCGTTTTTTTGAGCCCAAGACTCCGCTTTTGGATCTGGCCTACGAGGCTGTTGTTGCGGCATAGGTTGTTGAATTGCAGTTTGATTTTGCGCTTCTGATTGTTGCTTGTAACGCTCTTGCTGCACTTTTGCTTGTTCCGCACGATCATTCTCTATTGCTAAAGAAGTCATAGTACGTTGAATCTTTACAGCTTCTGAGGTGTCTCCAAGCTCCATTGCACGAGCTAAATCTTTTTCAGCTTGTTCCATTTGACTTGTTACACGAGTCGAATACTCATTGACATAACTAGAGTCTAAGCTATCCATTCGTTCTTTAAGTTTTTGCGACTCTGAGGTGACATTTTTTGCATAACTAACCGCTTCGTTTTCGCGTCGCTCTGCCTCTCTTAATTTTTTAGTCAAACGGTCAATTCTTTTTTGAGTAGCCGTACTACTCTTGTCAAATTGATCCGAAGACGCCTCTTGTTCAGGACTTTCAACCGTTTCTTCTACAGATACCTCTGTATCTTCGTCACTATCCAATTCCAGTTCTATTTGATCTGCTTGTTCAGCCATAACAATATCCTTTTAAAAATGTAAAATATCTTCGGGGTCTGCTATCTTAGCTAAAACCTCGTCGTCATTTAAAATACGAACCTCACCTCCATCAATTTGAAAACGAGATCCAGCATAACGTGCAAACATTACCCAATCTTTCTCCGCGCACCATGCGCCTGTTGGAAATTTTTCAGGATCTTTGTAAGCTAAATTGCCTACTTTAAGCACATACCCCACTTGCGTGGATACTTTTTGTTGATCTACAACAGAATCAGGTAATAAAATACCTCCTTCTGTTTTTCCCTGACCTTTGTACGGCAATATTAAAATTCGCCATCCTGTCGGAGAAGGTAGTCTATCTAAAAGGGTTTTTCCTATTGCTTCTGGATTTAAGCTAGGTTTTTCTTGGTAAGCTTCGGCTAGGTTCTTAACACCTTGTTCTGCCGCAGCTATTAAGTCACTCTTATTTGGTTCACTCACTTGAACGCTCCTGTTTATCTAGCAGGCTTTTTAATTCCTGTTCCACATGATCTAAGGACTGTAACATCCCCATAAGCTCACGATAATGCTCCATGCCCTTTACTTGATTGTGTATCAAAGAGCTGTAAATTAATTCGCGTCTCTCCCTAATTATACGAAACGTGGCTTCCGAAAAAAATATCTCATCCATTCGCATACTCCCGTATAGATTACTATTAACTCTTAGCATATCTTATACGGGAAAGACCAGAAGTTTTTTTATTAATCCATCATTTCTAAGGAAGCTTCCATTGTTTCTTTGTTTCTACGAGTCCATCCTCTACCAAAAGTATCAAAAGTGTTCAAATTTTCATAAAACATTTGACGTTGATGATAAATTTCTTCTATTAAATCTTCTGCACCATGATTTGACACTAAAGAAAGTGTGGCAGGCCCAATTGCACCATCTTCTGTAGCTCCTACAATTTTTTGTAAAGCTTTAGCCGCTCTACCTGTTCCAGAATTTACAGCCCAATCAAAAATTGAAAAGTCTACTCCAGAGTCTAAAGAGTTGCATTTACATCGATCCCAATAATTTCGTTTGTAAATTAAAGCAACATCTTCTTTTGTAAGATCGCGCATTTCTTGCTCAGATACTTCCCGCTCAACCCACTCTTCATAAACTTTTTTTGTTACACCTAAGTTAGTTATACCTCCCGGATCTTCAGGATGGTTTACAAAACCACCTTCGTGTTCCAACAACATTTCTAAACAATGATCGTAATTCTTGTTCATTTATACTTTCCTTGCTTTATCTATAGCCCTTGAACCAAACCAAAACGCTAGAATAGCTGCAAAAATTCCTTTGGTTTCTTCATCCCACAAAACTTGTATGGCCTCTGAAAAATTAGTTCCAGTTCTCAGAGCTTCCATAAGTAATGTTATTTCGATAGTCGCAAACAAAAGGAAGAATGCGTATGTAATGACAGGACGCACAGATTTTTGTAATCCCGATATAAACCCCACACCTTTATTAATTGATATATCATGCTGGATAAGTCGATCATGTTCTTTATCGGCCCCCATTGTTTCATACATTCTAAGATCTTGATCGTAGCCAGAAGCCCGTAGCTCTGCCATAGCTTTCATCTTATCTAGTTCATGCTTGTTGTCTTGCTTCCTAGCAAATGAATCCGTAATTGCGGGAACGGCTGAACTAGCAAAGCCTAAAACTGTTCCTAAAATTGATAACATATTATGCGGTTCCTTTTTTATGTACTTTTTGTATATTAAAAGAAGCTCGTTTAACGGCTCCCGGATGCGGTTTATATTCACCTTTCATTAAATTATACCCTTTACCCGACTTCATCCAATGAAATCCTTTTGGTGCTGCCACTGTTTTTTTAGACATTTTATCCTCCTATTTCATTTTAGTTTTGCTTAGTGCAGAACCTGTTATATACGCCGCCACAATACCTGTGTTTGCAATTAGGAATGTAGACAATACTGAGGATATTGCTTCCATTCTGTCAAGAGAAATTACTGGAAGCAACAAAAATGCTACGCCTACAATAGAAACAATCATAGATACTATAGCCATCATTCGTTGTGTATCCGCTTGTTTGTCTTCATTCTCAAGTCTAATCCAAGTAGCATGACGATCCATTTCTTCGTCTGTCACAACCCCATCTCCGTCAGCATCCGCTACTGCGTACTTACTTTTTTCTTGTAGTTTTTTTGTCATAATCGTAATTCCGTTGCTTCGTCTTCGTTACCAAGAACACCCCTTACAAACGTATTAAAAGCAAGACTTGCTCTAATGTTTTTACCTTCTTTTTGTTTAACCCCATGTTTTAAGTTTGAAGGGAAAAGAACTATATTCCCTGTTTTCATTGGAAAATTCCATTCAAAAGAATTAAATTCATTCCATTCTTTTGGGAGTATTCGTATAGTTTGATCAATTTCCCTTTTGTAAAAAGTTATACTATCAAAATCAATATCTGCATTTATATATAGCACCCCAGAAATAAGAGAGTTAGCGTGTAAGTGAATGTGATGACGTTGTTTTTCTTTTGTATAATTTATCCATGATTGTGTTATGTATACAGAACAATCAGTTGTAGGCGAATAAACTTGTTCAAAATAAGCATTTACATGTTCCATAATATCTTTTTTTAAGCCGCTAAGTTTTTCTAACTCTAAAATATACCTGCCTTTTTTATTTTTACCTGTCCAACTATTTCCATCTTCAATTGAATTTTTTAAAAGATGTTTTTTTGAATCTTCAAAAAAAATAAGTTCCTCTTTTGTATACGGTCGTTCAATATTAGATTCATATATAGGCTCACCAAATAGCCCTTGAAGTGTAGCTTGCTTTGTCATTGTGTAGTCTCCCCTCTACTTTGACATTCCTGACAAAGGATTTTCCAATGCCATCCTTATTTTAGTATCTAAATCCTTTTTAAGTTGTTCTATTAACTCTCTGTTTTCTTTTAACATGTTTTCTATTAATTGTCGATTTTCCTTTGATAGCTTGTCCATCATGGCTTGTGTTTCGGCTATTTTAGTATCTAAACGGTCTACCATTTTGTCTCGACGTTCCTCCGAACTAGATATTAATCCTCTAACAATTGTTACATTATCAGAACTTGTTTTATTAACATCTTCCACAGATTGCCTGTTTCTTTGTTCTTGTTTTTCTAAATTTGCTTCTTGTTTATCTAAATTAGCATTAAGCTTATCGGCAGTTACCTCTATATGGTTATTAAGTTCCGCCACATCCTGATTTAAATCCATTCTTAAATCATGCAAGTCTGTTTGTAATGTAGCGGCTATAGCCTTAACACTATTAATTTGTTCTCGAATAACCGCTGAAGTAGCCTCGTCCACCTCTTTTAACAATTCAAATTCTTTTTCAACTATTTTAAGTTCGGCATCCGTCTCGCTAATATGAGATTCTATCCAACCCATATCGGGGCTAACATATTCTTCTACGGCCTGTTGTAAATCTTCATAATCTTTGTAAAATTCAAAAACTGCCCAAGATCCACCAGCCAGTGTACCCATCAAAGGTAAAATCCAAATGAGTTTACCGAGGAAACCTTTGCCCGATACCTTTACGCCACCATATTCTAGTTCAGCCATTATCCGCTTTCCTTATAGCTTTTAAATCATCTAAACTTTTATCTTTTTTACCGCCGTCATATTCCCAAGCATACCCTTTTATAACCATATACTTGTTAATATTCTTGTCACCATCATGTAACCAACCTAACATGCGACCGTATTTACCATCTTTTTCTGTTTTAACCCTTAGATCAACCGCCTCGTCTAGTTGTTTTTCTAAAAAAGATTTAGCTAGTAAACCTTCTGCTTTTTCCTCTAAGTCCCGCGTTCTACTTTCTGGTGTATCAATACCCGCTAATCGAACACGTTCTTTTTTAGTAAGACTAAAACCCAAATCAATTTCTATATCTATGGTATCTCCATCAACAATTTTAACTATTTTCTTTACCGCATATTCGTACATGTAACTTTCCTACTTGTATTGGCTGTTTACCAAACTGTTCATTTTTTGACTAGATCCCACCATTAATAGGTATGCCGCTATGTTATTATCTGACAATACCGCATCAGGAACAGTTGCGCTAGAAAAAAATCCCGGTATGTCTTTTTGTAACTTTTGAGCGCTAAAAAATGATTTAGTGTCTGCTATTACATTCATAACAATAAGCGTTTTTAATTGATTTGTAGAGTCATACCTACCTTTATCACCCATCTTTTTAACAATTTTTGTACCTGCTTTTTGTTTGTCTTCTTTCTTTTGTTGTTTCGTTTTAGGTTTTACTTCTTTTTTAGGCGCTACCTTTATTTCTTTTTTAGGTTCTTCTTTTACTTCTTCGACCTCTTCTTTAGGCTCTTCTTTAGGTTCTTCCTTTACTTCTTCTTTAGGTTCTGGTTGTTCCTCTACAGGCTCCTCTACAGGCTCCTCTACAGGTTCTGGCTCTGATTCAGAAGTAGCTTCTACAGGTTCTGCATCTGGTTCTACTGCGGCTACCTCTATTTCCTCTACAGGTGTTTCAACTTCCATTTCCATTTCAACTTCTACACTTGTAACCGGAGCTTCCATTTCAATGTCTGGCATGTCAAAATCCATCTCCATATCAGGCATTTCAAATTCCATTTCAAAATCTATTTCTAGATCTAATTCTAACTCTACTGTCTCATAAGATGTTTCATCTGTACCGCCATCGTCAATAGGTTCTAAATCAAATCCTCCATCGGGTTGCTCTACAGGCATGTTGTTGTCAAAAATATCTTCTACTATGTCTAATTCTTCTTGAGTGGCGTCATTGTTTAAATATACATATTGTTCCACAGTTGTAATTGTTTGTTGAATAATCTGACTAATTACATTGTAAATTACGTTTATTGTTACATCATCAAAAACAGGACCAATAGCCAAGTTAATGTCACGACCACCGACCTCAATAACAAGCGTAGTAAGGCTATCTGCAAAATCAAAACCACCTGTATAAGCCGCATAGCCAGTATTGACTCCTGCTGCTGATAAAACATCCGTACCTGCAAACTTAACAGTAGAACCGTCTTTGCCCGTAATGTGCATGTAAATAGAGTCCGCCGCGTCTTGCTTGTCTACTTTAATAGTATAATTAACTTCCCCACCGTTTTCGATATTCATGTCCGAAATATTTACCGTTTGTATAAACGTGGTTCCCATACCGCTTACACCCATAGTAGAGGTGCTATTACCTGATCCTGTTATTTGAGCGCATTTATCTACACCTAAGTCACCACAGGTAGACCCTGTTGACATACTCGCTGGCCCCTGACCACCCCAATCCGTGTCCATGTCGCCTTCTTTACCTGATGATACATACCCAGAGCCAGATGCTAAAATGTCTCCAGAGTCTGTATTAATAACTATATCTGAGGTGGTTGTAGTTGTAGTGACCGTAGTCGTCAGTACCCCTTGTCCATCATTTTGCGTAGTAACTTCAACAGATTCTACAACAGTTTCTATAACGGCGGGGTCACATAGACCTACTGTTCCTGTCGGACAAACCTCGTCTGCTTTAGAGAAGGAGAAGCAGGCCAAGTATCCCAAGAGGAGTAGCCCATATTTTAACTTTTTCTTCATCTACTGACCTTTTTTTAGAGTCTTTTTTCTTTTTCTTTTTATCTTCTTTTGCTTTAGCTTTTTCCGCTTTAGCTTTTTCAATTTCTTTTGCTTCTTTTTCTTTGGCAGCTTTTAAATTATTACGTATAATAATTACACCTACTTCAGATTCCTCTGGTATTAAATTTTCGTTCTTGCGCCACGAGGCTTTAGCATCATCTCCAATAAGTCCCATAAACGGACACGGAGTCCCTGCCATCCACATCGCATCAAACACCCTTGCATCTCCGCAAAGAGTAGAAACCGCTGCCACTTTCATACCCATCGCATACAAAGAACGCGACAACTTCAAGCGCTCACAGTTCTCATCGGTAATAGTAATACCCGTCGCTACACCCAAAACCTGCGTCTGCACACTTGCTGCCGCCGCGGACTTACACACATCATTATTACTTACAACTACGCTAGGTGCGCTTGCCGTAGGAACAGACTTATCGGTAACAACTGTACTTGAAACTGTATTACTATCTGCGGCTTCAGCAATAGAACTAAGTAATATGTATACTATCCCAAACGCTGCAATAAAAAACATTAAGTATGCTAAGATCTTTTTAAAATTCATCCTGACCCCCATGTACACAGACTACCTAAAGATAAAGCTTCGCAACTTAAATTAGAGCAACTTGACAAAACAATAGCCACTACAAAAAAAACCAACAAAATTGGTAACGTCTTCCAGTATATTGCATCTTTAGGCATATCTAAAATATACCTCGAAACCTCTGAGGCCGAGCTATTCTACTAAAATCTGTTGTAATACCTGCACCATAGCCCTTCTCAACTAAGCCACCTTGATTGTACTTAGCCTCCGAATATGCTATCGCTGCGGCTTGCTTGGCGGGATACCCTTCTCGACGTAACTTACCAATATTATCACTAATTACGTCCGTACTCTTGCCCTTCTTTAAAGGCATCTAGCACTCCCAGTATCCGCCACCCTTCGTCGCCGCACCCATACCACGCGCAGTTCCGCGAGACATCTTCATTGGTATCTTGGCTTCGGCTGTCTTTCCATAAGGAATACGACCCTGATTATCAATCTGAGCGTAAGGAACAGCTTTAGGTGGATTAGATGGCGGTGTTCCGTTGACCGCGATTTTTCTATCTTTCATAACTAACTTCCTCTTTGTTTAAGTAATTCCCGTTCCATAGACGAATCTATACGGGCCTGTGTTTGACGTTCTTGCGCCGCCAATCTCTCTTTAAACTGTTGATCTCTCATCGCCAAGCTCTGTGCATCAAGTTGTATCTTAGCCGCGTCCACTTCAGCATCTTTCTGTTCAGACTGAGCCTTGATCTGCAACTCTTTCTCTTTAAGCTGTACCAACGGATCAGGACCCTCTTGACCCTCACCCGATATCTGAGCCGATAACTGCTTAACAGTCTGCATACCCTGTGCTACAATCTGAGCAATCATAGCATCCATAGCCATTGGGTTTTGAGCCGCGGCCCCCTGTTGTTGCTGCATCTGTGCCTGCGCCTGCTCCGTAGCCTCTATCTTAATATGCTCCAAAACATGCTTTTGTAACGACATCGCAACAGGCGGTAAACTACCCACCATCGCCGACGTACCAAAAACTAAGTGTGCCATAATGTGCGCCTGATGATCCTGACCCTCAAACGCCGTTAACTCTAACATGTCCAACGCATCTATGTTCTCTTGTGCAGGGTCCGTGGGCACAGGATCACTGTCTGGAACCGCAACCATTATACGATCCACATCCGTTATACCCAACGCCTCATACATATCCCTGTATACTTCATGCATATTATGTAACTGAGGAGCCGCCGCAGCTAACTGCATCTTAGACTGCGCTAACAAAATACGCTGCGATTGACTGAATACATTCGGATTCGACACAGGAATAACATCCACCCTGTCATCAAAATCACTCGCCATAATACTCGAATTGTCACCCGCAACAGAATACGGATACTCCTGCGGTAAACTCTCCGACATCACCCGCGCAAGTATCTTAAACTCAACCCGCATCGCATAATGCAATCTCTTATGTACAGCCGACATGACCCGCGAGCCCTGTTCCAACATCGCCATAGTGGTTCCCACAGCAGCTTGGTCATTGCCATCGCCAACCTTCATATCGGTTATCGTAGCAAATCTCTGTCCAGCTTGAACCACAAAACCTAACAAATTAAACAAGGTTTGGTCTGGACCCTTAAATGGCAGCGGCATAAGGCTGTCACGAATAGCCCCTCCGGGAGCATCCACATCGCGGAACTCACCGGGCTGAAGCGGCTCATCATCATCTCTGATCCGTAGTCCGCGGGCCTTGAAACCCGCTGGGAGGTTGGACAACGTACCAGCGTCAATTAACTGCCTCAGTGCCGCTGTGGCGGTTCGTGACAACCCGCCAATAGTATGTATTAAACCCAATCCATAAAACCCAAATCCCGGTAAGAACTTGTAGTGTACAAAATATTGTATCTTACGCTTTTTCTCATCATCTTCGAGATAATTACGCCGTATTGCTAAAATCTGCCCGTTATCTTGCGATATTGTGACAACATAAGGAACCTTAATCCCCGTCTCTTCGCCATTCTCATCCTTGTCTTCGTACCCTTCTAAGTCCAAATCAACGTGACACTCCAGTATCGTACAGTCATAGTCTACGTCACTCGGCTCAAAGCCTTCTATTTTATTTGTTTCTTCCGTAATATCATTCAAAGAGGACTGCGAAGGTATAACATCCTCATCTAAATAGAACCCAGATACCTGTTTCTTGCGTAAATCATTCAGAGACATGCGTATTACTTGCGTAATATTAGGGCATGTGTCCAAATCCGATGTCTCATATGGTACAACAAGGTTCTCCGCAGGTACAAATTTACTCACCGCACGACACAGAGTCTCGTCATAATACACTTTCTTAAAGGTACTTCCCGCCAACGGTAAGTAAAATAGCATCTGATCCATGTCTGGAGTGTAATCCTCCATAACATTTGTAATGTAATAGTTCATAAATTGCTTGACACGTTGCGATTGTGCAACTTTCTCCACAGTTTCTTGTCCCATAACTTGCGTTTTCACAGGTCCACTAGGAGGTAGTAGCTCGTTGAACGCCTGTGCTTGGAATTGTGTCGCTGCTTCCGCCAATAACGGGTGCGTTACACCAGAGGCTCCACGAAAAGGTTCTGTCCGCTCCGAATGCGTAAACCCTAATAGCTCTAAACCATTGGAATAAGTATCTTCCCACTCCTGACGACTAGACTTGTTTGAGTCATATTCGCCCAATAAATCGCTGGATATCCTGCCTAACTCACGATCTGGCATCTCTTCGGCAAGATTCATATAGAAATCATCCCCCTCACCGCGACCATCAGAAGGTTCAAAATCTACCGTAACACCGCCATCATCGTCCGACGTTATCTCAATATTATCCACATTCTCTGCATCTATCATAGCCATTACATTGTTTTGACTATCTGGAAGCTCTATCTCAACTTCGGCTCTTAGGTCGTCCTCATCTAGCTGAGAAGGGACCCCAGTATCCATCAAACTTGTAAAACCTCTGTTCTCTCTTTCAGCCATAAAGACCTCCTAATTTAATAGTACACTCTTACTGTAGCAGAGTTTTCTTCATTTTCCCAGTCATCTGTTGGTAATTGTACAAAATTACCTTGCCTGTACCTCATTAACGCCTGTGTCATACTATCTACTAAATCATCATATTCACCGTTTGGGAAGGCCGCAACCTCCTCTATTAGCTCATCTGCAAACGTTTTATCGGGAGCCCACACCATTCCCGCTTCAAATAACGGCGAAACAGAGTGGACTCGAGAAACCTTATCATTACCCCTACTCGGAGTAAAGTTAACTACAGGTATTCCTACATTACGCAACTCATGAGTCAAGGGCATACCACTCGCTTTCGCCTCCACTATGACGGTATCGGGGTCCCAAAACTTGTACTCCTCTAACGCAATTGCTTTTAACTCAGGAAAATCCCACCTCCCCTTCTTACTGTCAAGTAAAATTAAATTTGGACCCATACCATCTACAGGATAAAATACTCCCCATGTCGTAATCGCAGAATAATCCGCAGTCTCCTTCTTACTAAACGCCGTATCATAACTCTGGATCACATACTCTAAACTAGGCACAACCTCCTTTTCCCACTTCTGCCACCACTCACGACGAATAATAGCATTCTCCTCACCCGTAGGATTTTGCTGGTACTGTGCATTCCACTTACTCGGAGGAATAGACGCCTTAACAGATATTAAATCATCCAAAGACCAATACTCAGGCCAACACGGAGTCTCATCGTCAAACAAAGCAGGTAACTCAACAATCTCCCATTGATCCGCTAAAGGATCTTTAGCCATCGCCCGTATCAACTGACCCGTCATATCCTTCTCAGACCAGCGCGTTTGTACCAAAACAATACTCCCACCCGGCTGGAGCCTCTGTCGGGGGCCCCCAGTGTACCAATCCCACGCATCATCAAACCCAGTGTTCGACATCGCCGTCTGCTCCGAATGCGGATCATCAATAATTACTAAATCACCACCACGACCCGCTAAGTTAGATCCAACACCAACCGCATAATACATCCCACCAGCACTCGTGTCCCACCGACCAGACGCCTTACTGTCCGCAGCTAACTTAACATCAGGAAACACTTCACGATACTCGTCAGCATCCAAAAGGTTCTTCGTCTTCCGACCAAAGCCAACAGCTAACTCAGTCGTGTGCGTCGCCTGAATGATCTTCATCTTCGGGTTCTTGCCCATCATCCACGCCGGAAACAAATAAGACGCAAACTCACTCTTCGTGTGCCGCGGAGCCATGTTGATAATCAATCTCTTTAACTCGCCGCTCGCGACACGTTCTAACTTATCTGCAATTATTCTATGATGTCTTCCTGCAATAAAATCAGGCCACATAGTTTTTACAAATGTTAAAAATTTTTCTTGACAAGCTTCGTGCTTCTCAAGCTGCGCGAGCCTCAACTGAAGCTTCATTGCTTTATCTTCATAGGCTAAGTTTTGTGTGGCTACCATAGGGGTCCCTAAACAATATATGCGACTATCTACCCTTATATAGGACATATTTTTCCAATATGAAATATCTAATAAATATTTGTCAGAAACATGGCTTTAACCCCGCTGCCAGCTCCGCCGTGGTCGCCGCGCGAGAAACCGCAATTTATCGTTTAAAATCAATTGTTTAGCCTCTATTTGCGGAATCCTATAAAAGAGCTGCAGTTAAGCTGCGCAATTGCGCCAGCTGTAGCAACTAAAAACCACGGCAGGGGATTGTCTACCTTTACCAGTTAACCACGCCCCACGGGCCACGCATCAAGCGCCACGGTCCACGGAAAAAAGATTAGGGAATAGGCCAAGCTTACAACGGTTTGCGAACTGGCGCCGACGGCCCACGGCCCACGGTACGTTTTAGACGGCCTATGGGCGGCAAGGCGGGGCTTGTTTAACTATTTTAATCTAGATGTACCCAAGGCATGAAAAAGGCCGCTCTAAGCGGCCTTAATCGGTGTTATATGTTGGTATTTAATAACCCAAATTATAACCGTAAAATTTACTAAACTTGCGCTGTAAATTAACTCGCTCTCTAAATGGTAATTGATCGTAAAAGTACCAAGCTTTTTCATAAGATTGATCACATAATCTATCAGTTGAATCGTCTAAGCCTTTTTCGCTTAAATAATTAATCCTATTATCATATTTATAATTCCAATCTAAAAGACGGTTAATTATTTTACGATATTTATTATTAATCGGTTTAAATTGCGCTTTAAAGTTTTGGTTCATTTTCTCTAATGTCATTAATATAACTCCTATGTTAAGGCCCGCCCCATTGGCGGCGCTATGGCGCCGATTATCTAAGTTTATGGGATTTTGTCAATAGCCATAAAAAAGGCCGCTTAGAGCGGCCTAATTTAAAGCGTAACCAGTGTTTAAAATATAAATAATAACAGAGGTATTATAAATATGATAAACGCACCAATAATGTCCAAAATCATGCGGCGACCCTATCTATTATGAACGGGCTTTTACTGGCTTGGATTTTAACGCCGCCTTTAAGCTTTAAGCCTACAATCTTATTGAAAGCTTTTAGATTATCTAGATCGGATATATCACCGTCTATTACATCACGGCCTAAAAAGCTTTTAGGCAAGCCACCACGAAAAACAACCGACATTGGCGCGCTAGTTTTTAGCGCGGCCTTTACTTGGTTTTGGTAATTCGGCGCGCCGCTATAACTAAAGATCAATTTATAATTATCAGATTGCATTTTTAAACGTGATGCAACTTTAGTATAATCATAAAAGAGGCAATCCCCAAATAAACTAAAATCAATATATTTAGACCAGTTAACATCGGAAATCGTATTTAATCGATAGGCGGCGCGAAAACCCGCGCCCTTACATTTTAATCTA
>WLWG01001647.1_pt1 | contig 19426 bp, 17 predicted proteins | sample 6712871 | NCBI WGS metagenome assembly WLWG01 (sample SAMN12718693, study PRJNA515312) | sponge metagenome | isolation source: marine sponge | host: Mycale hentscheli | place: New Zealand: South Island, Marlborough, Capsize Point | collected 2003-05-01
CCATGATCACGGAGATATTGCATAATGAAGGCATTGAAATAATTATTTACCAAGCCTTTGCGATCCAAACTCGCGCGTTTAGTCCCATCAAACGCCGTCGCATCATTGCGAAATTGCATGATCAATTGGTCAGGTTCTTCGGTTTGGTAAATCGTCTTGGCTTTACCGCTATACAATGGCTGAGTTTTGTTTGGCATCACACACCCCATCAATTGGAATTGGCAGCATCTTTTTGTTGGATAATACTACCAGGAGGTAAAATAGACACGCTGGGATTTCCCCGCGGCTCGGTTAAAAAATAGTAGCGACTCACACGCGCGTCACTCAACCCAGGCGGCATTTGCAACGCCGGTGCATTGCGCGCTTTTAAATACCGTTTATCTTGTACTTCTTTGCCGCTGCATCCCCACAACAAGCCACTACAACACACCATTGTGATCAGCCATCGATACATCGTAAACCTCTTTTTATGTCAGCAAATCAAGTTGACGCAACGCATTACTCACCGTGGCTTGTTGCGCCGTACTCAATGGAGTCAATGGTAACCGAATGCCCGTTGGAATTTTATTCATCTGCGCCAACGCCCATTTGGTTGGAATTGGATTGGGTTCGGCAAACAACGCATAATGAAGCACTATCAATTGCTCATTCGCTTCCAGCGCTACCTGTGATTGTCCAGCCAACGCAGCTTGGCACAATTGACTCATCGCTTGTGGCACCACATTAGCAGTCACCGATATCACGCCTTTGGCACCATTGAGCATCCATTCACAAGCGGTTATATCATCCCCGCTGTAAATATCAATTTTGTTGCCACACAAAGTGTGGATCGCTTTCAATCGTTCCAAATCGCCAGTGGCTTCTTTGATACCAACCACATTGGCCAACTCGGCCAATCGCGCCACCGTTTCTGGCAATAAATCACACGCCGTTCGGCTGGGCACATTGTATAAAATCTGTGGAATGGCGACCTGACTGGCAATCTGTTGATAATGTTGAAATAATCCTTCTTGGGTCGGTTTGACATAGGCAGGAGTCATTAATAGACACGCATCTGCCCCTACTTGCATAGCGGCTTTGGTCAATGTCACAGCATGAGCAGTAGCCACCGCACCGGTACCAGCAATTACTGGGATGCGTTCACGCACTGTACGCACCACATGCCGGATCAATTGAATTTTCTCATCATCGGTTAAGGTGGCCGACTCCCCTGTTGTCCCAGCAATCACCAACGCATCGGTCCCACTGTGTAAATGCCAATCGATTAGCGTATCGACCGCAGTAAAATCAATCGCTCCCCGCTCATCCATCGGGGTGACCAACGCCACTAAACTTCCATGAAACATTACACTCTCCACACACTGGTAAAAAAAGGACTTATGCTACTGGTTGGGTTGGTGAAAAGCAAGCGGCAAGACGTGTCAATTATGGCCATCCACATGCGTTATGTTCCAGCGGTTATTTGGGTCAACCCATTCATATAAGGTTGTAATATCTCTGGAATGTGAATGTTGCCCTGCGCATCTTGATAATTTTCCAAAATAGCGACTAAGGTACGACCAATGGCTAAACCAGAACCATTGAGGGTATGTACCAATTCCGGTTTACCCGTTTCAGGATTGCGCCAACGCGCTTGCATTCGTCGCGCTTGAAAACTTTCACAATTAGAACAGGATGAAATTTCTCGATACATTTGTTGACTGGGCAACCACACTTCCAAATCATACGTTTTGGCCGCGCTAAATCCCACATCGGCCGAACACAAAGTGACCATCCGATACGGTAATTTTAATTGTTGTAAAATGGTTTGCGCATGTTCAGTCAACGATTCCAACGCCGCGTAAGATTGTTCTGGATGCGTGATCCACACCAATTCCACTTTTTCAAATTGATGCTGCCGAATCATACCATGCGTATCTTTACCATACGCACCGGCTTCTTTACGAAAGCAAGGGGTATGCGCCACGTATTTCAATGGCAAATCGGCATAATTAACGATGCTATCACGTAGCATGTTGGTCACCGGTACTTCGGCAGTGGGAATCAAATACAATTCTTGTTCGTGTTCCAATTTGAATTGATCATCAGCAAACTTGGGCAATTGGCCGGTGCTAAACAAACTGGTTTGATTGACAATATAAGGCACATACACTTCTTGATAGCCATGCTGCTGGGTGTGGATAGCCAGCATCCATTGAACCAACGCTCGATGCAATTGGGCCAAAGCACCGCGCATCACCACAAATCGTGTGCCACTGATTTTTGCCGAAGCGGGAAAATCCAGCAATCCCAACTGCTCCCCCAGCACATCGTGCGCTTGCGGAACAAAATCAAATTGTGGGATTTCTCCCCAAGTTCGCTGCACCACATTATCAGCTTCACTATTGCCTGCCGGTACCGATTCGTGCAATAGATTGGGGATGCGAATGGCAAATTCGTGCAATTGCTGCTGTACCAAAGTAAGTTGGGCTTTTTGTTCGGTTAATTGATCCCCAAGCGTTGCCACTTGCGCTAATAGATCAGAGACATCCTCACCGCGACTCTTAGCCTGACCAATGATTTTGGACTGTTGATTGCGCTGATTCTGCAATTGCTCTACGTTCATTTGCAAGCTTTTGCGTTGGGTTTCCAAAATTTGGAATTGATCAATCTCCAAGGTATCCCCACGTCGTGCCACGGCTGCCGTCACTTGATGGATATCGTCACGCAATAATTTTGGATCTAACATAACCGTCACTTTGTCTTAAAAAACATCCTCGCCATTGTAGCGATTGGCTCATGATTGTAAATAGAGTTCCATAAGCAACCAACCATAACGGGTCTTTATTCACCAAAATTTTAAATCTCGGGGCAAAACCAGCATTGCGTGCAAAGAAGGCGAAAAGGGTGCTTCAATCTCGCAGCATAGAGAGCTATACCCATTCCACTTGCAGCTGCGAACAAGACTCGCTGTTGGCCTGTTGCCTCAGTTGGTATTTTAAGCTTGCAGTGGTGGGCATATATGAACCTTTTGCCGCACCAGTTTCATTCAAAATGTGCCAATAATGGCTTTTCGCTGAACGGTGATAAATCATTACCATTATTGAAGATTTGTCGCTTGCCTAGGGAGATGCTGACGCATTTGATCGTAAATCAATTGACTGGTTTGCTGATCACCAAACGTTCCCACCCGAATGCTCAAGCGACTGATATCATCGGTACGGCGTTTCACCACAATTTTGATTCGCTTATCATCAGCGGTCACCGCATCGACATAGCCATCCACCACGGTTGCACTGCTGCTCACCTCGTGCATCCGTAAGGCCATCAACGCTTGCTCAGCGGCTCTGGCCACTTGATTTGGTCGGGCCAACACATCCACTTTCAATCCGCCATTGACAAACTTGGTGCCGGCAACCCCGGCCCCAGCCGCCGCTGCGCCCAGCACCACCACCGCGCAACTGGATACACTAAACACCAACAGTAGTAGACCCGCCAGCCGATAAAAAGAATGAATGGGATTCATAGACAATATTCCAGGGGATTGATTTAAACGCGCGCAAGAATAGCAAAATTGCACCCACTTGCCAATCGTAAATACTCGATGAGAAATGAGACAGCAAATCACCAAAATGATTTATTTTTAATCTAGTTGATTGAGTAAATCGATGATGGTGTGGTATACTTGCTCCCAATTGGAATCATGCAGTTAGGTTATTTATTATGCTTAGAATTTTAGATTCTATTTTCGGCGATCTTCCCTACCATCAGAAAAAATGCCTTGAATCTCAGCAAACATTATCTAAATTAAATCTAAAGTTAAAAGAATATAGAGACTCCTTTCAACAACACTCACAAAAAAAAGTAACCGACGTAGTTGAAAACATGTCTCAACAGATAAGTGATGACATCAAACAACAAGACAATGCATTAAAGGCGATTCAAACATCCATCGACCAATATCTTGTCCAAAGTGGTCAACTGATCAAGGTTATCCAAGCACAAATTGAAACAGAGCCAGCAAAAAGCTCTACTAAGCCTAGTTGGTTTGATAGGTTTACAACAACACCTCTCGAGAAATTACAAGCAGAAGAAATTGAATGGCAACAAAAAATCAATGCGATTCACGCAGCCTTTAAAGAATCAGCTGACCCACAATCACCAGCAGGCTTCACCCAAGAAACCCTTAAAGAAGAAAAATCATCCAAAGAAGAAACGAACAAACAGTCGCTATCATTAGTAGAAAAAAGAGCCCTATTAGAAAAAAACTTAGCCACATTAAAAACATCCATACAACAAAGCAATCGTGCAATTGATCCAAGTGAGATGAGCAAAACTTTCGAACAACTTCCAACCAGTGCGCAAATTACTGAGCTTGAAAAGCTTTATCAAAGACTTGAAACATTAAAGCGTGAATTGTCAAACGAGTTGGCCCCCATTTCCAACAAATTAATGCCCGAGGCTAAAGATTCAGTTTCCCAAACAACACCACCACCCTCATGGATCGACACAATCAACGAAACACTCCAGTTACAGATGGCTACACTTATCGATCAAACCCAGCTTGAGCAACCACAAGTTAAAAGTCTCATAACCGACACCACGCGACTCTGTGAAAATATCAAAAATATCAAGACTTTTTTGGCGAAGGTGAATGTGAGTCAGTTTGAGCCACTCGCCGACCACACAAGGCAAATGGCTAAAATATTCGAAACCTTATCTCAAGCCTCTCTCACCGATGTAGGTCCCAAGATACAAAACATACCGGAAGATCCTACTTTTGCAGCGCTCATTATTCCTTCTTCTACACAAAATTATGGTGAATACTCTCTAGCAGCACACGCCGATTCGCAAGCATCCTCACAACCCGATCTTCAAACGTTCCATAGAGCCAGGGAAGATCTTAAAAACACTCTAGAAAAAGGGCAACAAAATGCCAGTGAACATTATCAAAACTGTTATGACAGCCTCGTTCAAACCATTACAAAGATTATTTCTGAAAACCCTAAAAAAGTTAACCTTACAGCAGTGAGCGACCGAGTTAATGAACTCAAATCTCGTCAACGGTTAGTTTTAAAATTAACGTCTGAATTAACGACTAGCCCTTCATCTGCTATCGATGACCAACCAAGACAGAAGCCGATACCAGAATCTCCGGCTAGGACATCAAGAAAAGTCGTTACCCTTGATCGTGAAGCTGAAAATTCTAAGCTTCTGAAAACGAACCTAAGCATAATGCAAACAGCGTTAACCAATCAATACAAAGAGTTTCCGAATTTAGCAACACAACCGCCACTTAGTGATGCCGAATCAAAAACAACCGAAGAACTCTTTCAATCCAGCCTGGAACAACTAGTCAGTAATTATCGAAGCATTCTCACTGCTTACAATCAATTGGCAACGGACGCCCTGCAACTCACAAAACAGCAATTGTTAAAGTCCTTAAAGCAATTATCCGCTGTAAAAATTTCAGAAAACTTATTAGATCCTCAGTTGAGCTCGTTTCAACAAGATTTTCTTTCATTCAAACAAGCCTATGAATCGGCAATAGCTGAAAAGCAACAAATCTTACAAACACTCATTTCAGCCAATCAACAATTAGCCTCTCAATTAAGCAATCACCCATACTATTCACGGTATGGAGGCCTTAAACAAAATATTGACCAGGCACGCACAAAAGCCGATGAAGAACAGAAATTAACTGAAGACGTAGTAGCACTTCAAACTCAAATAAAAGAACAAAAAGAGCTATCAACAGACCTTAAAACTTACCAAGGAACACTGGCTGATATTCAATCACAAGCCGAAGAACTATCTAAAAAACTACGCGATGATGCTTCTTCTGCTTCAGAAGATGAAGAAGTTATAAAGCCTCTTAAACAAAATCGCTCGGTGCAGGCTCAATTCGAACAACAAAATCCTTGTAGCCCGACTGATGACAAGCAAGAGGTAAGCACCAAAGACGAAGTATCAGAAATATTAAATCAATTACTCGTTGCTTTAGAAAACACTGCAGATGATTCAATCACGGAAGCTATACAAATCAATGACCTAAAACAAAAAATAACCTCTACACTAAAAAAACCCACGGAGATACCCGGGGAGGATTTTATAAGATGGCAAACCACCCTTGCTGTTCTCGAAGTGAAAAAAAATCTTGAGGACATCTCTAATACTGATGATGTATCGGATCTAAAAAATAGCCAAGTAACAGAAACAAACCAACTTATCACCCAAGGAATAAACGTATTAAAAGAAAAGCTTGAGCAGAATCCACACCCAGATTCAAACGCTAAGGGTCAAACAACCATCAATCAAATAATCGCTGCATTTACAAACCAACAAGACGACTCACTCCCATCAACACCGACTGTAGCTGAATCCGTTATCAAAAAAACTGTTTATACGCTAATTAAACAAAGAGCTCTCTATAATGTTGCAAAAGCTGTACTGGATCAGTCTGAGCAAATAGCCCTCAGCAGACAACGAGCCATAGGGGTTAATCTAAAATATCTTGTCACCAGCGGATGGGAAAAATTAATTAACTTTATTGATACTCTGGTAAAATCAATCACCCGTGCCCCAACAGAACAGCACCAGACATCTGCGCATAGACGAAATTCTATCTATGCGCATGTTCAAAAAACCGCAGCGGCAACGCTTGCTGTGAGTCGAGATCCTCTTGCGGATAAACTTTTTAGTGATGAACCTCAGTCAAGCCCAGTTGCTGGAGCATAACCCAAATCACTTGCTATTTCTCACCATCATCAAGCGGTAGGCTTTGATGATGGTGTTTCTCCCCCGCACGTTCTTCTAGCGAAATCTGACATTTAGCGATATTATCCAGTTCTTACATTAAAGTTGGCCTTATTGCTGTCATCAAGCTTGAACGCCCAGCTTATAAATAAAACGATTATCACGAGCACACTCACATGGATCTAACCCTACTCAAAGCCAGCTCCGCGCTGGTGATTTTATTGATGACGATCGGTGCCGCCTGGCTGCCCTTTGCCAAACGGATCAATCGACAAACCGGCCATAAATTTTCAACCGGTGAAGCATTGGCATCAGGAATTTTCTTAGGCGTGGGCTTATTGCACATGCTCAGTGAAGCACATCAAGATTTCACAGCTCTGGGCATTCATTATCCATTGGCTTTCTTACTCGCCGGCGTCATGTTTCTCACTTTATTATTATTCGAACATATTGGGATGGAATTAAATAAACAACAAACCGCCACTCCAGCCATTGCTTTGGTGGCACTGTTCATGTTGGCAACCCATTCCCTATTGGAAGGCACCGCTTTAGGCATTGCCAACAGCACCCCCGAAGTCATCATTATTTTAATCGCCATTATTGCCCATAAATGGGCTGCGAGTTTTTCTTTAGCCGTGAAATTAAATCAATCGACCTTTTCCATTTATCAAGCCATCGCTTGGTTTATCTTGTTTGCCGCCATGACACCCGTGGGTATTTTATTGGCCACCTTAATCGCCAGCCACACCGATCACTATTCTCTGACCATTCCTGTGTTAAATTCATTGGCAGCTGGAACATTCATTTACATCGGCACGTTACACGGATTAAAACGCAGCGTCATGATCGAACATTGCTGCAATATGAAAGAATTCACCTGGATGTTCGCAGGCTTTGCTTTCATCGCCTTAGCCAACGTTTGGGATCTACATTAAGAATAACTATTGCTCACGAAAAGCTCGGCTAAAACTATCCTGAATGGGCGTGACAAAATAACGCATCGGGGTGCGTTTGTCGGTGATAATCATCACTTGTGCAGGCATACCCGGGTACAATTTAACGTGTTTGATTTTTTCCAATTGTGAACTATCAATTTTAACACGCGCCGCATAATACGTCTCGCCAGTATGCTCATCTTGCAAAATATCCGCCGAAATTGTATCCACTTTGCCATCCAAACTGGGGGTTGATCGTTGTTTGAATGCAGTCAACTTAACCTTTGCAACCAACCCAGGGTAGACCACATCAATATCCAATGGGTTCAGCCGAGCTTCAATAATCAATTCATCCTTACTGGGTACAATTTCCATTACTTCTTCACTGGCTGATAAGACACCACCGACCGTGTGTTTTTTCAACCCGACCACCGTACCATCTTGCGGAGCTCGAATGGCGGTGCGTTTCAGAACGTCTTCAGCCGCGCGTTCTTCCTCTAATAAATCCGCCAATTGTTGTCGAGTTTCACGCAATTCTTGTAAAACTTCTTTTTGTCGATTGTCTTTCGTCGCAATGATTTGCGATTGCGTTTCACCAATACGTTGTTCAGCCTTGGCAATCAATCCGATATTTTCTCCCCGTTCGCCTTGCAATCGTGCCGCTTCGCGTTGTAACGCCAGCAACCGTGGTCGTTCAATCAACTTACGCTGCTCTAAATAAGCAACCGCTTTGATTTCCTCATCGATCAATTCCAACTGCCGGGTATCAGCATTAACCTGAGCTTGTAAACTTTCAATTTCTTTCTGCAATTGCTGTATTCGTTGTTGCAAAATTTTAATTTGCCCGTTAAAAGTCGCTTGATTGGCGGTAAAAATCGCCCGCTGACTTTGTATGATTTGTTCAACTTGCGGCTTATCGGCTTGACTGGTCAATCGCTTAGGAAATTCCACACTCTGTTTATTATCACGCTCTGCCAACAATCGAGATGCAAACCCATAAAAATGATTGATTTGCCCACGCAACAAACTCAATCGAGCCAATGCTTGCGTATCATCCAACTCAATTAATAAATCTCCCTGCTTTACCCGACTACCTTCTTGTATATACAACCGCTCGATAATACCACCCTCCAAGTGTTCAATGGTTTTACGGCTGGTATCCACAATAATTTTGCCATCGGCAATCGCTGCTGACTCCAACGGCGCCAACAGCGCCCAGAATAAAAACCCTCCGACAAACACCAGCAGCACCATAAGACCAAACAAAGTCGCCCGCTTAATCGGTGGTTCAGGATTCACTTCAATGATGTTATCCACTGAAGATTGCTTGTTAATGACCGGCAGCATGCAAACCTCCTTCATCACCATCACTAGGGCGTTGAGATAATTTCTTCGCCGCTTTGTTTTGTTCAGCGGCTAATTGATTGAGTTTGGCTAAAATTTCATCGCGAGGCCCGGCCATTTGAATTTGTCCATCGTTAAGCACCACCACACGATCAGCCACTTGCACAATACTCGGGCGATGACTGATCACCACCACCGAACAACCTTGTTGTTTCATATAATCAACAGCCCTAGCCAACGCATGATCGCCTTCATGATCCAAATTAGAATTGGGTTCATCCAAAATCACCAATTGAGGTTGTTTGTACAAAGCACGTGCCAAAGCAATGCGTTGGCGTTGTCCACCCGATAACACATAGCCACCGCCGCTGATGAACGTGTTGTATCCATCAGGGAAATGCAGAATTAACTCGTGCATGCCTGCCAATTGTGCAGCCTTAATCACCGCTTCATCATCAATGTCATCACTCAAGCGTGCGATATTTTCCCGTACAGTCCCAGTAAACAATTCAACGTCTTGCGGCAAATAGCCAACATAGCGACCAAAGTCCACTCTATCCCACGAATACACATCTGCCCCATCCAATCGCACACTGCCCGCGCTGGCTTTTAAAGCACCGACCATCATTCGCGCTAGCGTGGATTTGCCTGCGGCCGATGGACCGATCAACGCCACCACTTCGCCTGGATTGATACGCAGCGCCACTTGATTAATGATCGGTCGCGATGACGTTTTTGGTACAAAATAAACATTTTCCAATGTGAGAATGCCGCGCGGTTTGGGTAACTTAATACCTGCAGTGCGTGGGCTGTAATGGCTGAAGTAACTTTGCAATCGATAGTATGCCTGGCGCGCAGCCACTAGACTTTTCCAAGTGCTAATGGCTTGCTCCACCGGTGATAAAGCGCGAGCCATTAAAATCGACGCAGCAATCATCGCACCCGGGGTAATCACATTGTTGATGACCAACACCGCACCTGCACCTAAAATCGCCAATTGCAACGTTAACCGCATAAATTTTGAAATGGATAAAATCACTCCTGAACGCCGACTGGCCAACGCCTGTAGACTTAAAACTTTTTCATTATCTTGAAACCAATTTTTAACAATACTTGGCATCATCCCCATCGCTTGGATCACTTCCGCGTTGCGCATGGTGGCATCAATTTGTTGTTGAGTTTGTATCGCTTGAAAATTCGCTGCCGCTAAAGGTTCACGCGTTTTGATTTCATTGAGCAATGCCAAAGCAAACAATACAATCGCGCCCACCGTTGACAAAATACCCAACAATGGATGCATCAAAAAAATTACAATTAAATACATAGGCACCCATGGCGCGTCAAACAATGCAAAAATACCTGCCCCACTGAGAAATTGACGGACGGTGGCAATATCGCGCAATGATTGTTGATGATATGAACTGCCACGCAAAATTTCATCTGCACTTTGGGCCAATGCGGTTGGACTTAAATAATTATCCAACCATTGACTTACTTTGATCATGACCCGCGATCGGGCAATGTCCACCAATGCCAACACCAATAGTGCGGTCACCGCAATGATGGTCAAAAAAATCAATGTATCGTAACTTTGACTGGCCAGCACCCGATCAAATAATTGCAACATATAAATCGGCGTGGTCAACATGAATAAATTGACAAATAAACTAAAGAACCCAACGATATAAAAAGCACGGCGCGAGGCGATCACCGCCTGCTCAAGTAAAGGTTTGTTTGCTAATGCCATACAGACTACCTAAATACAGTCTACGGATTGTCATTGATTGATTGATTAAGTATATACCCATTCCACCTCAAGATGCGAACCCTGCTCACATTTGGTTTGTTATCTCAGGTGGCCTTTTAAGCCTGCGATAAGCTGAGTATATCAATCAACATTAATGGTAAAACTCTCACCACAACCACAGGTACCACTGGCATTGGGATTTTGAAATACCAGTTTTTCATTCAAGCCTTGTTTTTCTAAATCCAACGTTACCCCATTGAGCATTGGCACATAGCGAGCTTCAACAACGGCAACCATATCGGTGGCAATGGACACAGTCATATCTTGATCATGAATGGTAGTGTTGGGTTCAATCACATAGGCATAACCCGAACACCCTCGCTGCTCAATGCTAATACGCAATCCTTGATGCGCTGGATGTTTGGTTAAATAGCGACGAATATAACCAACCGCCGCATCTGTACAATGCAGGGTAAGAATTGTGGATCCTGGTTGATGCTGCTTAACAATGGAATCTGTCATTACCCAATGACCTCATACAAAATATCTTCAACTTGCAACGCAGTATGGAGTTTTGTTGGTGGAATGTCCAGCGCCTCCACCACCGTTTGATGAGTCAATTTACGCGCTTTTATCAGAGTGCGACCCATTAATTGTTCGGTGAGCCAAGCCATGGCCGCGATTGCATACGGGTTACCATATACTTTAAATTTAGCATCAATAATCAGTTGCTGATCATCAACTTGAATTTGTAATTGCAGCACATCCCCAACACCTATTTCACCGCGCCTAGCACTTCTGACATCGGGCTGAGTTACATCCAAACTGCCTGCCTGCCTGGATTGAAAAAAATACCGCAACACCGCCTGACTGTATTCACTCATCTTCAACCCTCATATTCAAATGGCGTTAACGAACGTAACCAACCAATTTGCTGTTGCAAAACGGCAATCGTGCGATCAATGTCTTGTTCACTGGTAAAACGTCCCAATGAAATCCGAATCGAGCTGTGTGCCAATTCACTGGATACCCCAATTGCTCGCAATACATACGATGGTTCAATACTAGCGGTGGTGCAAGCCGAAGCGGTGGAAAGCGCCAAATCACGCAGTGCCAACACCAACGATTCCCCCTCCACTCCTGCAACACTGACATTTAAATTGTGTGGCACACGCTGTTTAAGATCACCATTGCATTGCACCCCTGGGATCGCTTGCAATGTTTGCCACAAACGATCTCGTAATCGACGAATCCGCTGATATTCTTGATCAAAATATTGATTGGTCAATCGACACGCTTCTCCCATTCCAACAATTTGATGTGTTGCCAACGTTCCTGATCGCAATCCATGTTGCTGCCCACCACCATATAACAGTGGTTGCAATCGCACCCGCGGTTGACGTCTTACATACAAAGCGCCAATCCCTTTAGGACCGTATAATTTATGCGCGGAAAACGCCATGAGATCCACCGGCAATCGCTGTAAATCAATCATCACTTTCCCTAAACTTTGCGCCGCATCCACATGAAATAAAATGCCGCGCTCGCGTAACAATTCACCCATGGTGTGAATATCTTGAATCACACCAATTTCATTATTCACCTGCATGATGGAAACCAAAATAGTCTCGCGCGTTAATTGAGAAATGAGATCTTGCACCTCGATCAATCCATTGGTTTTCGGTGTCAAATAAGTAACACGAAACCCCTCTTGCTCCAATTGACGCAAAGGATCCAACACTGCTTTGTGTTCAGTGATCACACTGATGATGTGACGCCCTTGTCGTTGATAAAATCGCGCCGCACCAAACAGTGCCAAATTATTCGCTTCCGTTGCCCCAGATGTCCATATAATTTCTCGCGGTTGTGCCCGGATCAAAGTGGCCAAATGATCAGCGGCTTGTTTGATTGCGACATTGGCGCGACGGCCATAACAATGTTGCGACGCTGGATTGCCAAACACGCCTTGTTGGGTTAAATAGCCACTCATTTGATCGGCCACTTGCGGATCCACCGGGGTGGTCGCCATGTAATCTAAATAAATGGGATCGGCTGTCATTTAAGATTCCTTTGATCGTTGCCGTTCAATCGCGGTTAATATACCACGTAAAATATTCACTTCCACCGGTTCTAATTGTGCACGATTGAACAATCGCCGTAACCGCATCATCAATGGCGTATCTTGCGTCGGATGTAAAAATTGCAATTGCTCAAGCACCCGTTCCAAATGCTGATAAAATCCTTGTAACTGGCTGTGCGATGCCAAGGGTTGCAGCGCTGTTTGCTCAGGCTGTTGCAAAACTTGCGCACTGGCGCGCAATTGATAACAAATGACTTGCACCGCTTGCGCTAAATTCAATGAACTGTAATGTGGGTTGGCCGGAATTTGAATTTGATAATGACACTGATGCAATTGCTCATTGGTCAACCCAGTTTTTTCACAGCCAAACACAATGGCCATCGGCATGGGTTGCGCTTGTTGCAAAATATTGTCTGCCGCTTGTTGCGGCGTCCACATTGGCAACACCACCCCTCGCGTTCGCACACTGGCACCCAACACCCATTGACAATCACTCACCGCTTGGGCCAGCGTGTCCACCACCTGTGCCTGTTGCAAAATATCATCAGCCCGCGACGCCAATTCAACGGCGGTTTCACTGGGAAAGTGACGCGGCGCTACCAAATACAATTGCCGCAATCCCATGGTCTTCATCGCGCGTGCTGCTGCGCCGATATTACCGGGATGCGACGTTTGCACCAATACGATGCGAATGTGGGTCAAATCATACATAAGTAACATCACAATTGTTTGCCCGGGTACTGTATCATCGACCTGCCATTTCGCAAAATTTGTTCGTTGTTTAGCGCCAGGATCTTTCAAGACTTGGGCAAATGCTTGTGCTACTATAGCGCCCAATTTGATTTGGTAAAGGTTGGTTATGGAGCCTATTTTAAACATCGCCCTCACCGCAGCGCGTCAAGCTGGCGATATTATTACCCGCTCTTTGTATCGATTGGATACGGTGACGGTTTCTATCAAAAAAGAGCGCAATGATTTTGTTAGCGAAGTAGACATTAAGGCCGAACAAGCCATTATCAACACCCTTGAAAAATCATACCCAACTTATAACTTCATCGCTGAAGAAAGTGGCAACATTGATAATGACAGTGAATGCACTTGGATTATCGATCCCTTAGATGGTACCAACAATTATTTACACGGTTTTCCCCATTTTTGTATTTCCATTGCTTTGCAAATCAACCAACACATTGAATACGGTTTGATTTACGATCCGATTCGCGATGAAGTGTTCACTGCCAGTCGCGGTCGCGGCGCACACATGAACAATAAACGTCTTCGCGTAAGCAAACAGCATGCGTTAGAACATGCCTTGATCGGCACTGGCTTTCCATTACGCACTGAAGCGGTGTTTGAACCTTACTTTGCTACCTTGCATACACTGTATCAACATTGTCTAGGAGTACGCCGCGCCGGTTCGGCTGCTTTGGATCTGGCTTATGTGGCTGCCGCTCGTTTAGAAGGCAGTTGGCATTATGGTTTAAATATATGGGACATTGCCGCCGGTTCTTTATTGATTCGCGAAGCCGGTGGTTTGATCACCGATTTTAACGGCGACGAACAGTATTTAACTCAAGGCAACATCATCACCGGCAACCCTAAAATTCTCAAACAATTGTTACCAAAAATTCAATCGAATTTTAAATCATTGCTGACTTAGTTGTTTGCGTAGCCACATCAAAACACCATCACACTTCATTTGGTAACAGCGCCAAAGCTTGTTCAATCACTTCAACCCCCGCATTGGGTTGATGAATGTGGGTACTCAAATACCGTCGCCACCGCTTCGCCCCTGGAACTTTTTGCAACAATCCTAACAAATGTTTAGCCATGCTAGCTAAACGTTCTCCTTGCGCCAATTGATCGGCTATATAAGGAAGATATTGTGCCACCACTTGTTGACGAGACAATAAGGGATGCTCATCTTGGTAAAATAATCGATCCACTTCAATCAACGAATAGGGATCGGTATAAGCTTGCCGTCCAATCATCACCCCATCCAACGCCAGATGATGTTGTCGCGCCGCGATCAAATCGGTAATACCACCATTGATAACAAGCGTTAATTGTGGAAAATCTTGTTTCAATCGTTGCACCACCTCATATTGCAATGGCGGAATTTCGCGATTTTGTTTTGGACTCAAACCTTGTAACCAAGCTTTACGCGCATGAATAATAAATACCTGGCATCCAGCTTCAGCCACTGTTTTCACAAAATGATACAAATGTTTATATTGATCAAATTGATCAACCCCAATGCGTGATTTCACTGTTACTGGAATGTTCACCACTGCTTGCATTGCGGCAACAGCCGCGGCCACCACATCAGGTTCCAACATCAAACACGCGCCAAACCGACCGGCCTGTACCCGATCACTAGGACAACCAACATTGAGATTCACTTCATCATAACCAAATTGTTCAGCCACCACTGCGCATTGCGCCAATTGGGTAGCATCAGCGCCTCCCAATTGCAACGCTACAGGATGCTCTGCTGAATGAAATCCAAGCAATCGGTGTCGATCACCATGCAAGACAGCACCACAAGTCACCATTTCGCTGTACAACAAGACATGTTTGGAAATAATTCGCATCAAATACCGAAAATGACGATCAGTCCAATCCAACATAGGCGCTACGGCGATCAATCGGTTTATCATCTATTCACCTTCAACATCTAATCCGGTTCACCCTCCACCACCGTTAAATGCTCAATGATCAATTGCAAATTGGCTAAGCCTTGATAATCATTCACACTCAAGCGAAACGCGGCGTGGATATAACGGCACCGCGGATTGGGCCATTGGCTGCGATCCACATTAAATACCATACCAGTCATCAGCAAAGAACTGCCTCTCATCCGCAACGTCAATTTCAAATGTTTATCTCCCAACACCAATTGATTGACCACTTGAAACACCCCATCAAATAACGGTTCTGGAAATTGCTGTCCCCACGGACCACTGTTTTGCAACAAACGTGCCGTTGCCAATGTCAATTGCTCCACCGACAAAGATCCATCGGATAAAATTTCTCCGGTTAAATCCGCCGGCGTTAATTGTGCTTCAATCAAGGTAATAAACGCTTGTTGAAATTGCACCCAATGTGCTGTTGGCAAACTCAATCCAGCCGCCATAGCATGACCACCAAATTTAGTCATCAATCCTGGATACTGCCCATCCAATCTGGCGAGCAAATCACGAATATGCAATCCTGCAATGGATCGCGCCGATCCTTTCAATTCATGTGCATCCACTTGCGCAAACACAATCACCGGTCGATGAAATTTTTCTTTCAACCGACCAGCCAAAATGCCAATTACACCCTGATGCCAAGCCGGATCATACAAGCAAAGTCCCATCGGTAACGCTTGTGGATCAAATGACAATCGCTGCAATACATCCATCGCTTGTTGCTGCATCTGCGCTTCAATGTGACGTCGTTGTTGATTGAGTTCATCCAATTGTTGGGCGTATTGCTGAGCTTGATCTGCATCATCGGTGATCAAACAAGCAATCCCAATTGCCATATCTTGCAATCGCCCCGCCGCATTCAATCGCGGCGCGACAGCAAATGCTAAATCACTGGCTTGCAACTGTTGAGGATTTCGATTAGCAATCGTCAATAAAGCCAAAATACCCGGTCGTGTCGATCCAGCTCGGATCCGCTGCAATCCCTGTTGAACTAAAATTCGATTGTTGTGATCCAAAGGCACCACATCGGCCACGGTGCCTAACGCCACCAAATCTAAAAACTGTCCCATGTTGGGTTCTTGTAGTCCTTGTTTGGCAAACCATTGCAAATCCACCAACCGGCGTCGCAAAGCCAACATCACATAAAAAATCACCCCCACACCAGCTAAATATTTACTGGCAAACGCATCGCCAATTCGATTTGGATTGACGATGGCATGCGCCAGTGGCAATTGTTCACCAGGCAAATGATGATCAGTAATTAAAACTTTCATTCCCAATTGATTGGCCAATTCAACCCCAGCAACACTGGTAATACCATTGTCCACCGTAACCAACACATCCGGCTGCCATTGCTCGGCAGCCACTTGCACAATTTCCGGCGTCAAACCGTAACCGAAATCAAATCGATTGGGCACCAAATATTGCACGTGTTGTGCACCACAAGCCTGCAGTGCCAATACCGCCAATGCGGAACTGGTGGCCCCATCAGCATCAAAATCACCAATGATCATGATGCGCCGCTGGTGTTGAAGGCTATCCACCAATAAATCCACCGCCGGCTCAATGTCACTCAATTGATAATAAGGAATTAAATGCGCCAATTGATATTGCAATTGCTCATGGGTGGTAATTCCACGCGCAGCATAAATGCGTTGCAACAATTCTGGAGTTTGAGTCAATGCCGTCATGGCTTGCGGATCAATCGATCGCCGTTGAATGGTTTTCATACTGCCTAAACCGTTTAAAATTGATATTTACTGACGATTTCATCCGCCGGTAAGGGCTCACTATAATAATAACCTTGCAATTCATCACAGCCCTGTTCAATGAGATAATTGGCTTCGGCAACATTTTCTACCCCTTCGGCAATCACATCCAATCCCAATTGATGCCCCAGATGAATAATGTGATCAATCAAATTACCTTTCTCAGTCGCATGATCCAAAGCGCTGACAAAAGTGCGATCAATTTTTAATTTATGCACCGGTAATTTTGCCAAATAATGAAATGATTTATAGCTGGTCCCAAAATCATCCACGACCAATCTCACCCCTAACTCTGCCAATTGGGTAAGAATGGTTTGTGCTTGCTCCAAATCGGCCAATAAAATCTTTTCAGCAATTTCCAATTCAATCAATGCCGGTGAAACTTTATTTTTCTTCAGCGCTTGAGCAACCGATTGAACAAACTCAGCATGTTTGAATTGAGAGGGTGAAATATTAATTGCGATCCTAGGCAATTGATAACCTTGTTTTTGCCATTGATGCACTTGATGACACACTTGGTTCAATCGCCATTGGCCGATAGCCTGCATCAACCCATATTCTTCGGCAATATCCAAAAATCGTCCGGGCATTAACAAACCATGCTGTCCATGTTGCCAATGAATCAAAGCTTCAAATCCCAGTACCGCTTCATTGTTACTGTGTTGTGATTGGTAATACATGATAAATTGCTGTTGTTTCAACGCTTGACGCAAATCTTGCACCAACCGATGCCGATCAGCCATCTGTTGATCCAACTCTTGATGATAAAAATGATAACTGGAGATTTGTTCATGATTGGCAGCACTCAACGCCATTTCTGCATAGCGCACCAACCGTTCGGCTTGCTTGGTATCTTCAGCATAAATGGCAATTCCAATGTGCACCCGAAATGCTAAATCATGCCCTTCGATAAACAATGGTTGCGTCAATTGTTCAATCAACAATTCAGCAATGTTGGTGGCATCCGCATCCTCACTGATCAATCGACTCACGACGATAAATTGAGTCTCACTGGTACGCGCAATAAAATAATGACTGGGCAAACAGGCTTGTACACGTTCGGCAAAATTGGATAACAAGGCTTCATAAATCTGATGATCCAAAGTATGCCGCAAATCCAATAAATCTTTACTACCAATGGCAAACAAAGCAAACAATCCTTGCTCCGTATCCGGTTGGCTCAATCGCTCATTTAAAAAATCAACCAACTGTTTGCGGTTGGGTAAATTGGTTAACACATCGTAATTTTGCAACCGCGTGACTTGCTGTTGCAATTGCTTGCGTGGGCTGATGTCAAACCCATACACATTAACATAGTGTCGCTCGGTAAAGGGTACAAAATCTAAATGATAGACCCGTTCATCGACGGTAAGCTCAGCACTGCAAATAGCATTTTGAGTCACGGCCTTGGAAAGCATCACCACCATCTCATCAGGTACCGTGACCTGGCTTTCTGATTCTAACCACTGCGCGGTGATCACTTGTGCCGCTTGATTGGCGTAAACTAATTGCCCTTCAAAATCAAATCGAAACACCGGATTTGGATTTTCACTAGCATAAAATATAGGTTCATTATTAACGTCTTCCACCATCACACACGCTCCTTGAGATTTTCATGTCCTGCTAGTATACCGATTACCCTACCAGATGCGAATACCTTAGATACCACCTCTTGCCCCTCCTCTAGAAGGTCGAGATCCTCGACCTCTGGGAGGACCTGAGCGCCTGGGAGAGGGTAAATAAGTCGGATCAAACTCTCTTTGTCTAGGTTCATACAAGTCTGACGGTTCACTCGAACTTTCAGGAGCGCTTGAATGCTTGGAAGAAGATGAATAGGTCGGATCGAATTCTTTCTGTCCGGGTTCATACAAACTCAATAGATCATACGTGTTGTATCGTAGATACCAGTAGTGGCTAGCTTCCGGTGAAGATTGTCCAATGAAATCATCAAAGAAATACGTCAAGCGCACCCCGAAAAAATCTCTGGCAAAACCCGCTGCGGTTTGCAATGCCAAATCAGACCTACCATAGAAAGCTTCTATTCTAAGGTCAGGCAGCAATTCGCCGCGAATCCCAACTTCAAACAAAGCAATTCGTGAATTAGTACGCTCTTCACCGCTGAT
>WLWG01001648.1_pt1 | contig 19424 bp, 31 predicted proteins | sample 6712871 | NCBI WGS metagenome assembly WLWG01 (sample SAMN12718693, study PRJNA515312) | sponge metagenome | isolation source: marine sponge | host: Mycale hentscheli | place: New Zealand: South Island, Marlborough, Capsize Point | collected 2003-05-01
ACAAGGCTTTTCATTTCTCCGTCCATAACTTGACGACCTACATGTTGTTCATAAACGGCTCTCGTAACACCGTGATTTGTTTCACCACCAGGATCATCTGGATGATCAACATATCCACCTTCATGTTTCAACAACATCTCCATGCAATGTTCAAAATTACTTCTCATCAGCTTACCTTCCTTGCCTTATCTATAGCTCTTGACCCAAACCAGAAAGCTAAAATAGCCGCAAAGATTCCTTTGGTTTCCTCATCCCATAAAACCTGTATGGCTTCGGCAAAATTAGTTCCAGACTTCAGAGCTTCTATAAGTAGTGTTATCTCAATAGTCGCAAACAAAAGAAAGAATGCGTATGTGATCACAGGACGTACAGATTTTTGTAATCCAGCTATAAAACCTACTCCCTTATTGATTGATATATCATGTTGGATAAGTCGATCATGTTCTTTGTCGGCTCCCATCGTTTCATACATTTTAAGATCTTGATCGTAGCCAGAAGCTCTTAGCTCTGCCATAGCTTTCATCTTATCTAGTTCATGCTTATTGTCTTGCTTCCTAGCAAATGAATCCGTAATTGCGGGAACGGCTGAACTAGCAAACCCTAAGACTGTTCCTAAAATTGATAACATGTTACGCCTTTGCTTTCTTTTGTGCAGTTTTTGAAAGATCTTTGAAATGAACTAATGTTTTGGATGTTTTCGTATGGTTCTTACCAGTGTGCAAAGAACCATCGGACATCTTATGCATACCTCCTTTATACAGCGTACCATCTTTAAGATAGTGTTTTTGACCTTTTCCCATTTTATCCTCCTAATGCACGTATTAAAAAATACAATACTACTAAAGATGCTACCGTTAATAATATTATTAATCTTTTATATGTTAGTTTCATTTGACTAATCCTATTTCATTTTGGTTTTGCTTAATGCAGAACCTGTTATATACGCCGCTACTATACCTGTATTTGCTATTAAAAACGTAGATAACACAGGTGATACAGTTTCCATTCTATCAAGTGCGACTATCGGAAGCAACAATAAAGCCACACCTACGATTGAGACAACCATAGAAACCAACGCCATCATCCTTTGCGTATCAGCTTGTTTATCCTCGTTCTCAAGCCTAATCCACATTGCATGGCGATCCATTTCTTCGTCTGTCACAACCCCATCACCGTCAGCATCTGCCACAGCATACTTACTTTTTGCTTGTAGTTTTTTTGTCATTTTGACATTCCCGCTAATGGGTTCTCTAATGCTTTGCGTATCTTATCGTCTAGGTCTTTCTTTAAGTTCTCTATCAACTCTCTGTTTTCTTTTGCTAGAGCATCCATCATAGCTTGCGTCTCCGCTAACTTCTTGTCAAGTCTATCCACTACTCTATCCCTTCGCTCTTCTGAACTAGAAATAAGACCTCGTATAATTGTTACGTTATCAGAACTGGTCTTGTTGACATCTTCTACAGACTGCCTGTTCCTTGCTTCTTGCTTGTCCAGTACAGCGGTTTGTTTGTCCAAGTTGGCATTAAGTTTATCGGCGGTCACTTCTATGTGGTTGTTTAATTCAGCCACGTCTTGGTTTAAGTCCATACGAAGATCATGCAAGTCTGTTTGTAGAGTAGCGGCAATGGCTTTCACACTATTAATTTGTTCTCGAATAACTGCTGAAGTAGCCTCGTCCACCTCTTTTAACAATTCAAATTCTTTTTCAACTATTTTAAGTTCGGAATCTGTCTTGCTAATATGAGATTCTATCCACCCCATATCGGGGCTAACATATTCTTCCACGGCCTGTTGTAAATCTTCATAATCTTTATAAAACTCAAAAACCGCCCAGGATCCACCAGCTAGGGTTCCCATCAAAGGTAAGATCCAAATGAGCTTACCTAGGAAACCTTTACCAGAAACCTTTACTCCACCATACTCTACTTCAGCCATAACTAACTCTTTCGTTTTTACGTTTTCTTAGCCGTTTTCTTAGAACGTCTCAATGCCGCATCAGTAACAGTGCCTTTGCCTTTTTTAGAAGTACCTTTCTTTTTGGCTTGGTTCATATTGTAGTATAAACCTTTTTTAACAACTCTACCGTCTTTAGTTTTGTGAAAACCTTTTTTTACTTTTGTGCCTTTTGTCATTTTATTTCCTACTCATATTGAAGCTCAATTAAACTATTCATTTTTTGGCTTGACCCAACTACCATTAGGTACGCAGCCATATTGTTATCAGATAATTTACCATCTGGCACTACTATATCAGAGAAAAAACCAGGTGTATCCCGTAATTGTTGTTGATTTTCAAAAAAAGATTTTGAAGATCCTATTACGTTCATAACAATAAGGGTCTTTAATTGGTTGGTAGAATCATATCTTCCTTTGTCCCCCATCTTCTTTACTATCTTAGATCCAGCCTTCTGTTTGTCAGCTTTCTTTTGTTTTTCGGTCTTAACTTTCTTTTTCTTTACAACCTTTATTTCTTTCTTAGGTTCTTCTTTTACTTCTTTAGGCTCCTCCTTGACTTCTTCTTTAGGCTCCTCCTTGACTTCTTCTTTAGGTTCTTCAACGGGTTCAGGCTCTGTTTGCGGTTCGGGTTCAGGTTTGGGTTCAGGAGTAACTTCAACGGATTCAGGTTGGGGTTCCTCAGAAGCAACCTCTATCTTTTCAACAGGTGCCTCTACTTCAATGTCCATTTCCATTTCAACATCTACCACGGTAACAGGAACTTCCATCTCCATGTCAGGCATGTCAAAGTCCATCTCCATATCAGGCATGTCAAAGTCCATCTCAAAATCTATTTCTATTTCTAGCTCCAACTCTACTGACTCATATGACGTTTCATCTGTACCACCATCGTCAATAGGTTCTAAATCAAAACCGCCATCGGGTTGCTCTACAGGTATGTTGTTGTCAAAAATATCTTCTACTATATCTAACTCTTCTTGAGTTGCATCTCCGTTTGTATAAACATATTGCTCAACGGTAGTGATTGATTGCATTACGATCCGAGACACAACATTATAAAGTACGTTAATTGTTACATCATCAAAGACTGGACCGATAGCAAGGTTAATATCCCTACCACCTACTTCCACAATAAGAGTAGTAAGCCCATCAGAAAAATCAAAACCACCTGTGTACTGTGCATATCCACTGTCAACTCCTGCCGCTGATAATACATCCGTACCCGCAAACTTAACGGTAGAACCGTCTTTGCCTGTGATATGCATGTATATACTATCGCTAGAATCCTGCTTATCCACTTTTATACTATACGTTGTTTTACCACCTTTTTCTATATTTAGATTTTGAACATCAATTGTTTGTATGAAAGTGGTTCCCATTCCAGAGACACCCATCGTAGAAGTGCTGTTACCAGATCCTGTTATCTGAGCACATTTGTCTGTGCCTAAATCACCACAGGTAGATCCTGTTGACATCGAAGCTGGGCCCTGGCCTCCCCAATCTGAGTCCATATCACCCTGTTTCGTAGATGATACATAAGTAGAGTCAGAAGATAGTATGTCGCCCGAATCTTCATTCGTTACTGTGTCTACAGTCGTGGTTACAGTAGTTACTGTTGTCGTAAGTGTCCCTTGTCCATCATTGTGAGATGTTTCTTCAACAGTCTCTACAATCGTTGTAAACACATCTGGATCACAAAGGCCTACAGTTCCTGTTGGGCATACCTCGTCTGCCTTAGATAAGGAGCAGCATAAGGAGAGCACCAAGAGGCTTAAACCACATATGCTTCGTACCTTCATTATCTAATGGCCTTTTCGTTGGTTCTTTCTTCTTTTCTACTTTAACAGGTTTTACTTCTTCTTCTTTAGAGGTGTTCTGTTCTACAACAATATCTTTTATGCTAGAGTCCTCTGGTATTAATTCTGGATTCTTTTCCCACGCAGCTTTTGCTTCATCACCAATCTTACCCATGAATGGACACGGAGTCCCAGCCATCCACATACTTGTAAACACGTTTCCATCTCCACATAAATGTGATACTGCGGCTACCTTCATACCCATTCCAAAAAGACTACGGCTTAATTTAATTCTCTGACACACCTCGTCTGTAATAGTTATACCTGTAGAAATACCTAAGACTTGAGTTTGCACGGATGCGGCGGCGGCAGATTTACAAACATCACTGTTGTTTACCACCACGCTTGGAGCACTGGCAGTCGGTACAGATTTGTCCGTTACTACAGTTGATGAAACCGTGTTAGAATCCGCAGCATGAACTTTTAAATATTCTGTTGACCACAAAGCAAGAAGAGATATCAACCCCATGTAGATCATCATTACATATAAAATTCTTCTAAATGTCATTAGAACACTCCTAAAAACCTTTGCCGTTTAGATATAGGACTAAATCTAGAATTTACCATACCACCTTGAGCCATCCCCTTCTTAGACAAAGCGATAGCAACCGCTTGTTTCTGAGGATATCCCTCAGACTTTAACTTTTTAATATTAGAGCTTACAACCTTTTTTGACTTTCCCTTTTTAAGTGGCATTACGGTTCAAACCCCCTACGACTTCGAGTTGCTGCGGTGTCCGCTCTTTGTTGAACCGCATCTCGTTGTACATCTATTCGTTCTCTGTTCACTTCATTCCTATCATCTGCAATCTCTTCTTGAAGTTCTAATCGAGCCGCATCCGTTACAGCTTTCTGTTGTAACTTCTCTGTCTCAATCATCATATCTGCTTGGTCAGTCATTGCCTTACGTTGTTCTGACTCTTGCTTAATACCAAGTTCTTGCATTCTAATCTGAACCAAAGGATCAGCCATAGGATCAACAGGAGGTGGTGATAACTCTGGAAGATACTGTTGCATCAACTGTAGTTCTTGCATTGCTACAAGTTTTTCCATTTCCCCTGGTACTTGCATCTGTTGTTGAAGTTCTATCATTCTCTGTTGTGCTAAACGTGGATCTGCACCTCCAGAATCAACATTCATTTTAACTTCGCTTAAAAGACCCGCCAACTCTTGTTCTACTTTTTGCTTTGCCAATAAAGAAATATGTTCTTGTACATGCGCGTAAAAGGTTCCTTGTACTTGAGGAGATGTAACAACCAACGGTGTTTTCAAAAACATAAGGTGGATAGCTATGTGTGTTTCATGATCTTGTTCTGGGAAGGCTTGAAGCAACTCTGACATAAGAGCTCTTGCATTCTCCACAGCGGGATCTAAAGGTGTAGGTTCTGGTTTGGGAGGTAGAATCTCATCAATGTTCTGAACCTCTAAGGCTTGATACATCCTTCTATATGCTGCGTATATGTTATGTATTTGAGGATTAGTTTGTGCCAACTGTAATTGAGATTGTGCTAACGTAACCCGTTGTGACATAGAAAAGATATTAGGATCCGATACTGGTATAACATCTACTCTTCCGTCAAAGTCCTCTGCCTTTATTGACCGTGGTGCTCCCGCTACATCATAGGGATACTCAGGCGGCAAGTTGTCAGAGAATATTCTTGCTAATAGTCTAAACTCGGTTTTTTGAGCGTAATGCAATCTCTTATGTATCGCTGACATAACTTTCATTCCACGTTCCAACATCGCAACTGTTGTACCAACAGGAGTCTCTTGGTTCATGTTATTTACTTGTTCATCAGCTAAAGAAATGAATCTACGCCCACCTTCAATCAACACACCAAGAAGTTGTGCTAATGTTCCAGAAGGCTCCTTGTAAGGAAGAGGAGTAATTGCACTCCTTATATCCCCACCAGGTACATCTATATCCCGCCATTCGCCCGGTTGTAATGGGTCATCCGAATTACGCACCCTTACACCTCTGGCCTTGAATCCCGCTGGCAAATTAGCCAACGTCCCAGCGTCAATAAGTTGACGTAGGATGCTTGTTGCAGAACGACCAAGACCCCCAATCATGTGGATTAAGCCAAAACCATAAAAACCTAACCCAGGCATGAATTTATAATGAACAAAATATTGTCGCTTCTTAGCTATCTCAGAGTTCTCTTCGAAGTTTCTTCGAATGGCAAGTATCTCACCAGAACCTTGATCAATAGAAACGATATACGGTAACTGTATCCCTGTGGCCTCACCTTCAGGGGACATATCTTCAAATCCTTCCAGATCTAAATTAACGTGCATTTCTAAAATAGTGTACACGTCATCCATGTATGTCTTAGAAATACCATCTAACTCATTTACTTTTTGTTTAACGATGTCTTCTTCATCGGACTTGCTTAACTCTACATCTCTGTAGAACTCCGCAACTTGCATCTTGCGTACTTCATTAAAGTCCATTCTTAAAATGTGAGTGACCCTTGAGGCTGTAGCTAAATCGCTTGCAGAGTACGGAATAACTAAGTCTTGTGCAGGAATAAATTTAGATACCGCTCTTTGCAGTGCTTCATCGTAATAAACTTTTTTGAACGTAGACCCAGATAGCGGTAAATAAAATAACAACTGATCCATGTCAGGATCAAACTCTTCCATCACCTCCATAAGTTGATAGTTCATGTAATCTTTAACTCTGTGCGCTTGATCTTCTCTCGCTTGATCTTGAAGACCCAGTACTTGTGTCTTTATAGGTCCACCCGAAGGTAGCAACTCTTTGTACGCTTGCGCTTGGAACTGAGTTACAGATTCCATAATCAAAGGATGTGTTACACCAGAAGCTCCTTCAAACGGAACCGCTCTCTCTGTTTGTTTAACACCAAGAAGATCAAGACCATTTGTATATGCCTCTTCCCACTCTGCCCTTGACGTAAGATCATCTTCGTATGCTCCTCGCAACTCGGAAGACAATTCTCCTAAATAAGTATCATCTAAATATTCTGCTAAGTTTTCGTCATGCTCTATTTGAACATCAACCTCACCTTCAATCATTCCACTTAACGCTTGTATGAGAGCACCACCATCTTCCCCTGGTATTACTTCCGCTCCTCCTTCAAAGGTTTCTTCTTGGATGAGCTCAACGTCTTGACCCCCCATATCGGGTGCTGCCGCGCCGCCTTGCATAAGGCCTGAATCTACAATTGATCCCATTGGTTGTGGTGGTAGTGCCATTAGTAGTACTCCCTTTTCTGAGGGTAATAATCTTCTTCTAGGTCTTCTCCGTCAAGAGAAACAAATCCTCCTTGACGAAATCTCATTATTGCTAACGTCATACTATCACAAAAGTCATCATGATCGCCATTAGGAAATGAAGCTACTTCTTCAATCACTTCATCTGTAAACTTTTTATCTGTTGGTGCCCATACTACACCAGCTTCAAACATCGGTGCAACCATATGCATACGAGTTACTTTATCATTTCCTTTACCAGGTGCAAACCCCAAGGCTGGAATGCCTCGAAGCCGCAACTCCTGTATCAAAGGAGTACCTGTAGCTTTTGCTTCTATCAACACCATGTCTGGTTCCCAATATTCATGTTCGTCAAACGCAATCTCCTTTAACTCTGGAAAATTCCAACGCCCTCGTTGAGCATCCAGTAGTATTATGTTGTCAGGTCCGCCTTCTTCTGGATTGAATATACCCCAAGTTGTGATCGCTGAATAGTCCGCAGTTTCTTTTTTTGAGAATGCCGTGTCATATGCCTGTAAAATATACTTCAAAGGAGGTATCTTTTCCTCCTCCCAAGGTTGCCACCACTCTCTTTTAACGATTGCACCCTCTGAAGTAGTCGGTTGTTGTTGCCACTGAGCAGACCATTTAGCTACAGGAAGAGAAGCTTTTATGGACAATAATGCGTCTTTTTCCCAAAACTCAGGCCATAATGCGTTATCTGAGGGTAAAATAGCTGGAAATTCAACAACCTCCCACTGATCTGACATCACATCTGACCCCTGTGCTGCCAATAATCTACCCGTTAAATCCTTTTTTCCCCACCTTGTCATAACAATTATGATGGATCCACCTGGTTGGAGACGTTGTCGAGGTCCAGAAGTGTACCATTCATACGCATGATCAAAGGCAGTCTCGCTCAAAGCGTCTTGTTCCGAGTGTGGATCGTCAATAACAAACAAATCCGCACCACGACCCGTGACCGCAGCACCTACACCCGCCGCAAAGTACTCACCACCCTTGTCAGTTTGCCATTTTCCCGCACCTTTGTTGTCTTCTTTTAAGTTTGTGTTTGGAAAAATGTCTTTATATTGCGGATCATCTATCAAATCCCGCACTTTTCTACCAAAACGCACCGCAAGTTCCGTATTATGGGTAGCTTGAATGATTTTTAGCTTGGGATTACGCCCCAAAAACCATGCTGGCATAAGATATGACGCAAATTCTGACTTAGAATGACGTGGTGGCATGTTAATGATAAGCCTTTTTAGCTTACCTTCCGCCACTTGTTCTAGTTTTTCTGCAATAATCCTGTGATGTCGGCCTTCAATGAAGTTCTCGTACACATGATGTGCAAAAGGCATAAACTTTTCTTGCGCCTCGTCCCTAAGATCAAGTCGTTTCTTAGCTTCTGTGAGGCTTAGTATTTCCTTTAACGCCTCTTCGGGAAGAGCCTGTAAGTTCATCAGACAACTTCATTAGGATTTAACACATAGGGAGTAATCGGTGCTACCGTTCTAGGTTGGTAGTACACTCCAATACCAGGGCGACCATATGTGACGGCAGGTGTTTCTTCTTCTTCTTCAACCTCGTCTTCAACTTGGTCTATCGGAACACATACATACCTACCATTAATTAATTTAAGCTCGTAACCAGGAGGGCAATTTCCTCCGTCATCTGGCGGTACGTTATCATCATCATCTCCCCCTGTTGTTTCTGGGAAAGTAGGAATGTCAATTACAGGACCGTCATCTTCAGGTGGTATAACAGTAGTTTGAACTGTAGGCATTAAGTTTTGATTTGTTTCTAAAACTGCCGTAGTTGGTGGATTCACTGTGCCTTCTATTGTTGTTCCTGTTTTAACTGTAGGTCCCACAAAAGCTACTGGCGCAGGATTAAGAATTTCTCCAGTCAATGGATTAACATTTTGTTCAAGAACCAAATCTTGCATAACATTTTCAAGAGTGGTCGGAACTTGATTCTTCGCTAACATTCTCTCAGGAGTTTGATCGGGTCCCCTTTGCCGCCTAGCTGGAGGAGTATAGTTTGGACCTTGTCGATTACTTGGCAAAACATTAGATACAGGAGTAATTGCAGTATCTCTCGCCGTAAAGCTTGCGTCTGGTCCAGGTGCGAGGCCCGCGCTCCTTGCAGCTATAATTTGATTCACTAATGGATTAGTTTCACCCAATGGAGCTAAATCTGGGAACGCCGCTCTCTGTTGTGCGCCACCTGTCGAAGCATCTCGTGCCGCCGCCGCTTGTGCCGCCTGTGCTTGCCTAGCCACCGTAGTTGCGGGATCTGTAAAGGCAGGGCCTAGACCTGAAGCTGGGTCAAAAGTCACTTCTGGTCCTGGTGCAGTAGGAATATTTCTTGCAGCTAAAATCTCGCTAACTAAAGGATTAGTTCCACCCGATGGAGCCATGTCTGGGAATGCCGCCCTCTGTAATGCACCACCTGTTGAACCTTCTCGTGCCGCCGCAGCAAGAGCATTGAGCCTCGCTTCTTGAGCCTGTCGAGCCGCCGCAACTGCGGGATCTGTAAAGGCAGGGCCTAGTTCTGCCGCAGGATCAAAAATAGTACTCATGTCGGGAGGACGTTGGAAATTAAATTCTTCTTGAACATTTGTTCCCACTAAATCGTTAGGGTTTGGAGATGTACGATTAGCAAGATTGTTCGCAATATCTTGATTAGCAAGAGTTTCTGTTCCCGCAAATTCATTGGCTGGTGTGGCGAAATACCCAGGGATATTCGCAAATGGGTCGTTCAATCTTCCACCTCTAGGATTAAACTGTCCTTGATTGGTTTCTGTTTCTAGACCAGTGTTGAAATATCCAGGGATAGTTGCAAACGGATCATTTAATCTGCCGCCTCTAGGATTAAGCTGTTCTTCGGTTAAAATAACGGCATCTTCCATAGGAGCGGTGTTAAGTCCGCTGAATCCTTTTCTAGGAGCTCTAAGAACATTGTCCTTCATAACTTCCCCTACGAGAGGTCCTTGATTGGATTCTGGTTGTAGACTAGCTATCCCTGTATTTATAGGAGTAGTCAGGGCAGTTCCTGTGCCAAGTGTTTGTTCAGTCGTACCTTCAGTCGTACCCGGGCTCACACCTGATGTATTCGGAGCAGTAATAACAGGAGCTCCACTAGATGAAACGCCTTCACCAAGAATACCAGCTACTACTCCTTCGTTAATCATTTGTTGTATCGTGGGATTTGCACCAATTCCAAATTCTTCAGTTGGATCAAACTGTCGGTCTATGTTTTCAGCCATCAACTGTTGCTCAAGAACGCCTTCGGACACACCCTCACCAAAAAATTGTCTTCCTAAACCAGGACCTAATTTGGCTTGAGCAGCACCTATTGCAGCACCTGATAGAACATCTGATACAATATTATCTACGTTTGCTGATTTTTTTGCTGCTGCTAACGCAAGATCATTGTTGCCTCCATAGTCTCTTGCAATACTTTGAAAGGCGGGACTGTTTTGTAAACTTCCATCCAAGTATGCTTGATCAAGAACCGCGTCTCTATCCATAGCGGACTCTCCACCAAATAAAGCGGCACCTGTACTCGCCGCAGTTTTGGTTAAACCACCCGTTGCAGGAATTAATGATGCTATCGCAGAGGGTGCCGCTTGCATTACCTGTTGGTATAAAGCATTTGGATCTCTAATACTTAAATCTGAAGTAAGTGCGCGTTGTGTTTCTGCATCTAGATTGTCAAACACTACGTCCCCAGCGACCTTTTTATCTATCGCTGCTTGAGTTAAGTTCTGTGATGTTGAACTTGGAAGAAGAGATCCTCCTTGATCAACAGGACGACCAAAAAAGTCCACGGCGGCACTGCCCACTTCTGGTATTAAAGTTCCAAGTTGATACATACCCCTATCTACAGCAGATACATTGTCCCCACCAAGTTCCGTTACCAAATCTATATTTGCTTGTTTGTCTCTTTGAACTTGTGCAGTACGACCCGCTCTCAATGCCGCATCTTCTCTAAGTTGATCCGCTCTTCTTATGCCTTCCGCAGAACCGACAGGAGTTCCAAAAGCATCAAAGTATTGAGGTCCTCCTCGTCTTTCGGGCGTAGGTATAAGACCTGGACCCATACCAGTCTCATAAGCTCTTTTGTCCGCATAAAATTGTGTGCTTGCAGCAGGACGGTTTCCTGTAATGGACTCTACAACATTTCCGTAAGTATCTTCAAATAAATCGGCTCCTGAGTACGCCGCCCCAATTCCTGTTTTTGCTGCTCTGTTAAGTCCCCCTAACCCAGCGGATACGTCTCCACCAACCGTACCTGTAGGACTTAATGGGTTTATGAAATCATAGACAGTGTTACCAACCCCACTAAATGCATCACCGACATTTTCAAAAAACGAACGATCCGTAGATACAGGAGGGGGAGTATAAGTTGGACCTTGAGGATTAATACCATCTAAGTTGGGTCGTGATGGTGTCGCTCCACCCGCTGGAGAAACAATATAGTTCCCCATGCTAGTAAGAATGCCTGGCATCCCAGATGTGTCCGTCCCACCTTGAAACTCATCTGAAAGAGAAGATAAAATATCAGAAGGAGGAACAAAAGATTGAGCGAATACGTTGTCAGGATCATCGTTACCTGAAATCACCCCATCAAATGCTACACCACTTGATTGAAGAGGACCAGACTCACCCGCAGTCGTATCCGCATTAATGTTGGTTGGAGTCTGTCGTGGAATAGATCCTGTGTAATCTCTTCCTGCTTCACCAGGAGGAGTGGATCCTGTCCTTGCCTGACGACCCGTTTGTATTCGAGCCTGGGTACGAGCACTTCGGGCAAATGGATCTACCGCTGTTTCTTCATCGCCGCCGCCTCCGCCACCTTCTTCGTCAGCACCAAATACAGGGCCCGTGGCCCACGGTCTAAGAAAAAAATTATTCATGAGTTGCTCCTACTCCATCGTGACTTGCGCTTGTTCCTATGCGCGAAAGCCGCTGGTTTATCTGGGTATAATTCGGAAAGATGTCGCCGCATATCTCTAACAACATGTTTAACATCTGCACTGCCGTATGGTATAATCGCATCCATTATATAAATCATGTCCCCATCGTTTCGTGCAAACACTTCAGCACCGTTAAATTTCATTGTATCAAATTCTTTCTCAAGAAACCATGCCCAAGTTACAAATCCAACACATAAGTCACCCCGATAGTACACCCGAATGCGCTTGTTGTCTATCGCTGGCAACAATCTCCACGCAATTGTCTGGCTTTTGTACCCCGAAAACGGCTCCTGAGTCGTCCATAATTCTAAAGTATCCCTTAATATATCTCTCATTTAGTACAAATATTTCTCAATTGACTCCTCCATATTATCAATAGTGAAACTTTCTAGAGTAATAGCACGATTACCAGGCATATTGTCAAATAAAATCAACATCGGTATGTCCAATGCCACAAATGAATATACATCCGACACAACCTTAGAACGATTCTTAAAATGATAACGGACCTTGGACCGAGGTTCGGGGGTCGGGCGACTCGCTGCCTTGACCTGTACCGTTAACATCCGACCAGACTTCGTCCGTACCCATAGATCATGTCCATAAATATCTACATGCGTGGTCCGCGTACCTCGCAACTCGAGTATGTAACCCGTAAAATATTCTCCAGCCCTCCCGATACTTTCGGAATCTGGCAAACCTTACGTCCTTTCACCCCAATGAACACACTGATAGTCAATCGCCTTGTGATCGTAAAACTTTTGAGTCACATACGGAAGACCTTTTCTCTGTAAATCAATCAAACATTCTTCTTGAGTAGAAAAATTAGGGCCGCCAATAGCAACACAATCATTTTCAACAATGACAGAACACATTAATATTAAACCAGTCCACATAAAAGCACTGTAACATAAAAAAGGCGCATCGCCAAATCATCCAAAAAACGATGCGCCTAATGGCTCTAAGCACTATGGGAGGAACAGTGCTCGGCCTGGGGCTATTTGCCCACGAATATCTGTACAGTAAAAAAACCCAAATGAAAATACCCCCGCAATTTTTTTGGAGGCCTTTGTACCTCGGACCTTGGAATGGAATTATTTCCCAATGAATCTATAGAACTTGCTATATATACTCAGAATACTTGCACCAAGTACTTTATTTGGGGGGGACGGGTGCGGCAATCGTTGACAATGTCAACAGTTAAACTGATCAGTAACCCCTAGATACACACCGCAGCAGCTTGCATATAGGATAAATTAATTTGCTTAGACCCCTTGTATCTATGTGTAAAATGCCTATATTAAACCTATAGGAATAATCCTATAGTTAATTAAACAGAAAGTGAGACAATCAAAATGTTAGATCCAATTAAAACTTATCATGATGTAATCAGCTCGCCAGAGTATCACGCTATGGACACTGTTCAACAAATTGAAGTTCTAACCGATATCATTAAAGGTTTAAGCTCTGTTAAGACCGCGTTGATTAGGCGTAACCTAGATGATAATGTTATCGGCCAACACAAGAGCAAGGGTTACGTTACGAACCTTGCCAACTTCAGAAAGCTTCACTCAAAAGAAACAGTGGCGCGTCATACTCAAAAGAGAACTCAGGACACTTGTCCCTCTATTGAGTACCAAAAGAAACACGGTATCCAACAAGTTATGATACCAACAGGCACCTACTATATAAAAGGATAGTATCGGTTAGGAGCGGTTAAAGCCGCTCCATTCCGATGCCATTCAAGAGCATCAGAAAGCGAGACAAAATGACTATTGTTTATTCAGTTGAAGTAGGGAGCACAATGGGTGCAACCGATGCAAAACTTAAAAGAATCTTTAAGCACTTTAAAACGGCAAAAGAGTGGGCGTTAGGTGAAGTAGAGGGAGACTACTCCGACGGTATGCAAGCTTGGGAGGCTTATAAAACTTGGAACTTTTACAGTGCTAGTACCGATAAAGAAGCGACTGTACAAGAATGGGAAGTAGATTGATTACTTCTGAATGGAGCGGCTTCGGTCGCTCTATTGAGAAGCAATTAAGCTTCAGAAAGTGAGACATAATGATTAGAGATAGGAACGAACCGATAGCCGATGTTAAGCTGTCAATAGCTGATTTAAACTTCTTAATTGATAGCTTAGAGCGTTCAGCATCTAGGTCGCAAAATAAAGATCAATTAGAATTGCTTTATTTTTTAAGAGTTAAAAAGAATAAACTCATAAACCAAATGGCCGCTGAATGCGTCCTTGAATATAAAGAGAGATATGGATCATGATTAGAGATTTTATAGGAGCGGCATTGTTGTTCATCATCATTATAACTGTGATGTATATCGCATTTGGTATGGGAGTAGGTGGTTACATAACCACCTATTAACCTTTAAGGAGCGAATGCCCAGTTCGCTCTTTTCTATTTGAGTCCTGGGACAATCAACAAATTAAAGAGCGCAAGAGCGCAAGATAAAAAAACCAATGCAACGCGCAAGAATATTTAATTTAAAAAAACCAATGCAACGCGCAAGACCGGGACCAGGGACCAGGGACCAGACAACAGCAAACATTATTAATAATTAAACGCTTGTGTCTGTGTGTAATGTGTGTATTATAAACGTACTAGAAAACAAAAAAAGGAAGAGACAAAATGAAACGAGACAAATTAGACTTTATAGCAACTTTATTTGAGGGAGAAACTTTAAGCTCCTTCGATTTATGTATTGAGGATAAAGGCTTTAGAAGCTTGGTTGTTGAACATGCAACCAAACCAATAGAAAAGGTTGTTAGCATTCTGGTTGATTATGCTAACGAAAATTTAATATGAAAAGCGGCATAATATATAATGGGCAATCCTTACTTGATGGCAAGCCCATTGTCGCCATTGCTACATATAGCGATAAGAACACAAAAACCGGGAAGGTACTTCAAACCTATATCATTCGCTCCGATATCTCGCCGCTTGACGCAAGCAAAAACGGCGAGGATTTTTCTATTTGTGGCGATTGTCAATTTAGAGGCGAGGTAACAACCGACCCCAAGCGCAAGCAAGCAAAAAATCGCAAGTGTTATGTAAACCTGGGCCAAGGTCCAACCATCATTTATAAAGCATACAAGCGCGGCGTTTATCCAATGGCTACCAATCACGCCGACCGAGTAGAACTAGGCGAGGCTAGGGTTGTAAGGCTTGGCACCTATGGCGACCCCGCCGCCGTTCCCTCTTGGGTATGGGATCAACTCCTTAGTGAATGCGAAAGCCATCTTGCATATTCGCATCAATCTGGATTCCGTCCCGATATCACAATGCAAAGCGCGGACAATCTAAACCAAGCTCTTGACCATTGGTCAAAAGGTTCTAGAACATTCCGAGTTATTACAAACGTAGATGAAATAGATAAATCTAACGAGATCTTATGTCCAGCAAGTAAAGAAGCTGGTCGTCGCGTCCAATGTGTGAAGTGCAAACTTTGCAGCGGATTGACTAGCAACAGCAAAAAATCTATAGCTATAGTAGAGCATTAAGGGAGGCTTGAAAAATGAAACTATATATATTGAGTGATGGCTGGCCTGCGTATTTACAGGCCGATGGTTCTCTTTCGGATCATCCCGACCCGAAAGAGGCCGACCTAGGATGGGAAAGCCTAGACGAAATCAAACAATGGGATCCTGACGTTAGACTAGGAACCAAAGAAGATAAAGAATATTACGAAAAACATCTTATGAAAGATCACTAGAGTTGTCTCAGCCTAGACTTCACCTGGTCTAGGCCAACTTGCCCCAGGCTATCAATGTCCGATAGCTTGGGGTCTTTTTTATTTGGCGCAAAGCGCAAGACGAAAATTACACCAGTCGCAAAGCGCAAGGCCCAGACTAAAAAAAATGTAGCAACGCGCAAGGCGCAAGGACCTGGCTTCTAGGACATAGCTGGATCCCGGAAAAACCCAGGGCCCTGGCTTTATTTTTTAAGACACTCAGAGCGCAAGGCCTCGAACAAAGACGCAAGATCCTTGAACCTTGAACCACCGCAAACCAGTCCTTGGTTCACCAGTTCAGGTCCTTGTTCCCCCCCAAACAAATATAGGTCAGAGGGGGAGGCACCTTGTACCAAGAAAAAACTTTTACCACCTCGCGCATAATAAGCCATATGCCAAGCAACTTGGTGAGGACTGACTCGGACGGCATTTGCTTTGGTTACCTTGAGTTCAATCCAAAAAGGCACCCCATCCCAGATGCAATGAACATCAGGAACCCCACCTCCATGTTTGTTTTCAATCCTCATTGCGAATGTTTTCGGAGGTAAGTTCTGCCTTATCCTCTTCCAAAGATTTGCTTCTGGACCTTTGCTCATTCGTTACATCCTTATATTCCCCATCAATCACAAATGCTTGAGGGTATTTCTTTTGTAGATCCGCCAGACGAGCGACGATGTCGTCTCTGGATAGCTGATCAATGGTGTTTATATTTTCTCGCCTATCAATAGTTAAACCGCCTAATGCTGATCGAATTTTCTCTGCGTTGATAGCCGCTGAAAATTGACCTTGCTCCTCGGCACCTTCCGACAACTGAGCAAGACGTTGAAGCTGACCTATAGTTGTCACACCGTACCGACGTTCTCGTTCATCGCGTAGTTCTTGAACGTACTCCAAGACGTGCGGATAATCTCTGCCGTTTAAAAGTTTTGACGCGGTGGTCTTGGCAACCTTCTCAGAATATCCAGCCTTACGAGCGCACTCTGCATTACTATATATCCCATCAACATAGAACTTAGCGAAGGTCATTTGTCTATTTGTAAGGGTGGTATCATGATTCTTTTCTACTTTTTGTTTTAACGAAGGCATTTATTACTCCCTGATTACAATATGATTACAATGATTACACTATTACCCCCATAATTGTCTATATAGAGGTGTTTTTCTAAGGTTTTTTAATCCCGGATTTCACAAAACTGGGCCCAGACATCCTCGTTATGCCCCAATGATTACACTTTTTTGTAATCAATCTTCTATTTTGTAATCAAGAATGTAATCACAAACTACTATATAAATAAGGTACTTGGACTGGGTTTTACCCCAATGATTACAATGATTACACTTTTTTTAGAATTTTCAGTTTCATTTTTTAAAACGTCAGCGAAAACCCTTATAATGTAATCATGTAATCAAGGTCCAAGGTGCTTGACCCGATGGCCAATAGATACTATATGTATATTGTACCTATAATACAGGTACTTTTAATTATGTAAGTTAAATCAGAAAGGACATTACGATGAAGCTAGAATTAAAAAATATCAAACATTCAGAGTTTGCTAGTCACGAGACATTTTGTTACGAGGCTAACTTATATGTTGATGGCAAACCATTTGCCTATGTTAGTAATGATGGTCAGGGTGGTTCAGATCGTTTTGACCATGATCCGAGGTTCAAGGATCTTGGAATATGGAAAGCGGTTTATATAAACTTAATGAGGTTTTGTGCGTCAGAGTATGCATGGGAATCTCTTAGTGGTGAGATGGTTGATGGAACTATTGATACCGCGTGTAGTAGTTTAATGACTGATCATTTAATTCGTAAGGAATTGAACAAGGCGTTACGAGAGCCATGTTACTTGGATGGTAATCAGATTGTTTCGTACAACGTATCTTCTAAGAGTCCTAATGTTTTTGATCAACTCAGGAGACAACTTAAAAAACCAGAGTTGGTATTCTTAAATGAGTTACCAAAAGATGAGGCGTTCAAGATGTTTAAGGAGGTGGCGTAATGGCAAAGGTTACATTGCAAACTGTTAATGCAGAGTGTGAGGCTTTTAAAGTAGAGGTTGGTGGTTCTGTATTGTCAGCCGTTGATTTAGCTATGCTTGAGATAGCTTTTCTTAGAGGTCAACAAAGTATGGCTCAAGAAGAACTTTCTAAATCAGAGAAGGAGGTGGCGTAATGGAAATGAGTAAAAAAGAAGAAGATTGCGAATGCGGTTTGACTGAAGACGGCACATGGAGTGACGAAGTATTTGATCGCTACGGTTGTGGTTGTGAGGAGGACGTTAGACATGGTAGTCCAGAGGATCGTGGTCATATGGACGCGTATTATGGGCGTGATCCACAACCTCATTACTTTGAGGGGGATACGTTACAATCTGTAAAGCGCACTGACCTAAGTTGTCAGGAGTATTTGCAATATTATCAAGGCTATAGGAATTGTACTGATAGAAAGGATTGGGGATGACTATTAATATACTAAATTGGCTTGGCAATCGGGGTATTGATACTCCGATCAAAAAGCATAAGGCGATGGGGCGATGGTTCTTTGTTCAAGTAAAAGAGTGGTATGGCGAGGAGGTTGAAGCTTATTGCACGTTGGATGACGATGGTGATCCCATACATTGCGCGGAAGTCTATACCTCTTGGGACTCAAAAGGTTTTGATTGGTCGGACGAGAACTTGAAATGTTTAGTATCGGATATGGAAAGGTAGTATTTCGGCAGAGGCGGATTTCCAGTCCGCTTCTTGCGAAGCACTAACGCTTCAGAAAGAGACAAAGGAGGATAGACTGATGAAAACGTGGGCGGCAACAATACGCACAGATGTGCGATTTCCTGAGAAAGACTATGAAATAAGGATTAAAGCATACAACGAGGAACACGTTGTAGATATCTTAGGTGTATATTGGGTTCTTAAAGTAGAGCTAGCACCCAAATTACCTATTACGCCTCACAAGGATAACGCTTCAGAAAGAGAGACTGATTATGAATAACTTTGATAACATGGTGTGTGAGGATTGCGGTAGCAATCACATCTCCATTAATATGTATTTTAATGTTTGGCAAAAAAGGTGGTTCGATGATGATCCACATTTCTGGTGCCATAAGTGTAATAGCGGTGATGGCAATTACTGTGATGTAGAGTGGTATGAAGATGGGCAAAATGACTGATCAAAAATATAAAAATTATATAAATGAACTTTTAGAAAGGACGATGATGACAAATAAAGTTAAATTAGTATTGAGTTCCGAGGAGTATGTGGAGTTGTACTCTCAACTCGCAGAGCGAAGGATGCAAGCATTCGTAGATGCCGAATACATCGTGGAGACATCGGAAGGTGGGGGACAACCTGTTCTTGTTGAGGCTGAGAACGGTGACACTCGTTATTCTGATTGGGCGCAAGACGAGTTCAATGACGAGTGCGATATCATTCAGAATATTTTAGCAGAAGTTGGAATATTTCAGGAGGTGACATGAAATATGGATCAGTATGTAGCGGTGTTGAAGCCGCTACAGTCGCATGGCATGACTTAGGGTGGGAGCCGCAATTCTTTTCGGAGTTCGATGCGTTCCCATCAGCCGTTTTAAATCATCATTATCCAGATGTCCCAAACTTTGGAGACATGACAAAATATAAGGAGTGGAACTTAAATGAAAAATCAATTGACC
>WLWG01001652.1_pt1 | contig 19389 bp, 22 predicted proteins | sample 6712871 | NCBI WGS metagenome assembly WLWG01 (sample SAMN12718693, study PRJNA515312) | sponge metagenome | isolation source: marine sponge | host: Mycale hentscheli | place: New Zealand: South Island, Marlborough, Capsize Point | collected 2003-05-01
GTCGAGGCAGGAAAACTTGAGATACATGCGGCCCCGTTTCGTCTCCGAGAAGAAGTCGGTGATATGCTGAATGCGTTTTCAGTACGGAGTGCTGCCAAAGACATAGATCTTATCTTTGATGTTTTTCCTGATGTGCCTGATACCCTCAATGGTGATATTGCCCGGCTTCGTCAAATACTTGTGAATCTCGTTGGCAATGCAATTAAATTTTCCGCTCAGGGACAGATTGTTGTTCGCGTTGTGGTTCAATCTAGCGATGACCAACGTCTTCGGTTGAGATTTGATGTAGCGGATACTGGTCGAGGGATTAAAGAAGAGGAAATCGGGCTCATTTTTCGAGCTTTTGAACAGGGTGATTCATCCATGACGCGTCGTTTTGGCGGCACGGGTCTTGGTTTGGCGATTTCAAAGCAACTCATTGAGTTGATGGGAGGGACTATCACGGTAGCGAGCAAATTTGGTGTTGGTTCGACTTTTTCATTCGAACTTCCCTTTACTCGGACAGAGTGCCTGGTAGAGCCTGGGTATCATGTCGAAAGCTTTGCAGGGGCAAAGGCTCTTCTAGTAGATGACAACGCAACAAACCTGAAGGTACTTAAACGGAACCTGGGGATATGGGATGTAGAGGTCGTTGTCGCGGAGAGCGCGAGGGAGGCCCTGCAATTGTTGCAAGGTGGCGAGTGTGCCGATATTTCTATCGTACTGACCGATGTTCATATGCCCGATATGGACGGGTTTAGCTTGGCGTCAGAGATCCGCGATTTTCTTCCTAATATTCCCGTGCTACCAATTGCGTCTGCAATACGGCCGGGTGATTATGAGCATTGCCGTGCGATCGGAATTGCCCGTCCCCTTCTGAAACCGGTGAAAGATTCAGTGCTCAAAAAGGCATTGTCAGAACTTCTTGGAAGGAAAGACGCGGTTGAAGTTCCCGGAAGGTTGGCCGACCAGATAAAGAGAGTGCCTTCTGATCATTACGATATTCTTCTGGTCGAAGATCATGAAATTAATCAGAAATTTGCAGAACGCTTTCTTTCAAAAAGGGGGCATCGGGTAACAGTTGTTGCCAATGGTCAAGAGGCCGTCAATGCGTTCAAAGAGTCACGTTTTGACGTTGTCTTAATGGACTTGCAGATGCCTGTTCTCGATGGATTTGCAGCAACAGAACTTATCCGTTGTCTGCCGACCGGAAAAACAACCCCAATCATTGCTATGACAGCACATACAATGAAGGGAGATCGCGAGAAATGCTTTGAGAAGGGTTTGGACGGGTATATCAGTAAGCCGGTGCGGCCACACGAGTTGCAGGCTGAGCTTTTGCGAGTGATGCAAGCGAGAAAGGAAGAAGGCTGATCCGTCGGAGACCTCGAAGGAAACGGTGTTATTCAACTGCGTTTCTAGTGCGCTCCATCACCAATACACAACAGTCATCGGCTGGTTTGTCGGGTTGGCACCAATTCTGTACGTCGGGAATGATTGATTTTGCCGTGTCGTCAACGGAGGTGCGGGTACCTGGAGAGACGAGTGCTGCGAGTTGATCCTCGCCGTATTGTTCTCCATTGGCGTTGGTTGCCTCTGTAATCCCATCAGAATAAAGGCAGACTCGGTCGCCCGGCTCAATTTCGACTGTTTGTTGTTCATAACCAAGCTCAAGTCCCCATCCTACCGCAGGGTTATTACATCTTAGATAGTGAGTGTCGCCGGTGCGGCTGAGGAACAGTATTGGGGGGTGGCCGGCATTGATGTACATCATGAGTCCGGTCTCAATATTGAGGATACAGTAGACCAACGTGAAGTACAGGTCGGAGGTCGACATTGGGAAACGTTGCTCAAGTGCCGCCGCTACCGTACAAGGGTCTGACACGGTGTAGGTTTCTCCATCAGGCGTGCCTGTTCGGGAAAAGAGAAAAGATGAACTTTTATTGAACGGGGTCATTGCCTGATGAATCCGCACGGAGAGTAGCGACGCAGCGACACCATGACCGCTGACGTCGGCGATATACATTCCGACATGTTTGTCATCGAGCTGAAAGTAATTGAGCATGTCACCGCCTAATTCATCTGATGGCTGATAGTCCCATGCGAACGAAGTCGTGCTCGTATTGTGTGTCGATGAAGGTAGAAGTGAATGCTGGACACGAGCAGCAGATTGAAGGTCAGTCACCATGCGTTTATTTGAAAGCTTCAACTGCCTATTCTGATTCACAAGTCTTTGCTCAAGTTGTACGATTCGTTCCCCAGCACGAACCCGCACACGGAGTTCACCTTGGTGGAATGGTTTTCCTACAAAGTCATCCGCCCCAGCTTCAATCCCTTGAATAAGGTGTTCGGTGTCTGAATGAGCCGTGAGCATCAGCACGTAGCAGGTGCAGTCAGGAGTGCGACGTATCATCTGTATGAACTCGAGGCCGTTCATTCTGGGCATGTTCCAGTCTGTGATGACAAGTGGCGGCTCGTGTTCCTGAAACATTTCCCACGCCTCGGCTCCGTCTTTTGCCATAAGAATCTCATGGCCCCAGGTGGTTAGGAACTTCTGTAAGAGAAGTCGAGTGATACGGTCATCTTCGGCAATCAGGATCTTCATGTGCGCGGTTTGTCCTGGGTGCGTAGAAGTGCATCGAGGTCATCGCACAGCTGTGGGAGTATCGAAATGAGGCGATTGGTTAGAAAGTCGATTTTTTGGGTGTCATGTTCTCGTGCGGAAGTCTCAAGATTTCCTGCTACTTCGTGAACATCGTGGGCACAGAAATTCCCGACTGTGCTCTTTATTGTGTGCGCGGTTATGAGCAGAGTTTGCGTGTCATTTTCCTCAAGAGCTTTCTTCAATTGGGTGGTAAACCGTGCGACATCATCCCGAAGGCAATTCGTCATGTCCTGAAGAAAGTCGATGTCTCCATCAAGTCGTTCTAAGAGTTCTGTGCTGTTAATCATCGTTGAAAATAGTGTCTAAAGAGTTTTTATTGGGGATGTAGAGACTGTCAGATGTGGATGTAGAAGTCACCTCCGGGCCGGTTGTTATTTTTGCAAATAGCCGGTTCAAAAGTTACTATCGCTGTTCTAGCATCGAGAGGCAATGAGTGGAGCCGATTCCCGGGTGGGCTTTCAGCTTGTCGCTATTCTCTAACAACAGTAACAGTACGGTGAAAACTGGTCGCCGGCAGTATCTTGTAACCGAAATGCGTGTCCAATTGAAAAATTGATTCACATTACGGTGTAGTCAGATTGATGACGACTGGTTCAATGGCCGGCTGGACAGTTATGGTGATCCCAGAACGCTCTGGACTTGCGTAATGTAACGGCGTTACCAACGACAAGTCGTTTTTTCTCTTTGTCCTCGGTATCAAAGTGTGTGGCAGTACGGTCTTTTGTGATAGCAACGGTGTTCATTCCTATGTGAGCCCCATCTCCTTTGGTTCTGGCTATCAGTACGCGGGTATCATTGTTATTGGTGCTGCCGATTGCAGGCCTTCCGCCCGCTGGAGGATGGAAAAGGACGGCCGCACTCTCGATTTGCACTGCTTGGAGAAGAAGTGTGACCAAGACGCCAATAATCGGGATGACAACAAGTAGCTCAATAGCGTAAACACACGATTACGAAGTTGTTTTTACATTGTAGGTATGCCCATATGATGACTCTCAAAATATATGAGGTGATGTCATACCCATCGACAAGCAAGCTTACGGCAATCGTGCAGGGTTACAAAGCTGTAGGTCACACGATGAAACTGGGTTGGAGGTAGGTTTGGGTCTCTCGGGGGTTGATAACGAGAAGCTGCAGCATAAATTCGAAGTTGCTATGCAGCATATGCGGAAAAGAAAATCTTTTTAAAGGGTAGTCGTAATGTCCTGGATGCAATGGTACGAGAGTCTTCAGAAACCAGCGTGGACGCCGGAGCCAGGGACTATCAGCATCATTTGGCAAGTGCTTTATCCAATTATCCTGTTCAGCTTCAGCTATGTTTTTCTGAAAGCAGTGCGAGGGAAGATTCCTCAGGCCATTGCCCTGCCCTTTGCCGTCAACCTTGTCGCAAATCTGGCATTCATGCCGATTCTATTTGGGCTACGGAGCCTTGTTCTTGCTTCATTCGATATTGTGGTCGTTCTGGCGACAATTGTGTGGGGAATGGGTATGATCTGGCGATATCACCGGTGGGTTGCCATTGTGCAGATTCCGTATTTGATTTGGGTTGCCATCGCGACGTGCCTGCAACTGGCAATTACGCAAATGAATATATTCTCACCCTAAACCTTTGAAAGCGGTAACTATGAATAGTTCTCTTGTTTTGACAGCGCTTCTGGCTTTGTGTTCGGCCCAAGTAGTGGCTCCTTCCGAGCAGGCCGGACTAATTGATTTTCGAAATAAAGAACAGTCAAAGGGATGGAGCGCTGTGAATGATGGAGTGATGGGTGGCCGGTCTGTTGGTAAATTGAGCCGATCTGATGACAGCGGGATGAGCTTTTTCGGTACGTTGTCACTTAAAAATAATGGTGGCTTTACATCAATTCGCTCAGGGCGGATGAATATTGAGATGGCGCCTGAAGATGGGTTTCGGATAAGACTCAAGGGTGATGGGCGGACCTATATTTGCAATCTGTATCCGAAAACACGAAGAATGGCATTTTCATACCGTGCATCTCTTCCAACGGTGGCTGGACAGTGGACTGAGGTGGTCGTCCCCCTCAACGACTTCACGCCAACTTCTTTTGGGCGACGAGTTCAGGAAAAGGGCCCACTGTCTCCTGATCAAATTGGTGGAATAGGTTTTATGTTGAGTGATAAAAAGCCAGGTGCATTCAAGCTCGAAATCGAATGGGTCAAAGTGGAACAACCGTCAGCCGAGGATAAATAGCACACTGAAAGTGCGGGGCTAGAGGGTGACGGTTGAAAAATAGAGAGCTCCAACCGCTCCAACGGAAACACCGACAACAAGAGCAAAAAGGAGGCGGCTACGGTTTGCTCTGAACGGATTCACGTGATATCCAATCAAGGCAGTGATTGACCCTGCCCCAAGGGTAAGAAGGGATCTCGCTTGTGCCTGCTGGTTTGGTGAAACGCGGATAACAAGGGGCGTCACCAGTCCGAGGATGATCACAGCCATCGGTATGATGCTAATCAGTGCGATGGCAGCTGATCGACGCGTTGCCGTTGAGTGGGGCCCCGGTGTCCACCACAGAATGGCACTCAGCGAAAGAGCAAGGGCCAGAGCGAGAATAGGAGTAGGCACTTTGGTCGCAAGATATTCCTGAAGAGGTGACCCTGTGATGGTATCTGTTGCAATACTCGCAGTAGCTATAGCAGGAAGAACCCAAGCAGTGGCAAGCCGGCTGCGGCGCGGAATATGAAAAGCCTCCGCAAACCAGAGAAGGCCTACGGCCACCGTGCCATCAAGAATTAATTGGTATGACGGGTTCCCTGCCCCATTGACCCAGTCAGTCAGGGGCCTCACACAATCTCCAACCGGGTCGCCGTGAGGAACAGTCGTGAAAAACCCGGCAAAGACACGCAGGCCAAAAGCACAAAAAGGAAGCAAGCCGGCCACGATCTCAAGTACACGTGGGAGAGGCTTGAGGGGAAGAATCCAGATGGTGGTCCAAAGGGTCGTAAAAAGAATGAGTTGAAAAGTTTCCATGCGATATCAAAACCGGTCTTTGTTTCGGTGTGTTGTGAGGGATTTTCAGATGGCTGTAGCCGTTCTTCAAGGGATGCCTATATTTTTGTAAGGAGTATTCTATGTCCGAAGCAGAATGGCATCTTGTGCGAACTGGCCGGCCGCAGTTAATTGGCTCCCACCGCCGAGTTACGGGCGAAGCATTTCAGTTTCTACCGTTGTTCCGTACGCATCGCGAGGCGGTGCATTACTGTCGTCAGTCCGGGTTGTGGCATCAAAATATACGACCGCGTCACAATGAATTCACAAGCAAGGAAAACAGGTCTCAGGATGACGGGTTGGTAAGTCTTCTCGCTCAAGCCGCTGCGGAGGGTGTCACCGTTGTTGGTATTTTCGTCGGATTTAACAATTCACACGAAAGCCGTTGGGAATATCTTCGTTCACCGTCGGAAGGTGTTCCGACGCCGCTGCGTCTGTCTGCATTTGAGCTTCTACCTGATGAAGAAGGCCCTCTCGACGAAGGGTAACTATCAGAGTAAGGGGCAGTCGTTCCTATGACCAAAACCATGCCAGAAATGAGTAGATCAGTCGTCCCGGGCCAAGAAGCAGCAGGATGATTGCTGAGCCTATAAGGCACCAGGAGACAATAAGTCGCCCTCCTCGGAGAAAGCGGCGGCGGACCTTGGTGGAGAAAACGTTCATTGACCAAGATTTTCCCGGAGGGCGTGACGCGTGGGGACTTGGAAGTGGAGCAGGCCAAAGTATGCCAGTCTCCGGTGCCGATGCAATATCTTGTCTCGGTGTGTTATACCGTCATTTGATCGGTTATGTGAACAAGTGCCGCTGGCTCTGAGACGATGAATTCACGTTCACCATTTTCATTTTTAAACAGTGCGACTTCCTTTGGGTCAAAAGCGCAGCTTACAATACCCGCCGTGCCGGGAGTGTACCCGGGTTGATGACTTAGGAAGTTGTATGCAAAGAACTCAGCTACTGATGGGTCATCAGTCCACGAGATTCCAATAGTATGTGCTGATGTCGCATATCCCCGATGGAGTACAATTGGGTCATTGAGTTGTTCATAGATAGCCCGCTCAGCTGGTGTCATTGCGGCTGATCTGTGTGGACGGTTACACCAGAGGTGGTCATGCCACCAGCCACGGTCGTGAGCGAGATAATCGGTGACCCATAGAGTTGCCAAGCACGACCAGTAATCACGATCTGTCAAGTCGTCTGCATGCATGTCAAACCAGAGTTTCCGCCGTGTTGGTGGCGTAGATCGCATCTGGTCCGTTGGACGCGACCGTGTCTCGATACTCTGGATAGTACTAACCATTGGTTCCGCTTTCGCAAAACAGGGGATGACGTGGGATGGCACAATCCCAACCTGAGTGCTCTACGTAAGTCAGAGGTCATTTGCTCGATTTTTTCTGAGGAACCTTAAGCAGGTGCGTGAGCAAAGCCCCCCTAAAAGGCAGACTGGCTGAATAACCGGCTGTTTTTCACCATTTCCGTCGGTGGGCGGGCGTAGGACGGGGTGCCCTGCCCCTCGGGAAGGTTCTTTCGGTGCCTACAAAAGGCAGGGTACACTTGGAGAAAAAGGGGAACTGTGGTGTGTCATCTCAATAGATGGACTGCCGTTCCGTTGACGTGTGACCGGTTCTACAATTAGGAGAGAGCAGTAATGGATATTGTATCGTGGATTTTATTTGGCCTAGTATCAGGTTTGCTCGCGAGATTTTTCGTTCCAGGTAGTGGCGTCTACGGCCTTGTTGTGACGACGGTTCTCGGTGTTGTTGGCGCACTGGTTGGTGGATTTGTGGCGACACAGATTGGGGTCAATGTAAATCCGGGCTCATTCGACCTAGGGAGTCTTGCAGTTGCCGTGGGCGGTAGTATCGTTCTGCTTCTTGGCTATCGAGCGTTGAGTAGGCGTTAAAGCAAAGAGGGTTTGAAGAACTACGGAATAGGTTCGCTTACAGGCATATTTAGCGGGTAGCGAAATCCTAGTGTGTCGTGTCTGTAGAAACCTACTTGCAATGTTCCTGTGTTTTTTGGGGGGTAGAGGTGGTCGTCTGGCTACTCGTGCAACTCTGGATACCTCAGGCCGTTAAAGTATGAAGTTGGGAGGTTGCCCTTTGTTGGAGGGTGAGCCATCGAGCGAAAAATCAATCACGCATCAGTCATGAGGCAACGAAAATGAAACTCTTTGTTCCCAGCATTCTTGTTTTGTTTATGGTCGGGCAAGCAATAGTGTCCGCTGACGATACGTCTCCGGATACTCCGAACGCCGAAGGCCGGCCACGGGCTCAGCGATTTCGTCCCGGTGAACAGCCAAATGGTGAACGGCGTCCAGGGCAGAGACGCCCGGGGCAGTCTCCTGGTGGATTCAGTCCAGAGCAGATGGTCCAACGAATAATGGATGAGTTTGATGCTGACGGAGATGACAAACTTAACGCTGATGAGCTGCAAAAAATGCTGATGACGATGCGTGAACGGCGCGGAGGAGGAATGCAGCGGCGACCAGGGAGCCAGAGTAGACCTTCACCAGGAGGTTCAAGTTCAACGCCTGGTGGTGAAAGCCCCAAGCGTCCCCCAGCAGCGGAGTGATTTGTACGAAACGCACGTATCGCGTTAAGGTTCGTCCTAAGAGCAACCTGTGTAGGAAATCATTGTCATGAAAAATGTCGTGTCTTTCACCGCCGCTGGTTTATTTCTGTGTCTGGTTTGTCCCGCAGCTGAATCCGTCGAGACGCTGTCGACCGATGAAGTCACATTTTTCGAAACAAAGATAAGACCAGTGCTTGTTCGTGAGTGCTACGGCTGCCACTCAAGCAAAGCAGGGAATGTCCGCGGTGGTCTGCGTCTCGATACCAAAGAACGCATGTTGTTGGGTGGAGCTACGGGCCCTGCTGTCGTGCCGGGCGATCCTGATGAGAGCTGGTTGTATAATGCAATGACACATCAGGATTTCGTGATGCCTCCCAAGCGTAAGCTTCCGCAGGCGGTGCTCAATGATTTCAAGGTTTGGATTGAAATGGGTGCCCCTGATCCACGAGTATCCCTCCAAGAGGATGTGCAGGCGGCAATCACGGCTGATGACATCGACAAGGCGAAGTCAGAATTCTGGGCCTATCAGCAGCCCACGGAGACTACTGTCCCGACTGTGAAGAACTACGCATGGTGTCAGAATGAAATCGATTATCACATCGTATCAGGTCTCGAAATGGCAGGACTCGCCCCGGCTGATGATGCCGAGCCGAGGGCAATTGTTCGCCGGCTGTATTTCGATCTTGTTGGGTTACCACCGACACCAGAAGAGGTGGCCGCATTTGAATCTGCCTGGCTTCAGGGTGCGGAGGCTGCGGTACGTAATCTTGCTAATGAGCTTCTCACGCGAGCACAGTTTGGAGAGCGATGGGGTCGGCATTGGCTAGACGTTGTCCGTTATGCGGAGTCCACGGGACGTTCTGTGAATATGACTTTCCCACATGCGTGGAGGTACCGCGATTACGTTATTGATTCATTCAACGCAGACAAGCCATTCGATCATTTTGTCCAGGAGCAGATTGCAGGTGATCTCCTCCCGGTTCAGACAGATGAAGAGTGGTCAGAACACCTGATTGCTACAACATTTCTTGCCATTGGGGCGAAGAATGTAAATGAACAGAACCGTATTCAGTTCCGAGCTGACCTTATTGATGAACAGATCGATACCACCACACGAGTTTTTCTTGGCGCGTCAGTTGCGTGCGCACGGTGTCATGATCACAAGTTTGATGCAATACCTCAGAGTGATTATTACGCGTTGGCCGGAATTTTCAGGAATACAGAGACCTATTTCGGAAACGCTCAGTCGTCGTACGGTACTTTTTCAGGGGCACAGACCAAGCAAAACAGCAACCTGCTTCGTCTTCCTGTTGCAGATCCGAATCCTTTCGACAAGCGTTTGTCCAAGGCAGATATCGAGAGTGTTCGTGGAGAGATTGAAGAGAAGGTGTCGAGTCTGGTGAGCTTGCGACGGTCATCTGGGCAAGGAAACGCGGCTTCAGCACAGCGGCAACGTATTCGGACGCTCAATGAATTGCAGCAGTTGTCCGGCCGGCTCGGAAATGTCGATGAGGCGGGGAATCCGCGGACGTTTAGCATGGGAGTTCAGGAGCGTGGCACGCCACAAGATGTGCCGATCCTTGTACGTGGGGAAATAGACCAGCCAGCGCAGATTATTCCTCGGGGCTTTCCGCAGGTTCTCTGTGAAGAACCCGTAGCGATTCCAGCCGAGACGAGCGGCAGGCTTGAATTTGCGCGATGGATTGGAAGTGACCAGAACACACTCATGGCGCGAGTGATGGTCAATCGAATCTGGAAATCATTAGTTGGCAATGGCATTGTCACGTCCATGGAGAACTTCGGTGTGACGGGACAGGCTCCCAGCCATCCGGAATTGCTTGATTATCTTGCGATTACATTTATTGAATCTGGTTGGTCAGTCAAAACCGTTATCCGTGAGATTGTGAACTCACGTAGTTACCGAATTGGTGCAACCTACAACGCGGTGTGTCATGCACACGATCCAGATAACGCGCTGCTGTGGCGAGCGAATCAGCGAAGACTTGATGCCGAGGTCATGCGTGATTCGATGCTATCCATCAGTGGCAAGCTTGATCTACAACGACCTCGGGCATCAGAAGTGGCCAAGGCAGGCTATAGACGCGTTCAAGGGGGTGTTATTGGTGATCCCCGCCAAATGGGCCGAGAGATGTTTGCCTCAATAATGCAGACGCAAGGTACAAACCCTGGTCAGGTCGGTGGGCAACCGCGCTTTTCTCGGCGGCAGGATGCTCCGGGGCCGAATTCGAATGGGCCACCTGGTGGTATGGGCTATCGAGGACGTCGGACCAGAGGGTTCGATCCCCAAATGGCTCAGGCTGTCATGCGCAAGGTGACACACCAACTTGATATGGAAGATACCACGTTTCGTAGTGTCTATCTTCCAATTGTTCGAGACGAAGAACCTCGAGCGCTCGCTGTTTTTGATTTTGCTGATTCAAGTGCAATTATTGGGCAACGTGAATCGTCACATACTGCAGATCAAGCCCTGTACATGTTGAACAATCCGTTTGTCATTCAGCAGAGCTATGCCATGGCAGAGCGGATCAGGCGTGCGTGTTCTAACGAGAATGATCAGGTGACGATGGCATTCAACCTTGCTTACTCGAGAAGTCCGTCCAAGACGGAGCGGGTGGAGACAGCAAAGTTTTTAGCAAGTTTTACCAACGCATCCGAGGCAGATGAGGGACTTCGGGCAGTATGTCAGAGTCTTTTTGCATCTGCTGAATTTCGGTTTGTTGACTAGGTACGAGATTCGGGGACGACGACAGAAAAACAGGACGCGGAGTAGGCACTATGTTTTCACGACGACAGGCATTAAAAACCGTATCTGCTGGATTTGGGTATCTTGCGTTCGCCGACCTTTTGCACAAATCTGTTGGGGCGGAGCTATCTGAAGCCTCACCACTCGCACCCAAAGCTCCGCACTTCCCCGCAAAGGCCAAGAGAATCATTTTCCTCTGTATGCAGGGCGGTCCGTCTCATGTTGATTCATTTGATTACAAGCCACAACTTCAAGCTGACCATGGGAAGCCGGGACGATACGGGGGCTCGTTATTGCAGTCCCCGTGGGAGTTTCGCCAACGTGGTGAGAGTGGCCTGTGGATCTCGGATTTGTTTCCGGAAGTGGCTTCAATGGCAGATGATTTGACGCTCATCCGTTCAATGCAATGCGACCAGCCGGTCCACCCGGGTGCGATGACACAGATGCATACCGGAACAGCGCAGTTTATTCGCCCATCGCTCGGAGCGTGGACGCTCTATGGGCTCGGTACTGAAAACGCAAGCCTGCCAGGCTTTGTATCGCTCAGTCCACCATCAGGGAGTGCGCGAAATTATGGCACCGCCTTCCTCCCGGCAATATATGGAGGGGCAAAGGTAGGTCGCGGTGGTCGTTCGTCCCGAGTTGCCAGATTTGGGAGTGCGGAAAGTGTTCCAGATATCAACCCTGCTGTAGAGAAACACAAGCAGCGAGCACAACTGGACTATATCCAAAAGCTGAACAGGGGCGTTCTTGAAAAAGAGCAGCATCAGCCAGATGTAGAAGGCATCATTGAGTCATATGAACTTGCATTTCGGATGCAGGATGTCATGCCGGAAATAATGGATGTTTCAAACGAAACGCCTGCCACGCTTGAACTTTATGGAGCGAATAGTGGGCCAACACAGACGTTCGGGCAGCAGTGTCTGCTGGCGCGACGGTTTGCTGAGGCGGGTGTTCGGTTTATTGAGGTGACGCATGGAAATTGGGATCAGCACGCAAATCTGACGGCTGATCATAAGGCGCGAGCCGAAGGGTGTGACAAGCCAATAGCCGGACTGCTGCAAGATCTGAAACAACGTGACATGCTCAAGGACACACTTGTTGTCTGGGGTGGTGAATTTGGAAGAACACCTGCCGCGCAGGGTGCAGACGGACGAAACCATAACAACAAGGGCTACACCACCTGGATGGCTGGTGGTGGCGTCAAAGGTGGTTTCAGTTATGGCTCAACGGATGAGCATGGGTATGAAGCCATTGAAAACCAATGCCACATACATGATTGGCACGCCACGATTCTCCATCTTCTTGGATTGGATCACGAACGGTTGACGTATCGGTACGCTGGCAGGGATTTCAGATTAACGGATGTGCACGGTGTGGTAGCGCGGGATATTATTGCCTAGCAGGTTTTGCATACCGTCATTTGACATTGAGATCAAAAGTCTGCAGGCCGGCATCATGCTGGTAGAAGCCATCCTTGCCACGGGCACCGCTATCATCATCTGTTGGTGTGGCTAGGTCAAAGACAGCACCAAGCCGGTACGAGGTTTTATCTATTTGTTTATAAATATAGGGTGTTTTGGTTATCGCATCCAATGTCCGCTCAACGTAGGAGTCAGGAGAACTCTTTAATTCGCTCAGGCTCTCAGGTAACCGCTTTTCTTTTTTGTGAAAGCGACTAATTGCTCCCTGGAGACTACGGAGGTCTGAGACACGCTGCTTGTCCAAGCGTACAAGCCGCTGATTGAATGGATTACCGGCAATCCACAGAGCCAGCACAAGGCTCAGTGAAGCCGTGAGAAACCCAGCCCAGGCGAGTCTGGGTCGCCACTGAGACTCCTGAAGAGAAGATATTTCCCCCTGAGAGTCTCCCATCTTTTCTTCGAACGCCAGACCGCTGATGTACCAGAGGAAAATTCCCCCGGCGAGGAGCAGAACAACAACGCTTTTTAGAATGAACGTAAGCGTTAAATCACCGTTGAGGAATCCCGCCAAGACGACCACCATATCGCAGACCATAATCAGACTCGTGATAAGAAGTGTGATGTAGGCGAGCGTTCGTACGACCGGTGCAATACGGTTGGCTGGATTGAGCGCAACGTCTCGCATGATCGCACGACGAACGAGAGCGAGTACCGGCAAACTGGCAATCAGAACGGCTGCATTGAAACGGGCAAACCCTCCAATATTGAAAAAGTTCCGGTTCGCGGGGTCCTTGATAAAGACATCAATAGTCAGAAAGAGAATGGCCCCCGTTGAGAAGGCAGCCATATAGAGAAGGAACAATGCGAGCAGGTGAAGAAACGCTGCGCGAGGGCCACTGCTGACGCGTTTTTTTGGTACTGGTACGGGAAGGGGTGATTCCGCAAAACTCCCAAGTGCGGCAGCCGCCTCGCGTTCAGTCCAGCCAGCATCGATAAGTGCCTGCCGGATTTCTGTTCGGTCGACACCTTGCGAGAGACACTCTCGGGTAAAGTCCATTAGACTTGGTGGTACTGAAGCCATGGGGTTCTTCCTGAGCTTAAAGCGTGAAGTATTCGTGCGTGTTGGGCAAATGTTAACTGGTCGATTGAATAAAGAGTAATCCTGTAAAAACGGGATGCCCGTTGTTGCATGAAAGGAGAAGGAGCCATGAAACAACGGTATTGGTTTCATGCAAAACAATATGGTTGGGGCTGGGGTCTGCCTGCCACGTGGGAAGGGTGGTGTGTCATGGGTAGCTACATCATGACTCTATTTGTAGCTTCTATATGTATGCCTCCACACCGACTGCCATTCGAGTTTGGAAGCACGGTCACAGTGGCGACGGTTCTTCTTCTAGCTGTTGCCTGGAAAACGGGCGAGCCACCACGGTGGCGATGGGGTAAAGACACGTAGCGTTCTCAGGTCGTGAATAGAAACAAAGCATCCTTCGCAGATCTGTGGTCTTTTTGAGAACTGTTGCGGAAATGCAAGGAAACAGTTGGGTCGGAACCAGGAAATGGCCGTTGCGGTAAGTGTTGGGAGGCAGGTACCATTCGATTGTTGATTGTGGCTGGGGGCCGAATCATTGGTTCGCGAATGAGGCTATTCTGGAAAGAGGCATCATCAAATGAATACTCGCAATGACGAATTTTCAGGACGGGGAGCCGAAGGCTTGGGCTGGTTAGTCCGCTGCAAGACCGGCTGTGAAGGAATTGTGCATGAGAGCGTTCCTCGTGTAGGTGACCCTTGCCCATGTTGTCCAAGTGAGAATGAAGATAAGTCACAAGTCATATACTGTGTCAAAATTGCCGCCGCCGGTGATTCATATGAGCAGCTAACGATCGAGGGCGGTATTTCACTTGAGGGCGATGTGGTCGAGGCATGGGATATTGACCTCGGAAGTTTCTTGACGTCTGTTGACTCTGAAGACAGGAACGTGACACAGACAGATCGAACAGATGAGTTGAATGGAATTCCAGCTTTAGCCACTGAAAATCGTGATGGTGAGAAAACGATTGGTTCAGACAAGCAAGGTACTCAAGAACGTCTAGCGGGGGAAAGTCAGAAGAACGACCTAAGTGCAGAGCCGACGGCTGCTCGGTTTTCAGAGCCTGAACAATCCGTTAGTGGTAGTGTGGAGTCAATGGAACTACTCACTCCCGCTGATAGGATGCGGTTAAGCAAATGGCATGTACTTGGACTAATTTGCTGTGCGACACTTCTGCTTATCGGCGGCCTACTTACGTTTGATATTGTGCGAGCGCTCTACAGCCCAAATGACATGTCCACCGCAAGCCCGATTCTTAAAGTGTTGCGGTAGCCTGGGAAGCCCTTTCACATCGAGTAGGTCGCGTGCCATATTGGTGACTACCCTCAGTGATTTGCGCATGGGCTGCGCCGAGATAATCAATTACTTTTATAGAACTACTGCTCGCCGCATTCGACACAATAGTGAATAGAACACAGTTCCTTACGATGGCAGAGAAGGGTTACTCGCCAGCAAATAATAAAAAATAAACCATATCTTTTCTGTGGTCTAGGATTTAGAAGCAGCAATGAGTCCTTATTCAAACAAACTAAAGTTCGCATCACGATGGAAATTATAATAGAGCCAGCCCAGACAGGTCATCCTCCCGATGGATATGCACAGTGGAATACTGAGCCACCGGAGGAGTACGCAAGTTGGGGTGATTACTTTGCGAGCATCTCCCAACAAGCCAGTGCGCTGTATAGACAGGAATGGAATGCATTCTCTGACCGAATTAGTCAGCACTGCCCTGAGAAATAAGGCGTCTGGCAGGGTCTTGAAGCCTATTTGCCTGAACCAGTAGTGCTTAAAAAGCAACAGCCGGGAGATCAGCTCAAAGGGGGAGCGTTCTCGACCGGCTGTTGATCGGTGTTCGGATCATAATAAGTGGTGGCCATGCATGAGGGCAAAGCATTTCGCGCAAGATAGTAATAAATGCGGTCTGAATAGTCCTCTTTGGTTTCCGGACACTTGGTCGTCCATGTGGCATGCAGATCGCGGCTGTCAATTAGGCGCATGGCGTCTCTGACAAAAAGGGAGAGTTTTCCAGGGCGTGTTTCGATCAATTTTCCTTTTGTGGGGGTCTACGGAAGTACAAGGCTGCAGCAAGCAGGGCCACTGAGAGTACAACGCCCACAACAACCATAAATACAACATGTTCAGTCGCCTCCGCTTTTGTCTGCGCGACATCTTCAACGGTCTTGCTGATGAGTTCACCCTTGTCAAGAAGCCGTTTGACAACCTGTGCGTGACCAACCGCAGCATTAGAAATGGTGACCCAGAGGCCACACCACAGCACTGTATGAAATCCTTTTTTTAAAAACATCATCAAGTGTCTCCACGTGGTTGAAGGAATATTCTGAAAGACAGGTCTCCAACAGTTCGGTCGCTGTGTGCTTTTATTATTTAATGAGAGTGCCAAGAAAAACTGTGATCCATCCGATTACATGCCAGCCGATCCAGAGCATGACAAATGCAGTGAAAAACTCAAGCAGTCGTTCAGCGGCTTCCTTGCCTGTTTTCGGTGTTTTGAGCAGGTTCTTGTACGAACAACTCATGGAGGAGGACACGGGAGAAGGTATATTCGAACGGGATCGGAGAGTACAATCCGAATTTCAATCATGTAGTACCCGCTACGGTACCAAAGTTGGAGCAGGGTTTGGAAGCATTGCGGTTTTCATAGGCATGTGATCCGCCACCTGCTCTGTGCTGTGTGGAGCGAACGAGCCAGTCGCTATCAGAGAGTTAGGAGGGCACGTAAAGGATTAACTGCTCTGCAGGTCAGACCTTTGAGATTATGTGAGAAAACATGCGAACGAAACTGCTTAATAGTGCGTAGAAGAGATTATCTGCAGTGGAGCGTCCGTCAGGCGTTTTCGCATTATTGGCGTGCGTAATCCAGTTATAGGGCTTCAGCCACATCATAGAATACGGTTGAAGAGGCGTATGATATTCGAGGGCGTATCACAAAGCCAAACTTTTGTGCAGTTTTGTACGGTGCTGGGGAATAAACATAGCGAGGATCAACGATATGGAGCCTAGATGGCAGAAAGATCTTGGAGCAAAAGTAGCTGGTTTCCGGTCCAAGCTAGAGACACAAAGAATCCAGCTAGACTTCGATGACCTACGGTTAAAACATCTTATAGAAGTCTCAGCGAGCGTTCGCCTCTACACCATAGAGTATGGCTATTCTCTTGAGGATGTGGCTGAGGTCATAGGAGTGCCCCTGCCCCTTGCTCAGCGACTGTACTCTTTTCTGGAAGATGTAGATACGGTGCCGGCCAGCACCAATGATCGTGTCGAGTTTCTGAAAGGTTTCGGAGTTGAAAAGATGAGACAGCTCTCGACTGAATATGAAGTTCTCTAGACAAGCGTGGCGTGGATGCGATTGCTAGTTTGCCTGGCGGATCCCTTTGAAAATGAGTCGGACAACTCCAGTATCCCATGAAAATCACAACGAATGGTGTTGGTTATGTGTTCGGGTCTCTGCAGACATGTCCGCTGTTTTATTGCACTACCAACATTTTGTGCCAACGCAAAACAAGAACCGTTGAGGCAAAACAATGACGTTGCCTTTTCGTACAGCCGTGATCACCGAATACGCTGAGGACTGTGTTGTTTTACAGAGATTGATCATAAAAGAGACACGCCCAACCGTGCTACACAATAGCGTGTTACTCATCGGCGAAGTTGGTCGCAATTGATTGAGGAGCTGCTGTGTCAAGCGTCAATTGGCTCAGATAATAACTACTGCCCAGAAATGCTGCAGTGGACAGTGCAAAGATCGCACAGGCATACACTCCTGTCAGACCAATTCGTTTAAAAAGATCCATCATTCTCTCTTTTCTCTCTGCGATATCTGAGAGGCTGTCGGTCAGTGGTACGGCATTCATAATTTTGCCTCAGTTCGGGTTTTCAGTCTCCAGTAATTTGTACGCCTTCCAAAGTGTCCAGATTTGCAGAGATCGGTGGTTGTCCGAAACCCGTACGTGTGTTTTGCCAATGGTATGCGTACTATTTTTCCGCCGAATTGTCCGCAAAGCGCATCCGCGAACGATGTGGCTCATTTTGTGTGGCTTTCTCAGGTAACGGCGGATGTGGCCTCGCATATTTCCTGTGGAGGTCTTACGCTAGTTGTTGAGAAAATTAGAACCGATGGGGGAATCAGGGGATGTCAGAAACTCAGCATGACTTTGATTTGTTACCGAAATCAACAGACAAGAACAATGGGCCAAAGACTGAAGAGCTTGATAGCGGTGATTATTTCCATGCGCCTGAACGCCACTGGCTTGTGCGTTTCAGTGTTGTCATTTTTTGTGTTGGCCTGCTCGCCGGTGCATCGGCAACGACAGCGGTTTCTAACCAGTGGATAGCGCCCTCTACATCCATTATGTGCATAACGATCTCTGCAAGCTGCGTTGTTGTATTTTTTGGTGTTTTGTGGTGGATCACCCTGCGTGAATTGAAGGCACATAGTAAAGCACGTGCAGCGTTAAAGCGCTATCGAGTAACGTCTCTTTATTTCTGGTGCGGCCTCATTATTCCAGTTGTAGTAATTTCAGTAGCTACATACCTGTTGATGTACCATAAGGAAACGTATTAGAACTTTCAGGTTTGGATCGACCGTCCTACGCCCAGATGAAACTGATCCAGGCAGAGTTGCCTCCTGAGGTCGAAAGTTGAGCATGTTTCTGCTGACGCAGTCTGTCCAGAATGACTGCATTGAATCAAGAAGCGATAGCCACAGAAAAGCGGATTGGCAGAATTGTTACGACCTATGAGTTTCTGATGATCCAGCATCAAACTCGTGGCTCGGTGCTGTGTCCTTGACTGAGTAATCATCGATGAAATAGATGTCGGGTTTGGACACAGCGTCTTGCAGTTCTCGTACCGCATCGAGGTCTTCAAGAACTCCGCCTGTTTCCGTTACCGAATCATTCATAAGTGTGACTTTTTTCATGGCGCGGAGTGTAAACAAACTGTAGAAATTTTGTCTATTGATTATTGGAGAATTAATCGACTTCAATGCGTTGCATCGACTTTTTTTGACGGAAAAGACCTTTAAATAAAACAAATTCCAGCCGTTGTGAGGATTGTGTTAGAAGCCTGATGTTTGCTTCGGCATACGTAAACACCCTGAAAAAATGCCTGTTGTGATTATGCGACGACCAGCCATAAACAATGGTGGAAGAACCGATGGCTCGGTGGCTGAACGCTTTCCGTCACAAGAAAATATCGCAACCGATAACATCGATCGCAAGATTGGGGATGATACAATGGAGCCTGATGCCAAACCGACTGTTGGCTCCAAATATACGAATCATCTAGCACGCGGAAGTGGCTATGCTTTGTTGCTCATTCCTGCAAGCTAATGTCGAAAAAGATGGAATCGTTTAGTTATCGGCTTGCAAACGTTTCCATTGGCTGCCTATGCATGAATAGGCGTTTCTTGTGAGGAAGTCTGGGATGGAAGGAAACGAACTCTGGAAGGTCGGTTTATGGACGTTGGCCCGCTGTGAATCAACCGGCACCATAGTGTGATAAATTGCCCTTAACCATTCAGAATATGGAAGGCGTTATTTACCGATCAGTCCTTTGAATTTAAAATAAATTTCTGCAATCAGTCGTCCTGCCAAGAGAGGTAGGAGGTGCAGAAGTATCATGAGAACTTCAGGCCGTGATCTTCTAGCGACGGTGGTGATTTACAGCGTGTCTTTTTTTTCACGACGCCTAAGTTTCTTGGAGTGGGCGTTGAGTGGATGTGATGGTGGTAGCGGTACTTTCCAGTGGGTCGTTGTGTCTTCGTTTTTTAAATTATGAGGTTTTTTGAAATGTTTAAGGAAATAGCATTAAAGGTTGTTCTCGAGGTTGGATTCAAACTCGCAATCATTGCCGTCGGACTCATTTATTGTTCA
>WLWG01001653.1_pt1 | contig 19386 bp, 40 predicted proteins | sample 6712871 | NCBI WGS metagenome assembly WLWG01 (sample SAMN12718693, study PRJNA515312) | sponge metagenome | isolation source: marine sponge | host: Mycale hentscheli | place: New Zealand: South Island, Marlborough, Capsize Point | collected 2003-05-01
GATCTGTGATGCTAGATTTTGTTTCCATGTTTGGTGGAACCTGTGTTCCTTGTGGAAGCGGTGGTGGGTTTTGGTGGCCAAAAGGATTCATTGGCTGGTTTGGTCTACCTTGTGGCATCATCATACCCATAGGCATTGGAGGTCTTTGACCGCCAGGTGGCATTTGTCCTTGGGGAGGTCTTGTTGCCGGGTGCATATAAGGTTGTTGTTGCGTAGGTCTACCGCCAGACATGAAGTTGTAAGCTTGACCACCACTTGTTGCGTTGTTTATTGGTCCTCGTTGCATAAAATTTTGGGGACCACCATTTTGCATGTTTGGATTTGGAATCATGTTTCTAATCTCAATTATTTTTTTTCTAATGTCAATAGAAAGGGCTAGGGAACCTAAAGTTTAAAATTGCTGTGCGTATGGCAGAAACCTGGTTCAGCTCCGCTGAACCTTAATTGTGAATCTAGGTGGAGGGGGCTGTTGTAAATATGCCCCACTCCAGTTTAGAATGGTTCTAGGGAACCTAGCCTTCGTTCCCTAGCACCTCGCTTGAATATTGACTCACCAGTCTATCGCTTGCCTTGTCGAGTATATCCCTCTCATGCTCGCTAGCTTTACCATCTAACAAGCTATTAAGAGCATCAAGCTCTACCTTAGACATACGCTCTAAGGTAGATGTATTAATTAATTTATTATTAGCCATAATTAACCCTCCTCCACTTGGTTTTGTTTTTCGTATATCTCCATAGCCTCTTCGTATAAAGCCTCTTGGTCATGTAAAGGACCTCGAACTTTTTCAATATCTTGCATGATTTGTTCGATTTGTTTTTCTTGCTGGTCCATAACCCAGTCTGTAAATGCAATACTCATATTATAATACCTCCAATATATTTGCTCTTTTCCATGCCATAAAATCACGGCTATGCTTATCCATACCTCTAACCATTATATAGTCAGCAGGGTTCTTATCTTTAAATCTATCAGCCATTAAATCTTGATGTGATTTATTAGCTCTAATAACTGTATAGATTTTAACCTCACCAGTAGTGGTAAGATATCTTGCCTTGCATATTTTACTAAGTAGTTTCATTTTATATTCTCCATTGATTAACATACTATTAATATAATCATTTTATCCCATATTTCAAGGTTAGCCAAAATTAAGCAGTTTTTTTCTATTACTTAGCCCATATATAAAACATCGGGTCAGGATTTTACATGTGTCCCGACCCGATGCCCGACCAAGCTGTTTAATCCCAAAGCCAACGACCCGTGAAAACAAAATAGAAAAGCCTGATTAATGCCAACAAACACCCGATTGCAAATACTGGCATGAGAAAAAATATTAAATCGATTAATGCGTACATTTGATTAGTCGGGAGGCTTTCGCCTCCCGCTCCCTTTTATTTTTTGGTCTTGAAAGGCTTATTCATTTCCTTCCACTGTTTTATTTTTTCTTCGTCGCCTAATTCAAGCATATCATCAGTAATACTTTTATGAGATTCGTGCTTGATAGCCGCAACTTTTTGTAATGCCTTAAGTCTTTTCTTGTCTTCTTCGCTAAAGTAATCGAAGTGATCAAGCTCTTCCATGATCGCATAAACGGCAATCATTTCCATAAAAGCATCTTTGTTAGGCGTTACGTTTCTGACAAAAATTTCTCTGTAGCCTGTGTCGCAGAATGCATAACCTTTGTGCATCGCCGCAACGCCTTCGTCTATAGAGTGAACTCTTGTGCTTGGTAGGCCACAATTTCTTTGTAGATAATTTCTATAAATTTGACCCATTATGAAACCCTCCCAGTGGAAGGGTGGATGAAGAAAAACAGCCCGCTAAGATCGCTAGGACATTTTTCAGATATATTATTAAATATAAACATAATACTAATATAACCATTTTATCCCATATTACAAGGGGTAAGCATAAAATAGTTAATCGCACCCCTGATCTAAACAATGGAGTGTAAAAAAACCAGGAGTGCTACGGGCCGACCCGACGGGCCGACCCGATTGACTTAGTCTAACAGCACCATGTAAGCGTCCGGCTCATGCTTGATAAACCAATCTAGACCCTTGCGTACATTGTCCCAGTTAGTGTTCTTTACTAACTGCTCTCCCATGATTACATCATAAACAGCCACTGCGTCCGGTGGAATTGTTATTGATTCTCCACTAAACCTGTTGCTTACTTCTACAGGTCCTTCGTCACACACTGCACACTCAAAAGGTAGTTTTCTTTCTTTAGTCATTTACTCCTCCATTATTAATATGTATATAATATCCCATATTATTCTATTAGTGTCAAGTAGAGAAGTCTGATAACCTCTTGCTCACGAGATTGAATCGCCTTCTCTACTCTATTGGCTTTATAGGATTGGCTCGCAACTGATTTTCCCTATACTTTAACTACACTTAAACTAGTATTGCCATTGTGCAGACCAAATTTTTATAACTCCTAGTAGTAAGTGTATTTCATCTCCAAGAGCTACTTGGATGGGACTCCTTTTGTCTCTCTGGAACTTGTCCCCTTGCTTTCGTTCCGCTTACTACTAGGTATCCTAGCTAGGATAATTCTTAATCAATCAGAAGCCTTACTTCTTTGCTCATTAACTGAAAAACTTTTTCATCTAAGTCTTCTCTAGTTTCTGCGTCAATGCCTGCAAGAACAATAGCCTTCTCCAGCCTCTGTTTAATGTCGTGAGACTGGTCAAAGTTAATACGAGTATTGTACATATACTTTTGCTTATGTTTATTCCAGTCATGGTCTCTAGTTAAAACTATACTTCCATAGCTTCCTTCAATTAAAACTGTGTTTTCAGAAATATAATTTAACAAGTTATTTTTTAAAACTGTTGCTTTAAGTTCAGCTTTGTCAGCAATTCTTTCTAATCTTTTAGCTTCAAGAAGAATTTTATTAATACTTCCATCCTTGTCAGCTTTAGAAATAAGATTATTTTTTTCTTTTTGCATTACAGCTTCCGCATAAGTTTCTCTTTCGATTTTATTTAGTTTCTTCATTTACTTCTCCATTAGTTATTAAAGATATAATATCCCATACAATTGTATATAAGTCAAGCAGGGTTTTTAATTAGTGTGTTATTTATTAGCTCTATCCTAGACCTAATAAAAAAAATGGGACCCGACCCGATTTATAGGCGTGTCCCGACTTAGGGGAGGATTTCTCCTCCCCCTGGGAAATTAATCCATAAGAAGATTTATTGAATCTAAAGCAGCTCCAATATCGCCAGTCAGGATCTGTAATTCTTCCTGCATATCTAAAATTTTAGATTTTAATTCTTCGTTTTCTTCCTGAAAAATTGAAAGATTGACAGCCAAAACAGCTTTATTGATGTCCAGGCCTTCATACTCTGTAATCCTTTCTTCCAATAATCTTAGGACTTCTTGTTTTGCTTCTTTGCTTATTTTTTGTTTAGTCATTTATTTTCTCCATTTGTTTAAGTTAACTATATAATACCATATAATGGGATATTGTCAAATTGGGATTTTTTCAGGGCGGCCGGGGATGCATATATATACACCATAACCAGTAATTGTATTTATAGGCGTGTCCCGACTTATACACGCGTCCCGACTTAATGTTTCATAATTGCAACTGATCGCTTGTTTATTTGTGACCCACTGCAAAGCTTGCAAAGTTCGCAAGTAGTTTTTTGACCCGCTTCTTTTGATGCCGGGCATAAAATTTCTTTACCTTTAATAGGCTGTTCTTTTACATCCATGACTCTAAAAGTGCGTTCTCCTCGTGACCAGGCAAGGCGGGCTTCGTCCTCAGAATCTACGCTAGTCATAGTTATATCTGTATAAGAATCTTTTATATTATTTTGATGACTGTAGCCGGTATGGCCGGTGGCATTAGTTAACAATAGATCCCAAATTTGACGGGGCACTGCTGCCGGGTCGCCGTAAGTACCTAAACGAACCGGTCGATTAGATCCTATGTCGATGATATCTTGATCACTTGCGACCGGATAATTTCCTTTATTAAAACTTTTAAAAACTATTAAAGGGGCTTGGTCAATTCTTACATAACAATTGCGGTTTTCTGCAACAGCTCTTTTTGGATCGGTGGACGGCGTGCCACGGTGCGGACAATCGCCGCATATACCAAAGTCTTGACCCGTTTTATTTGCTAAACGTGGATCTATATCTTTTGTTAAAATATAAGTCTGTAGCATATCGCCGGTTTTAGTATTAGGTGCGGACTTATTGCCATTAATAGCAACCGCAATAATTGGGGTTTTGTTATCTAAAAGTGATAAACCATCGTATATAATTTTTCCAGGCATGTTTTTTTTCTCCATTCGTTACCATGTTATAACATGGGATGTTATGGAAGTCAAATAGGGTGTATAGGCCACATACATACACCTGGTTCTATAACCTGAACCATTACCATTTATACACATGTCCCGACACCCGACCCGATTTTACACGCCCGACCCGACTAATACATGCGTCCCGACTCACTATGCCCCCTATTGGATTATACCAGATAATTCCATAATGTAAACCCACCACATATGGTGATTAAAACACGCTCCTGGAATCTATATATAGTAGGTTCTAGTTCGTAGAACCTAAACCGAACCCCGATGTAACAGCTGTTTCATTTTTGACTGAATTGTTTCACCAGAAAAATCAGAATCCCCCCTCTTGTAGGGGGGTGTGGTTTATTATGTAATCCCGACTATAAAATTATCTTTTATTATCTTGATATCTATAAAACTATATGGTAGAACAAGGTATAAACATGGAGAAAAATAATGGCTAAATATAGAGTAGCAATTAGTTTTGAAGAAGGTGTATCAATAGAAGTTGATGCAGATAATAAACAAGATGCAGAAAAAAAAGCATATACCTTAGTAGAGGATTATGGTGGCACAGATTATCCTAAAAAATATAATCAGGATACTCTTCACAGAGATTTTTTCACACAAGACGCAAAATTAATAGGAGAAAAATAATGGAATGTTTGGATTGTGAAAATAAAGGTTGGATTTTATCTAATAACGAAGATTGGCAAGATGAAATACAAAAGTGTGATAACTGTAATGTTTTTAAACATGATGAAGAAGCACAAATGTTTGTGCATTTTTTAGGTTTTGATGATGAAGGAGAAGAATAATGGCAGAAAATGAATATAAATATGTTTTATGGGTGGGTGGTGTTGACGACTATTACACCACCTATAATAGAGCATTAGAAGATTTCAACGAATGGATTGAGAAAGGATATGATGACGTTCAATTACTTAAATTTATGGGAGAAGAATAATGGATAGAGGTTGGCAGACATTTATAGAAGAAGCTTACGAGATAGCCTTTGGAGACAACGCTTTTAACAGAGGGTTTGATGCAGAGGAAGTGTTAGTACAGTTAAGAGAATTTTCAGACAATGCCCTTAAATGGGAAGAACATACAGGAGAGCAATAATGACAATACAAGAATTAATTGATGAGTTGGAATATTCAATAAAAGAATTGGGGTTTAATCCTGAAGCATTAATTTTAATAGATATTATAGAAAATGTTGACGGATTAACAGAGCAAACTTCAGAAGTATTAGTTGATAATGATAGTGTTTGTAAAGATTTACTTTCTATTAATGCTTATATAAAGGAGGGAGAAGAATAATGAAGCAATTTATGGAGTACATACACCCCGATCTAAAACTTAGAATGTCGCTATACAATTTCTATTTAAAGAAATTTGCTAACATCAAAAACAAACATGATGTAGCCCGATATTGTTCTAAGTACGATTTTGACAAAGTAATAACAGCAAGGAGGAAAAAATGACAAATTGGGAAATCTTTCAGATCGTAATGGGCGTAACTGTTTTAGTTATCCTCTTATCAATTGGTAATTAATTTACCCGACCCATCAATATCAATACCCGATTGATTCTTTGCCTTGTTCTGAAGCTTTTGGAGTTCTTCTAAGACCTCTTCTTTAGACAAGGCATCTACCCGACCATGTAACACCGCTTTCTTTTCTACTAACAAGCCGACAGCTTTCATGCGTAACTCTTCAGCTTTAATTGCTGGGCCCCAACTTCCATCTAACACAGCTGCATCCCGAATTGATTTAAGATCCCGAAGTGATCTATCTAAAGTAACATGATTACGATGTTGAGCTTCGTACCTCAGCTCCTCTATCCCGATTACAATACTTTTGTTTTTCATATTTCTATGAGCCTGAACACCGGGGTTGCTGTAACCCGCTTTTCTAGCAGCCTCAGTTTGTGACATGTCATGATAAACTATATTCTCAACAAACTTCTGTTGCTGTTGTGTTAAACTTACAGATAGGCCCGATGTATTTTCTTCTACATCTTCCATCTCAATTATTTCTATTTTTTCTTCCATCTGTTCCAGTCTCCTCCGGTAAGGTTTAGTAGGTGGTGGGGCGTTAGCCCACCCCTACCTATATATATTATATAGGCAAGCTGGACAAGCTGAACATTTCCTTATAATTCAATAACTTAAAGTACTAGCTCACCTAAAATAACCCAAATGAGCTACCTGGACAAGCACTTTTTATTATCTATATAAAACAATAGGTTACAAAGAGAGGTGCTAGCCCATAGCTCACCCACCCCCCTGAGCTAGTGGGCTAGTGGTCAAGCACTTTCATAATAAAATAAAGTACTTTACATATTATATTATACCATGTTATACATTGATTTGGTAAAAAGAGGAGAGAAGGAATGCCTGATTATAATATCAAATTAACAGTAAAAACAAGCATAGAAAAATATGTTACTGCCGACTCATTAGAAGAAGCAGAGGATTTATTGTGGAAAGATTTAATTGATATGGATCCGCAGCATGGTCATTACATTTTAATTAATGGCTCTAAAACATATGAATTTTTAAATAAAAAAGAAGTTAATGGAGGTGAAGATGGGAAAAAGAACAATGCCCGGTAAAACAAGAAAGAGTAAAGGTAAGAAAGTATCACATAGGCCCGTTAGAGCACAAAATGTATATTTCGATGAAGACACACGAACCTGGTACAAAAGACCAGAACTAAAACAAGGAGAAGCATAATGGTTAGAGTATTAGATTTAAAACCAGACCCCAATGATAGAGTATTTGCTGTACTCGTTACACTTAAAAAGGACGACGGAGAAATATATAAAAAATTATATGGCCCGTTCTTTGACGATGGTACGTCGGATAGTTTTGTAAAAGAAGAGGTTGAATGGCATCCTAAATTTGGTAAAGAGATAATAAGTCACGAAATATTATTAGTACATCCAACATATGAAGCAAAAATTCCTATTCAAAGAGAAGGAAAATGATATAATGAAAATTATGAATGATGAACATAAACAAGAATGGCAAATACTTTCTTATGAAGGAACAGAGGAAGAAGCGATCGAAGCCTTCGCTGAGTCTTTAGGAAACTTAACAAGCCATGTGCAACAAGAATTAAAAAGAGGTGTCTTTGACGAAGAAAAAGTCGGCACTCTGATGAAGTTGCTTTCCGTCGTCGTGCGAGAGTACGATTTTATTACACATAAAAACACAACAATACACTAATGGTTTCCATAAATATAACGATTCAAGGGGTTTCACCTCTTATGTGCAATCGATTTACAGATGAGGCAGCACGAGCAGCAACGTCTGGAGTTAGTTCAAACAATCAAGGAGAACCATTAACAGAACACGAACAGTGTGAAAAGAAATTATATATGCATAAAAAGAAACCATGCATACCTCAACCCAATTTAACATCTTCAATAATGGAAGGCGGACGCTTTCATAAAATAAAAAATAGATCCGTAACCACGCAACAAAAATCTATGATACCAGCTTGCGTAAATATTATTGACACTATGATACCAATAAAAAGTAAAAAAGGATGGACTGTTGATAGTCGTCCCGTTCGAGTTCCCGCAACAGGAGGTCGCATACTTGCATTTAGACCTATCTTTTTTGATTGGGAATTAGATTTTAATTTAGAGTTAGATACAGAAATAATATCATTACCATTACTTAGACAAATTGTTGACGACGCAGGAAAAAGAGTTGGATTGGGAGACTATCGTCCGGACAAGAAGGGTCCGTACGGCAAATATGTGGTAACAAAATGGCAAGTAAAAAGAAAAAAGGGTTCACAGAACCAAAAATAATAGAAATAGTACAACGCAAATTAGATGATAAGTTTGCTGTCTGGGCTAAATTAAGACTTAGAGATTTTGAATCTTGGAGTTGGTATAGTGGTAGATGGGTTTGTGTTGGTGTTGCAAAAACAAAGTCCCTGGCCCGTAAAAAAGCCCAGGAGTTTGATTGGGACACATTAGAAATTAAGTAGTTAGTACTTAATCATGGCTGGGTTAGGCGGTGCCCTGCAATGTACGGCATGGCCACGCATTGCGTAGCACAGCACAGCACTGCTTTGCTTTGCAAGGAGATTAAAATGAAAGAAGAACCAAGAATATTTGTATCTGTTAATATGGATTACATGCTCGTCACAATTGACGGAGTACCGTACAAGAAAAAGTTGACAGATGACTTTCTTGTTTTTATTAACCAACAAGTAGCAGAATCAATGAGGGAGAGAAATCGTGTTAATGCTAAGAATAATATTTAACTTAGGTGTATTAGTTATGTTTGCATTTTTATTGTCATTGTTAGTGGGCTGCACAAGTGTAGATCCAACGCCCTGCGTTCCAATGCATATTGGCACAGGTTATGATGACGATGGAATGATGAGAACAATTCAAGTAGAAGAAATGGGTTGCCCCAGAATAAATAATTATAAAAACTTCTAATCGACTGTTGACTTATAATCCATTTTATCCCATAAACAATATATCTAAAAACAAACGGAGATTAATATGCAAATAGATAAAGAAGAATATTGGATGACACAAGATGATTATTTAGCTGAGGCTTCTGAAGAAGCTGAGAAAGTTAAGATAGAAGAAGAAACTGGTGTTTGTAGGCATTGCGGTGATGATGTAGATTCACCAACACACAGTAACTACAAATGTTGGATTTCCTAAAATGAATGTACTTAGTTTATTTGACGGAATGTCATGCACGCAGATTGCATTAAAGAACTTAGGGATCAAAGTAGATAAGTACTATGCAAGTGAGATAGACAAGTACGCTATTAAAGTCGCAAGAGAAAATTTCCCAAACACAGTACACCTTGGTGACATTAAAAATATTACAGGTTCAGATTTTATTTGTGATATAGATTTAATTGTTGCGGGCAGCCCGTGTCAGGGATTTTCTTTTGCGGGCAAGCAACTTGCTTTTGATGATCCACGTTCAGCATTGTTTTTTGAATTTATTAGGCTTTTAAAAGAAGTTAAACCTAAATACTTCTTGCTTGAGAATGTTCGTATGAAAAAAGAACACATGGATGTTATCTCGCAACAAGTGTCAGATATATATCCAGAATGTAGTAACGGAAGTTTGTTTGGTATCGAGCCAATAAAAATTAATTCTGCATTACTTTCAGCTCAAAGTAGAAATAGATTATATTGGACTAACATACCAAACATTGAACAACCAAAAGATTTAGGAATTGTTTTAAGAGATATATTAGAACCCTCAGAGGAGTGGGGTGAGAGACCTCAGTATTTAAAAAATGAGTTTGCGGGTAGGGAAAGAGGTACCTTAGTTAAAGATATTGATGAAAAATCTAACTGTCTTAATGCAACTATGTATAAAGGACAGATATCAACTTATGTAAAAAAGAGAGCTGATGAAGATTTAAAAAAGATGACAACAAAAGATGGTAAAGCTTTTGTCTTAACAGCATCTTATCAAGGGGCTGCTTCTTGGAACAGCATTGAACGAAAACAAAGAACAATGGTTCCTACTTATGATACACCAAAGCAAGTAGGCACTACCGCAGACTTAAAAGGTTACGACATTATCAAGCGAGTGTACTCAGAGGATGGTAAGTCACCTACACTTACAACAATGGGTGGCGGTCATAGAGAGCCTAAAGTTGCTGTTAAAGGTGGTGCTTTAAGAGCTAGATCTAAAAACAAAGAAGGTAAAAATGTTGAGTGGAAAAAAACTAAACCTCAACAAATGTTAGAGTTGAGAAAGGATGATAAAAGTAATTCTTTAACATCATCAACAAAAGATAGTTTAGCTGTTAAAGAAGAAGAACTAACTTGGCGTAAGTTAACGCCATTAGAATGTGAGAGATTGCAAACAGTTCCAGATAACTATACAGCTGCCGTATCCAATACTCAGAGATATAAGATGCTTGGTAATGGATTTACTATAAAAGTTATTGAACACATATTAACAAACATGGAGAAGTAAGTGAGAAAAAACGAATGGACAGAAGAGCGTATTGAAAAATTAAAAGAGTTAAGAGAGAAAGGTAGAACACCTCAACAAATTGCTTCTTTCTTTGGCGACGTTACAAGAAACGCTGTTATAGGAAAGATCCATAGGCTAGGATTATCAGGACCTGGAATTGGGAAACCCAAGCCTGTAACTATGCCTTCTTATTCTTTTATGAAAAAATAATCAATATCTATTGACGAAGAGTGGTAATCATACTACATATGGGATTGCTCCCACGATTATGTATCCCAATATAATTGTGGTTCCTTCGTTACGGGAGCCGGTATCATCCTTTTCATGATTAACAATAACCGGCTCCCACTTTTTTACTTGATTATCCCACAAACATGTATATACATAGAGAAAATTGGTAACTAAAAAGGAGAAGTACATGCCAGATATTCAAAAATATAAGAGTATAGCTCTTAATCACGATTCATACGAAAAGCTTGCAGCCATAGCTGAAAAAAATAATAGAGCTAAGGGCAGAGAACTTGCGGGTATGATTGACAAAAGACATCAAGAGGTTATTCAGTCTAAAAATTGGGACGAATGATTACCGATAAACAAGCCAATGAGTTAGCTTGGAAGACAAGAATACATTACGACGACATGATTAAAAGAGGGTTTACCCCTGGTCAAACCGCAATTACATGCACAATGATTTCAGTTAGTCAATACATGTTAGAGGAAGGAACGGGTGCAGGTATATCCGTTCTAACAGCATGTCTTAATGCAATTATGTCTGGAGAAGATATCGACATTACTAAAATTGGTGGTTATCAATCAGAAGAAATGGATATTGATTTTGAACCAGACGGTGATTGGCTAGAAGACGATGAAGAATCTGAAACGGACAATGTTATTCACATAGACTTTAATGACAAAGACTAATCCTCAATTACATAAGGGACCTCTGAATTAGCTAGACCACGACGACGACTAAAGAAAAGTAAGTTTTGTTTTTCTTCTGCTAGTGTATTGGTAAAGATAATTAGTACGTTTATAATTAGCGTGACGTAAAGTAATCGCCACTCTGATTTTTTGGTTCGCATAATGATTTGTGAGAATCATCAAAGTTCACAAGCACCCCTCGGTGTTTAAGAGACTTACTCGTCGGGTAAGCGATCCCTTTACTCTCGAAAACTTTGGCAAGTTTTTTAATAGTCGAATACTTGACATCGGCCCCATTCTCCGCCCTCGAAATTGTTGACGGCGATACTCCAGATAGGACACATAACTCCCGTGTGGATAACCTTAAAATATTTCGTGAAAATTTTAGTTGACGTGCGGTTATCATTATAGTATAAACTCCCATATGTTGTTTCACAAACGAGACAACTTTAGCGTTTAGATAATATAAAGTAAATAGAGAAAATATAGCGAGGATAGAATGAAGATAAAAACATTAGCGGAAAAAGTTGTGAGTAAATGGCACGATAAAGATGTCGATGACATTGCAAACGACACAAAAGAATTAAAAGAGCTGCATGAAGATTTGGTTCTTTTAAAAGGTGTTGCTGATTCCCTCCGAACATTAGAGAAGAAAGTATGCGAGCGAAGATATTCGCAGCGTGTTGAATCTCGATTGCAAGGAGAAAACAAAGACACCGGAACTGTAACCTTTCAGGAAGAAGAATTATCTGTAAAGGCAACAGTAAGAAAAGCAGTAACGTGGGATACGAATACATTGTGGGAAGCACTGAACAAAGTTGAAGAAGACTTTGGATCAGAAGTCGCAAAAAACATTTCTGACATTACTGTCAAGGTCTCAGAGAATAAGTACAAGGATGCAGATCCTCGTATACAACTTATTCTTGAGGAATCTCGAACAGTTGAGGCTAAAGGTCCTGATTATTATATCAGTGTCGAGGAGAAGCCTCATGACTAAAAAAGATATGGATAACATATTAGATGCGTTAGGGGAGGCAACTTTTGCGGGACTGTTTAAGTTTGTCAAAGAGTACAAAATGAAAAAGATCATTGAAGTTGCTCATGTATTTGACAAAGATAAATTTAATCCTGGTACTGACCTCCCCACTGTTCGGATTACTATTGAGCCCGTTCAAGATAATAAAATAAACAAAGACTACGAAGACTTTAAAAGAAAACAATTAAATTAGAGAGGAACTACAATGAAGATAATAAATGCGTCGGAACGACTAAAAGAAACTAAAGGAGCAAAGATTGTCATAGCAGGTGAAAGCGGTGTTGGTAAAACAAGTCTTTTATTTACACTACCAGCTGAAGAGACATTATTTATGGACTTAGAGGCAGGTGATATTGCACTAAGCGAGTGGGGTGGTGACACTATACGACCAGAGACATGGGAAGAAGCTAGAAACTTCGCCTGTTACTTTGGTGGCCCTAACGCAAGTTTAAGCCCTGACATGCCATACTCACAAGCACACTATGATCACCTTGTAAAGGAATGGGGTGACCCAGCTAGTATCCATGCAAAGTATAAAACTTTGTTTGTTGATTCTATAACAGTAGCAGGTCGATTAAGTTTTAGATGGTGTAAGCAGCAAGATGAAGTGCTTACTGATAAGACTAAGAAAATCAACATGCTTGCAGTTTATGGATTGCACGGCAGAGAAATGCTTGATTGGTTAACACAATTACAACATGTCAGAGATAAGAATGTTGTGTTGGTTGGCATCTTAGATGAAAACACAGATGAGTTTAATCAGAAGATATTTAAAATCCAGGTAGAAGGATCCAAAGTTGGTAACGAACTACCCGGAATTGTTGATGAACTTATTACAATGAGAATCAATCGTGATGAGACAGGTAACTCATGGCGTGAATTTGTATGTCTTACAGACAACCCAGAAGGGTTTCCTGCTAAAGACAGAAGCGGAAAATTAAACACTGTTGAAGAACCGCACTTAGGTAAGTTGCTTGCTAAGTTAGTAGCACCTAAAACAAAAACTACAGCAGAAATACTTAAACACGATATACCAAACGTACAAATATTAACAAATAGCAAGGAGACAACATAATGTTAAACTTTAATGAAGCAGACGAACAATACGCAGGAACAGGATCAACAGACTTTTCACCAATGCCAGAAGGTACAATTGTAGATGTACTTCTAACAATTAGACCAGGCGGTGCAGGTGATGGTGGTCTTTTAAAACAATCTCAGAGATCTGATGCTCAATATTTAGATTGTGAATTTACCGTAATAAACGGAGAGTTTGCGAAACGTAAATTTTGGACAAACCTTACAGTCATGGGCGGTAGCTTAGACGATAACGGTAGAAGTAAAGCCGGTAATATCTCAATGAGAACAATTCGTGCAATGCTTGAGTCTTGTTATAATATTGAGCCAAGGGATATGAGTGAAGAAGCTAAGGCCGTAAGAGTACTTTCTTCTTATGGTGATCTCAACAATCTTATTTTTAAGACAAGCGTTGGTACTGAAGAGTACAACGAAAAAGTAAGCAACAAGCTTGACCGAATAATAGTTCCGGGCATGCCTGAATATAAACAACCATTAGGTCCAGACGGTTTAATTAGAAGCCCCAAACCTTCTAGTGCCCCTGTGCAAGCCACTGCCACTGCAACCCCCGTTGCGGCAACTGGTGCTGTAGCTGAAGCTCCGCAAGCTCCTGCTAACAGTTCAGGGAAACCATCATGGGCGTAAAGACAGTAGGTATTTTATCATTTCACCTACCCAAATAAGGCTTGTGGGAGAGCCTTTCTGTCTAAATCTCCCACAAAAATTTAGGAGTGTTCTTTGTTGTATTGTTGGAAACCATTATCAAAAGAACAATCAAACATAATAAAGAAATTAGGGAAGAGGAGAATTTGTGGATTATGTAATCATGTCGGGGCCAATCCTTTTATTTATAGTTATAATCCGATTGGTGGAGATAATATTTTAAATTACTTTGGGTGCATGCAAGCACTTGATTTTATTAACAAACAGACTGAAAAGGGAACTAAGATGTATACAGGAACAGAACCAGAAACAAAAGCCGTACAAGATACTATAAAAGATATCGTACCAACTTTTGAAGCTATAGGTTGGGAAACCAAGATAGCTGAAATATCACCAGACCAAATATTTGATTTAGTAACAACACTTTTAGTTGCTTACAGGAAAAGATTACACGAAAGAGTAGTAGAAGACGTAAGACAAACATCTGCTGCAAATTATGGAACAGAAGATTTTAAAGGAACTTTAAAGGAAGAACCACCAAAAAATAAGAAATATACAGAAGAGGAGCTCTGGGACGATCCCATTCCTTTTTAGTATGATAGATCTTAACCCACCTATAAACAATGGAGATGTCAGTGATGTGGTTTTACCACATATTGATAAAGCTCTCGTTCTTGAGAATCGAAAAGAACCTAAACGAACCTATCTTGGGGCTTCGTCTCTTGGAGAACCATGTAAACGAAAATTACAATATCGTTACATGCAAACTCCGCCAGACGAAGGCAAAGACTTTAATGGAAGAACATTAAGAATATTTCAGGTTGGTCACAACTTTGAAGACTTAGCCATTGCATGGTTAATAAAAGCTAAATTTAATTTACTTACACAAGACAAGCAAGGTCGTCAGTTTGGCTTTGACACAGCAGACGGAGAAATTAAAGGCCATGTTGATGGTATCATTACAGATGGTCCTGTTGATTGGTCGTATCCATTTTTATGGGAATGTAAATCAGCTAACGATAAGAAATGGAATGAGTTTAAAAAGAAAGGAACTAAAGAAACTAACCAAGTGTATTACGCACAGGTAGTATTGTATCAGACTTATATGGGTTTAATGGATAACCCAGCATTGTTTACAGTTGTAAATAAAAACACGCAAGAGATATATTTTGAAAAAATACCTTTTGATGCTAAAGTTGCCCAAAGGGTGTCGGACGCAGCGGTTTATATTTTAAAAGCAACAAGCAATAATGAGATGATGCCGAGGGTAGCAGCAAAAGCTGATAGCTTTTTATGTAGATTTTGTGAATTTAAGAGTAGATGTTGGGATATAAAAAATGATAAAGAACAACAATCTGGACTTCAACCAAGCTGGAAATGATATTCCATCGCAATTTGATGTAACAGATTTTAAAACGAGAGCAAAGGGATCACTTAAAAGTATATTTGGATACATGTTTCCAAACGGACGTATTAGAGGTAACGAATTTGTTATAGGAAACTTAGATGGATCTCCAGGAGACTCATGCTCTTTTAATTTAGATAAAGACGGATTAGGTAGTGAGTTTAACGGCGGTAATTCATTTAGTGATTTTATTGATGTATGGTCTTACTCTCAAAATGTTTCATTTCAAGACTCTGTAAAAGAAATATCAGAAAGATTTGGTATACCATTACAGCATACTTATGTGGCTCCTGCGGAGCCGGTATATAAACCAGAGCCCAAGCAAGAAAAAGTTATAGAACACAAGTACCTTGATAAGGATAATAACTTATTATGTAGTGTACTTCGTATTGAGTATGACAACGGAGACAAAACTTTTAGACCCAGGCTAACAACAGGCGAGTACAAAATGCCAATCGTTAGACCTCTTTACAACATTCCAAAGATAGTAAATGAAGACACTGTAGTCTTTGTAGAAGGAGAGAAGTGTGTAGACGCACTAACATCGAAGAACGTTCCATCAGCGAGTGCGATGGGTGGTTCAAACACCTCCATGGAGAAAACGGATTGGAGCGTCTTGGAGGGCAAGAATTTAATTATATGGCCAGACAATGACGAAGCGGGAAAGAAGTACGCTACGAAGCTCTCTCACTTTCTAAACAACAAATGTGCATCAATTAAAGTCGTTGATATTCCAGACCAAAAACCAAGAGGTTGGGATGTCGCTGATGCAATAGAAGAAAATTTTGACATTAACGAGGTATTAAACACTGAGGGCACAGCTCCTATTAATTTGTTAAATAACTCTTTATCTGTTAAAAATTTAGTTCAAGGCAAAGCCCCAGCTTATGAATATTTGTTGGAGTCTACTTTACCTAAAGGAGTTGCAGGTATACTTGCTGCTTCTGGTGACACAGGTAAAGGAATTTTGACTCTCGACTTGGGCATGAAGATAGCATACGGCAATGTCGGAATTGACAAAGCTTTTGATGCTACATTACTTGATAACGGCAATGTCGTTATCTTAACAGCAGAGGATGAAAAAGATGAAATACATAGACGTATTGAAAAGTTGGATAAAAACGGGCATAGATTTAGGGAAACAGGGTGTGACTTACACATTATCCCTTTCCCAGACCACGGCGGCGTGGTACCTATCGTTGCAATCCAAAATGGTCGACCTGTTATTACGGATGAGTGGAAACAGATTGAACGACAAATCATGCAAATGGATAATTTGGCTCTCGTTGTCATTGATCCTCTTGCTAGTTTTATTCTAGCAGACATCAATGCAGACCCATCTCACGGTGCTTTTGTAACAGGATACTTTGCAAGCTTAGCGACAAGAACAAACGCTACGTTTCTTATGGTCCATCACATGACTAAGATAGACATCAAGTATCCTGTTCGCACCCCAGAACACGCTCGTAATTTAATTAGAGGTACATCAGCTCTTGTAGACGGTAGTCGTTTTGCCATGGCTTTATGGCCCGCTCCTGAGTCTGAGGCTAAGACAGTGTGTGTTAAAGTAGAAGAAACTTACAAAAGAAATAAAGTTATATACGGAGCCGTTGTTAAATCAAATGGTCCTGTTAACCGAGAGGTTAGAATATTTGTTCGTAACGACGAGTCGGGATTACTAGAAGGTACATCACAAGATATATCTGTAGTAGACGAAGAGGATAAAGTAGTAAGACTACGCAGTGTTATCTACGTTATAAGAGAAGCTGCAAGAAATGGTAATCCGTTTACAGTTACAGGAGAAGATGGTTTTGTAGCTCGTGAAGGAGAACTTCCGCCAGAGTTAAAGAACGTATCCCAAAGTACATTTAGAAGATATGTATCAGAACTTATTGACGACAGAAAAATAGTTCGTGCAAGACTTAAAGAAAACACAGGTCAAGCTAAATACTTAGATGTACCTGATGGACCATTTGCTCATGGCTTTGGAGAGTTAAAAGTAGGTAAGGTTACCTAGCTAGAGGGTTGTCATTATTGCCAACGCTATCTACTCGGCTTTCTGTTCTATCTAATCTTTTTTCAAGACTATCTACTTTAGTAGTTAATGTAGCAATAGACTCCTGTAAGGGTGCAATGTTTACAGACTTAACTTTCTTTTTTTCTATATTATCAAGTCGTAAATTAAACTGTCCCCAAGTGTAGAAGCCCCCGCCGATGGCGGTTATAATACCCACTATGGTTATGTACTGTTGTAATTTTCCCATTATATTTTTCATATTATTCTCCTTAATTTACCAATGTCTAAAAACACCTGCTATTATAAAAAAACAAGTAAGCCATCCTAAGACTCTATCTGTTTTTAATATAAATCTTTTTATCATATACATTATTTCTTACCTACATATAAACCAAACCAGGCTGCACCCGCACCTACAATAACAGATACAAAAGCGGATTGAGAGTTAGTTGGATCTGGTAACGTCATAAACCAACTACAAGTTTTATAAAACATTACACCATACAATGTTATTAGTATGCGTGGAAAGACTCTCCACTTATCAAAACCTTCAGCATCGTTGTACCAAGATTTTCTTTGTTCTTGTACAGGTGTAGGTATAGGTTTTTCCTTAACCATTGCATTTTTAAATTCTTCAGTCATCTAAAAAACTCCATATTTTGTGTGCCTATTATATTAGATTGTTGATCTAAATTTGTATTAACTAGGCCGTAATAATTGTTTACATTATCATCTAAAACTACACTTGCATATATAGTTCTTGGTTCATACCAACTAGAACTATCAGGTATATTCATACTTTGATAGGTGTCAAATCCAGCAGAGTAACCCATATAAGCTAGTAAATTAGCTTGTCCTTGTGCATTGTACTCACCAGACTCGCTCTGACTTCTTTCGTTTTCTTCCTGCTGAGACTGTATATTTTGACTTACAATATCTTCTGCAATTTGATCAGCTTCAGAAGAAGTCATTACAGACGATGTAACACTTTGTATTTGGTTCTCCATAGTAGTTACTTGCACCTCAGCCATCACCATAGACGGGGTATTATCCATAGAAGGCATAGGCATAATCTCAATAGATTGTAATACATTATTAGTTTCTACTTGGGCAGTAGCAATACGATTAGAAACAGTAGGTGAACTAACGTTCCCTACGTTTACATTAGAGGCATCAACAGTTGAATTAGATCTTTGAGAATTAGAACCATTATTCGATGCAGAATAACTACCAGCTACAATAGACGATACAACGTCATTTATACTAGCGTTAACTGTTCTAACATTACGTCTTACATCTCTTCTTTCAGGTGATTCTTGTATCTCTTCGTCTATTTCTTCAGGAGTTATCTCATCAATAGATTCGTCTAAAGACTCCTCCTCTTCCTCTATTGCTTCTTCCTCATCAAAAAATTCTTCTTCAGCTATCTCTTCTACAAAAACTAAAAAGTCTTCTTCTATTCTTTCTTCAAAAGCTTCAAAATTTTCAATGATTTCAATGTCTTGAGGTATCTCTATTATTTCTATTTCTTCCAAGTCAGGGAGAGCATCAACAAACTCAATATCGTACTCGCTGTCAATATGTATAAATAATGGATCATTCTCTAGTTCGTACTCTTGATCAAGTTCAATATCATAAATAACAATAGAGTCATCGTAACGATAATCATCATTACCCCCAAAACCACCATCTTCAAAAGTAGTTGTAGCGGTGAAAGTAAATTGATCTTCTTGGTCATTAAATCCGTATATCGTTTCGTCTTGGTCATACCCAAATATTATATCTTCATCCACACCATAAAGAAAGTCATCATCCTCAAAATCATTTGTTAAGTCATACACATCACAAAGGTCTGAGTAAGAAGAATTAACTAAACATTCAGAAGAAAGATTGCTAAAAGACTCATCTACAACTTCTGCGGTAGTAATACTAAAGTCATCTGTTTGCATGTATTGTTTTG
>WLWG01001662.1_pt1 | contig 19307 bp, 33 predicted proteins | sample 6712871 | NCBI WGS metagenome assembly WLWG01 (sample SAMN12718693, study PRJNA515312) | sponge metagenome | isolation source: marine sponge | host: Mycale hentscheli | place: New Zealand: South Island, Marlborough, Capsize Point | collected 2003-05-01
GACGGCGTTAAGGTGATACCGTGCGTCTATCAGCGCAGGTTTATCCAGTGGGCACCCAGAGGCGCGGGTTCAGGCGCTCCTATTGCGGTGTTTGAACCGACAGACAAACTGCCCCCGTTCGAACGTGACCGTGAAACCAATAAAGACATGGTTGTAGGCGGTGATGGCTCGTACATCGAAGAAACGCACCAACACTTCGTAATCGTTCTTAACGAAGACGGCTCTGCGGAAACGGCGCTCATTGCAATGAAAAGCACGGGCCTCAAGAAAAGCCGCAAATGGAACTCCATGATGAGTTCAATCACCATGAACGGCAAGAACGGTCCCTTCACACCGCCGCGGTTTAGCTCTGTATATTTGCTAAAGTCCGTCAGTGAAGAAAACAGCAAGGGCAAATGGCATAATTGGGATATGTCCCGCATTGGCCCCGTAGAAGACAAGGGCATCTACAACAGAGCCCGCGAGTTCCGTGCAAGCATTGCTTCAGGGGACGTGGTTGTGAAACACCAGAGTGAAGAGGCGTCAAAGCCTGACTTCAATCCAGACGAAGTACCGTTCTAGTTTCACAAGGGCCGTAGCTGATGCTGCGGCCCGCTTTCCCAAAGGAAGACCCCATGTCAGTAGATAAGTTTTCCGCCATCTTTGATGGTTTGAAACAGGCTTACGGCACGTACAAAGTTGAAAAAACTCAGGCCAACGGTAAAAATACTGGCAAGGCTAGTATCATTAAGGAACCGCGGACCTCGAAACTCTGGAAAGGTCACCTGTCCGGCAAAGGCACCGCTGTAGGCATCATCCCGATTAACGAGGATAATTGCTGCAAGTGGGGCTGCATTGACGTTGACCAGTACCCGCTAGACCACAAAGTACTTATAGAAAAAATACGGGCCATGAAGCTGCCCTTGGTTGTCTGTCGATCAAAGTCCGGCGGCGCACACTGCTTTTTGTTCTGTAAGGAATGGATCGAAGCAAAGGAAATGCAGAAGGTCCTAACACACCTGTCCGCGGCCCTCGGATATGGCGGTAGTGAGATATTCCCCAAGCAAGTAAAGCTGCACTTGGACCGCGGAGACGTGGGTAACTTTCTAAACCTGCCTTACTACGACGCAGAGGACGGCCTGAGATACGGCATTCTGGATGACGGCACGTCAGCAACGCTTGAAGAGTTCTTCGGCTTGTACGAGGCGCATGTGCAAACGCCGGAGGAGATAGTCAAACTTCAAATGACTGACGCGCAGGTGAAAGGACCGCTTGCAGACGGACCGCCTTGCCTACAGCACCTTACCAAGGTTTTGATTAGCGAAGGCGGAAGAAACAACGGTCTGTACAACATAGGCATTTATCTGCGCAAAGCGTTTCCCGATAGCTGGGAGACAGAGATACTGACATACAACACCCAGTTTTTAGACCCGCCCTTGCCGCTGCCAGAAGTAAATGTCGTTGCAAAGCAAGTTGGCAAAAAGGATTACTCGTACAAATGTTCTGACGCGCCCATCAACGCGCACTGCAACAAAGAACTGTGCCAGACCATGAAGTTTGGTATCGGTGCCGCGGCTCAGAACGCCGCTGTGGGTAACCTGCGTAAGTACAATTCAACGCCGCCCGTGTGGTTTATGGACGTTAACAGTGAACCTGTCGAACTGGATACTGACGGCCTGATGAACCAAACCTTGTTTCAAAAAGCCTGTATGGAGCAAATTAACTTCATGCCGCGAAGCGTTGCAAAGGCACAGTGGGAAGCGCGGATCAGCGCGATGATGCGTGAAATGACCGAAAACCAAAGCGCCATAATAGAAGTGTCCGTTGACGCCTCAGTGGGTGGTCAGTTCTACGACTTCCTAGAAGAGTTCTGTAGCCACATGCAACAGGCCAAAGACAGGGAAGAGATACTGCTTCGCCGTCCGTGGACCGATGAGGAGGAGGGTTACACATATTTCAGGCTTAAGGACTTCGAAGGGTTTTTAAAGAAGAACAAGTTCTTTGAATATAAGTCCCACAAGATAGCCCAGCGTCTGCGCGAGGTAACCGGAGAAAGCTGCGTTTTGAAAATAAAAGGACGAGCGGTACGTCTATGGAAGGTGCCAGCATTTGAAAACGGTGATATAGAATTAAGTACACCACAGTTTCAAGCGCAGGAGAGTCCGTTTTGACTGACAACGTATTAAAAGAAATGCGGAATAAAGAAATTGTCCGTCTGATTGACGAACAGAAAGTGACCAAGACCGCTGTTGCAAAATGGTTTGGGATAACCAAGCAGCGGGTACATCAGATATACACTCGGGAGACAAACAATGTATCGGATATTCGGACCTCCGGGGACGGGGAAGACAACAACACTACTCAATAAGGTTGATGACGCCCTGCAAAGCGGAGTAGAGCCGACCAAGATTGCTTTCTTAGCCTTCACCAGAAAAGCCGCGGAAGAAGCTAAAGAACGCGCCGCTGCACGGTTTAAGCTGGACCCGAAAAAGGACCTGTACTTCTTTCGCACTATCCACAGCCTAGCGTTGTCGCTGTCAGACATAAGCCCCGAACAAGTAATGCAGCCGTCGGACTACCGCGAACTGTCGGAAAGCATGGGTGTACATCTCGTAACCACCAAAAGCGTTAATTTTGATGACGATCTGCCAGACATGATGAAAGCGTCTGATCCAATTCTGGGTTTAATAAATCTGGCGCGTCTTAGAAAAGTGCCTCTGCGTAAACAATACGACATGAGCAACACACATCTTACATGGAACGAGATAAATTACGTCGATAGCTGCCTTGGGCGATACAAACAGGTGCGGCACAAATTTGACTTTACAGACATGCTGGAGAACTTCGTAAAGGAAGGGTCCAACTTCTGTCCGCACTTCGACCTGTGTTTTGTGGACGAGGCGCAAGACCTCTCTCCAATGCAGTGGGATATTGCCCACCTGTTAGATGAACGATCTAAACGAATGTATATCGCGGGTGACGATGACCAAGCTATCTACCGCTGGGCCGGAGCCGACGTGGACGCTTTCATAAACCTCGACGGCGGATCAGATACACTAAGCCAATCCTATCGCATCCCCTACAGCGTACACAAAGTGGCAGAAGGCATAGTCAAACGCATTCAACGGCGCGTCGTAAAGAACTACGAACCAAGACAAGAAATGGGCGAAGTTGGATACTACCGAGATATTATGGACATTGACCTGTCAGAAGGCTCTTGGCTCATAATGGCGCAAGCCGGATATATGCTAGAACCCGTGGCGCAATACCTAAAGTCCTTCGGTTACCTGTTCGAATATCGCGGCTCACGGTCCATCTCCGCTAAAATCAGTGACGCGGTAAACGGGTGGGAGCAACTGCGTAAGGGTGAAAGCGTTACAGGGCAAACAGCGCGGAACATCTATGAGTACATGTCCGCTAAGGATTCTATCAACTCTTGCCAAAGAATAAAAAAGGGCTTCAAGCGCCTCAAAGGTTTGGAAGACGCCGAGATGGTTAACATGCAAGACCTAAATGTTAACCACGGGCTACTCGCAACAAAAGATATGCTTTGGCATGAAGCTATGGACCGTCTGCCAGAAAGAGACAGGGCCTATATAATCGCACTGCTTCGACGCGGAGAAAGGTTTAACGGAACGCCCCGTATCATAGTGTCCACGATCCACGGCACTAAAGGCGGAGAAGCCGACAACGTTGTAGTGTTCTCGGACATTAGCGCAGCGGCTCAATGGGATATGACCGTAAGGCCCGATGATATGCACCGCGTGTTCTACGTTGCCGTCACGCGGACCCGAGAGCGTTTGTTTATTATTGAAGGTCAAAGCCTAATCAGGAGTTACGACATATGAACTGTTGGCACTGTGGGACAGAATTAATCTGGGGCGGGGATCACGATTGTGAGGATAATGAAGAGTTTATTATGGTCACTAATCTTAGCTGCCCCAACTGTCAGTCGTTTTTTCTGGTTTATTTGCCCGAAACAGAAAATGGGGGAGTTTCCCCCGATGGAAAGGTTTACGAATGAACTGGTGGGAAGACTTAGAGTTGATGAGGCGTTTATTTAAATATGACCCCAAAACGGGTTTGATTTATACGCGGGAACGTTCGCCAAAAGATTTTTACGACACGGGGAGCGGTAGCTCGTTTGTGAGTGCCGAGGGTGCGGCTATAAAATACAACTTGGAAAACTTAGGGCGACTAGCTTTTAATTGTCGTGTCAAAGGTAGACGATCCACGTGTTACTATTTTAACGGTTCGCCATCATATCTAGGTACACAAAAGAAACTGTTCGCGCACCGCGTTGCTTTCTTTTTATATCAAGGGCATTACCCTAAATGGCCTAACTCTATCGACCATATCAACAGGGATGGATGCGACAACCGCATTGAGAACCTACGAGAAGTTACCGCAAAGGAACAGTCTGCTAACACCGGACTGAGCAAGGCAAACACTTCGGGAGTTAAAGGCGTAAGCTTTTTAAAGGGCCGGAATAAATGGAGAGCTTCTATTAACCTTGAAGGCAAAAAAGTAAACCTCGGTACGTTTAGCACTTTGCAAGAGGCGGTGACCGCAAGGCAAGCTGGAGAAAAACAATGAGCGAAGATTTCAACATTAAAATATCGGTTAGAAACGGCAGGTTGTTAAAAGCAATTAGGGCTCGTTATGATTCAGTGGCTGATTTAGCCCGTAAATGTCACCTTCATCAATCTGGAGTAAACAGTTTGGTTACCATGACGGTAAAGCCCTTTAACAAAAACGGTTGGACAAATTTAGCCTTGGACGTTGCGGCAATGGTGGGCAAGGAGCCCGAGTACTTATGGCCTGACCACCTTCGTGAGTTAAAATTAGCCCGATCAACATCTGAAACAGAAGTTGGTTTAGATAGTGTTAAAAAAATAATTCAAGACGGAACTTCCGAAAAATCGTTGTCTCAAATAAGTGCTATATCAACGTTATCTAAAACACTGACCCCGAGAGAACGGCAGTGCTTGGCGATGCGTTTTGCGGTAGGCCATACTTTAGAGGAGACTGCCCGAATATTTGGTGTTTCAAGGGAGAGAGTGCGTCAGTTAGAAGCCAAAGCTATTCGAAAAATGAAAAAACAAGCCAGCCTTGCGGGCTACCGTGTTCAAGGCGCTGAGCACGGACGGTTGAAGTTTGAACCAAAAAATAGAACGCTTATAAGAACGGTTCAGGAGCGAACAACCAGCAAAGGTTTGGACCTCCTCAATGATTAATCGAAGGGAAGACGTAAATACATGAAAAAAGAAGAAATACTAAAAAAAAGTGCAGAGTTAGTGACAGGCAACCGTGCAAAAGATTACGGTGACGCGCTCGAAAACTTTGACCGTATCGCCACAGGGTGGAACGTAATTCTAAACGGGGCAATAGCCTCGCATGGATACCTAACCGCGCAGCACGTTGCGCTTATGATGGATTGGGTTAAAACAGCAAGACTACTAAACACCCTAGACCATGAAGACTCATGGATCGACAAGTGCGGATACAGCGCAATCGGTGGGTCTTTTTCGGGAGAAAAAAGTGAGTAATCTAACAGTAGGAAGCGCGTCCCTTTTATCCGAATGGGTGCCGCCACACGAACTGCCGGACCTAACACACGCCAAAACAATCGCTATCGACGTGGAAACCAAAGACCCAAACCTTAAAAAGATGGGCCCCGGATGGGCTAGGGGTGACGGCGAAGTGGTGGGATACGCCGTGGCAACTACAGATTGGGCCGGATACATCCCCATCAGGCACCAAGGCGGCGGTAACCTAGACGAAAAGCAAGTTAACAAGTGGCTTAAAAAGATATTCAACTGCCCCGCAGATAAAGTAATGCACAACGCTCAGTATGACCTCGGCTGGATCAAGCGCATGGGCTTTGATGTAAAGGGCCGTGTAATCGACACGATGGTTGTGGCGTCCCTGCTTGATGAAAACCGTAGAAGCTTCAGTCTCAACAACCTCTGCTACGAACTACTGGGCATAGCCAAGTCAGAAAAACTATTAAACGCCGCCGCGGTGGAGTTTGGGTTCGATGCAAAAGCAGAAATGTGGAAGATGCCCGCAATGTTTGTCGGGCCTTACGCACAGAACGACGCAGAGATTACGCTTAAACTGTGGGACTACCTGTCTGTACAAATCAAACAAGAAAACCTTGAGGGCGTTACAGAACTCGAACTGGACCTCCTGCCCTGCCTTGTAGACATGACATGGCGCGGTATTCGCGTCGATATGGACAAAGCAGAAATAACGCGGAACGCAATCCTAAAGCGTGAGAAAGAAGTCCACAAAGAAATAAAACGTATCTCCGGCTGCGACATAGAAATCTGGGCGGCGGCGTCCATTGCCAAAGCCTTCGATAAAATGGGCATAGAATACTTTAAAACAGAAAAAGGCTCTCCGTCCTTCACCAAGAAGTTCCTGTCAGAACATCCCGATAAGTTACCTAAACTGATCGTAGAAGCGCGAAACCTCAACAAAACGTCAGGCACGTTCATTAACAACATCCTGACCTTCTGTAACTCAGATGGACGTATCCATAGCCACATAAACCAAATCAGATCAGATGACGGCGGTACAGTGTCTGGGCGGTTCTCCATGAATAACCCAAACCTACAACAAATCCCCGCCCGCGACCCAGAGATAGGACCAATGATCCGGTCCCTGTTCCTGCCAGAAGAAGGCGAACAATGGGCCGCTATAGATTACTCCCAACAAGAACCGCGCATCTTGGTTCACTACGCACACGTATTTGGTAAGAGCCAGAACAGAGTGCTAGGGGGCGTCACAGAGTTTATACAAAGCTACAATGACGATCCGCGGACAGACTTCCATACGATGGTGGCAGAAATGGCGGGCATCCCGCGTAAACAAGCGAAGACCGTGAACCTCGGTATCATGTACGGCATGGGCGTGGGTAAGCTGGCGATTGAGCTTGATCTGCCCGAGGAACAGGCCAGAAGCCTAATCAACCAGTACCATGAGCGGGTGCCGTTTGTAAAAGAACTGATGAAGGGCGTACAAAGTCACCTTAGTCAGAAAGGAAGCCGAGGCCATGTGCGGTCTCTACTGGGCCGGAAGTGTCGGTTTGAGTTGTGGGAACCAAAGCAGTTTGGAATGTTTAAAGCACTGCCGTTCGAGCAAGCGGTGTTAGAACACGGCAAGCACACTCCGCTGGTCAGAGCATATACCTACAAAGCCTTGAACAGGCTGATCCAAGCGTCCGCCGCGGACATGACCAAAAAAGCTATGGTCGATCTGTACCGAGAAGGCTATCTGCCCATGCTGCAAATACACGACGAACTGGCTATGTCAGTAACGTCCAGAGAAGAGGCAGAAAAGGTTGCATTAATCATGCAAAATGCTGTACCCTTGGAGTTGCCAAGCCTTTGTGACGTTGAGTTGGGTCCGTCATGGGGCGAAGCGGTATAGTCTGCTCTTCAACTCCCCCGCTTTGGTTCAGCAAGGCGGGGGTTTTTTGTTGTGTATCAAGTGTTTATCCTATATAGTCCCAGAAACTCGCACAAAGGCGCATAAGATGGATACTACAAAATGGAAATCAGTACTCGTTCCGGTCGAAGTTTACCGCGAACTGAAGATTTTATCGGCTATCGAAGGCCGCACAATCAGCGGACAGCTACGCTTTATGTTTGACCAATACAGCAAACTGAAGTCCGTCCGAAATAAGCTCAAGCAACACTACGAAGAAGCTTGACCACTCCCATATTATCGCGTATGTAATATGTATCTCCTCATGAGATATTGATGTTTGTTCTCCAATAAACATTTAACCCTCACCGAAATACCCGCGGTGAGGGTTTTTTCTTGTCCAATTAATCACGCTAACGTCGTTAGCGTGACGGATTTTTAAAAACCTAAGACTAAGGGTCTATTCAAGTATTTATTATTTGTACTTGACTATCTCGTATAGTTGGTTTATCTTAGCTTTACTCAACCAAAGGAGAACAAACATGCTTGAGTCACGCTTTCTTGATAAAGCAGCCGCAACAGAACTTCTTAGTAATAACTGGTATAAAAACCGTAAAATCCACAGAGGTATTAAAGATCAACACGTTAAAGACCTCGCGGCAAAGATCACACAAGGCCGCTGGGTTGTAGATGCAATGGAAACGCCTATTCTAATTGATACAGACGGTATTTTATATAACGGTCAAAATAGATGTATGGCTGTAATTCTCGCTGACCAAGGTGTAGTGGTGCAATGCCGCATAGAGTCGCCAGAAGAGTGCCAAAGACTGTACGCGTCTCTGGACCTCGGCAAAGCCCGATCAATCGCAGACATTACAGGATTAAACCAAAGCAACATAGTGCAGCCCATACTCTACCTCATGCGCTGCGCGGGCCTTGATGGACGGCTTAAAGATGAAGCCGTCGTATCGCGGATCGCGGATACTTACATGGGAGATATCCTGCGCCACTTCGATCAGAACACCCGTTGGGTAAAAAACAATCGGTGCTTTAATTCTGTTCAATTTAAGGCCGCAATGGCGTACTGTGTTCACAGGCGGGTACTGCCCGATTACGAAGCTATCTCGGTGCTTGAAATGTTGCAGAACAATAAAGACTACCACTGGCCTTCCATGTATTTAAACTACCGCGAACAGATCATGTTTCCAAACGGTAAGCTAAATACTAGCGGTAAAGTCGTAGCCAACGATAAGTTCTGCCGAGGCGTTTATCTGATCGAACGCCGCATGAAACATCAAAGCAAAATTCAAATATCCAGCGGCTTTCTAGATGACCTTCATTCAAACGTTCGCCGCGTGATCCGCGAGGCTGCTGCCGAATGAGTTATAAGATAGAAAAAAACATCCCCCTTCCCGCGTCACAGCGGAAAGGGAAGTTCGCCATCCTAGAGGATTTGGAAGTTGGCGACAGCTTCCACGTTGCAGATGTAACCGCGCCAGCGGGTATCTATTCAAAAGCAGAAAGCCTCGGAATTAAAGTAACCGTAAGAAGCATCCTACACCATAGCGGCGGCTTCAGAGTTTGGAGAATTGAATGAGCGACAAAGCTTGGCACATAAGCTACCTGTCCGCTATCGTCGGACCGTGCGCCGCAACAACCGATGACGGTTGTATGGCGTGGGAAGACGAAGAAAAAAGTGACTTTGTTATGCGCCTACTTGACAGGGATAATGACGCCAAAAACCTCCTACTCGTTATTCAACCAGAAATGAATGAGTTGGCGATTTACACCCTGACCGGATACTGCGTGGCAAACGATCTGCCGTACATGATTAAAGATTGGGATACCCTGTCCGCAGAAGGGCAAAAAGAAGCCCAGAAAACGAGGCACTGAACATGATCCACCGCGACGAGTACGAACGCGTCTGCGAAGAAAACAGAAAGTTGCGGGACTTGGTTAAAGCCAAGTCCCCAATGGCTATGATGCAAATGCTTAAAAGGTTTCTGGGAGGGAACTATGACCGCACTGGAACAGTGGAAGACCCTAGCGAAAATAGAAAACGCCAAGATGCTGGAACCCTACGAGGGCCGACCCCCTAACTACGGTATCGTCAAAAATAAGATCAAAGGCGGCGGACCGCGGCTCTCGGAAATTAACCGCTCACTCGCCGCACAAAAACTTTTGGAAATGTCCCAAAAAGGTTATACTCTGGAAGAAGCCGCCGTTGAAACAAACTCCCCAATAGAGAAAGTTCTAGGCCGCGCCAGACGCTATCAAATCACGTTTAAAGGACAGGAGGAGCTTTTATGAGTAATCACCTATCAGAAGTGGCAGAGGGCATCATAGAGGCTTGCCCCGCGCAGCTTAACCCCGATGAAATGTCTACCCTGATTGCGTACATGATCTGGTCATACGGTATGCAGGGCGATTGGGACGATATGCTGCCCAAAATAGTGCGCTGCATAAATCTGGATGATGGACACGCCCGTATCGTCAGAGTGGCTAACAGAGACGCTATCAAGTTTCTGGATAAAGTAAGAGAGGATGTTAGCAATGCCAGACGCAGTTAAACTGTTCTCCGAAATAGATCAGCAGTTCCTAGAACTGGAGCAACAGTTTGAAATAATCAAAAAACAACGGGAGACAATAGAACATTGGAAGCAGAAGACATTAAACGTATCCAAAGAGACCTCAACCCCGCACAACAAGCCGAATTAAAATTCCTACGACAAGAAGTCGATAGATGCCAAGATGCGCGGTTCGTTAAAGAACCACTGCCCAACGCCAACCAAAACTACTGGACCGCCGCAGAAGAACTGGACAGATACGTCAGGAGCCTCCGTAATGATGGATACTGGATTTAAAACCATAATCGAAGTGATGAAACAAGGATCGTGGCTCACGGACCTCGAAGTGGCAGAGCGGGCCAAAATGAAACTAGATGCCGCGCTCTACTACCTCCGACGATTAAGGCGATTGGGGCTGGTGATAAGCGAATGGGTTCACGGACAACGGGTCTGGGGTGTTCTGTAAAAGGAAACGACAAATGAAGAAACGCCAATGGACGCTGTTGGGCGTGTGGGACGGTGGTTACGGGTACGTGACTTACAACATGTGCCGCCACGCCCACCATGATGTGTCGCTCACGCTAAATGTCGAAACGGGCGGCTGGTACTCAGTCACCTGCATATCACCTTTCAGTCATTGGAATGACGAACCTTTCAAGGGGGGCCGTGAATTGCCTGACGCAATCACAACTAAACTCAAAAAAATAATGGAGGCGTTAGATAACAATACTTTAGGGTGTTCTTAGTTGCACTTGACTTTCTTCTATACTTGGGGTATTCTGTAAAAGTAACCCCGATGGAGAACAGACATGAAACTAACAGACCTTGAAATAGAAATGCTGCTTGAAGCATTTCACATCTTTTCAGACGTAACACACAACACGATTAACTGTTGCTATACCGAAAACCAACAAGACGCCGCCGTCAGTGCCATGAATAAACTCTACGAAGAAAAATCGCAGAGACTTATAGATAACAATAATGCGGACTAAACCTAAACACATCGAAGACGCCCTGCTCCAAGCAGAACGTCAACTCGACAATTGCTGGTTCGAAGATCGCGGATCACGGGCCATCCAAAAAGCAACAGAAACACTGAACAGCATTAAAGCAGCTATAGCCGTGGGAGAAGAATATGAACCAGACTTCTGAAATCATTAAAAAATACAGCCACATGTATGACGTGGCTTTCGAAGTAATATCAAACCATCCCGAAGGCAAAGACGTGACACCCGAAATGATTAAAAAGGCCCTGATTTCGCGGATCACGGACCTTGATAAACATAACGAATGGATTGAAGCCTGTGCATGGATAAACGCCTCGGAGGAACTATTGTGAAAGCCCGAATAAACATCACACAACGGATGCTCAACAAAAGCATTATAGACGCCAATAAAAGCGTCGTAAAATTCTTTCGGGAACACCTTCCCGAGTTAGGATACGACTTCATAGGAAACGGGGCCAAAAACGTTATACTGGCGCACTACGACGACGGTCACGAATATACACCAACACAAATAAGATTGTACCGCCGACCGCGGGGCGATAAACTCCTGTCCGTCGAAGGGCTGACACGACGCGCCAAAGCAGGGGACGTTATGACGTTTCAGTCCGAAACAGCCGTGCAAAGACATTGGGCAGACAGAACGGACACATTCCACCCCAGAATAATCATCCGACTCGAACTGGGAGAACCACCAAAAGAAATCAATCTAATCGAATAGGGCGGGTTTAGGGGTTTTAACCCGTCCTAGCGCAGGGAGCGGTCGCTTAACACTCTCACGCGGTAGGCCATTTTGACATAGTGGTGGCAGGACCGCGGATCAGGCTCTCGTCTTAATTTAGGCGGGAGCCTGTATCGTTTGTAACGCCTATACTATACCCTCCCAGAAAAATGAAAAAAAAAAAAACGAAAAATATAGGCGTTACAGGTGTAAACAAAGTTACACGTCTGTAATCAAACAAAAAAAGGGCAAAAAAGCGTAACTTATTTTGTAACTCCATACTAAAGATAGGTGTTACATTGGCACTTTTTTGACCAAAAAGGTTAAGCAGCCTTCTGCGTTAAGCCAAAACTCCACGAAAAAATGTAACAAAAGTTTCTCTGGCGGGGTATACTATATGTTGCTAAAAGGTATTGTATAGTTATTTGCAGTGGAGAGAACCGTGCCTAGAAAAACAAATGCTGATCTTGCAAAACTCCCCAAGCCTTTGAGGATTAAAGCAAGGCCCGTTCCTAGAAAGCATACCGGACTAGCCGTGGATAAAGAGGCCAACCGTTCCGACCCCCGAGGCGCGAAGTACAAAACAGCGGACAGCCCTTTGACGCGTAAGCAAGAGCTTTTTGTAAAAGAGCTTGTAAGCAACGACGGTATGATAACTTACAAGGAAGCCGCTATTCGAGCGGGCTACCCCGAGAGTTCAGCCCACACCCGTGCCTATGAGTTGACTAACCCTCACAAATGCCCGCACGTTGTGGCAGCTATCCGGCGGTATCGAAACGAATTGGATGAACGTTTTGCCATCAACTATAGCAGACACGTTCGCGACTTGCAGAAAATCCGTGACGTGGCCCTCGAAAACGGGGCGTACAGTGCCGCGGTGCAGGCCGAGTATAGACGGGGACAGGCGCAGGGTGATATATACGTTAGCAAGGCGGAGATCAGACACGGCAGTATCGACAACATGGATAAGGAGGAGGTGATGAAAGCGTTGAAGGAACTAAAGGAATCCAATGGCTCAGACATTATCGACATTACCCCAACCGAAGATTCCGACGGAAGCGGCGTTTTATCAACAGTTGAGGACAGCCGCGAAAAAGGTTAGGCCCCAGTTAAGCCTGACTAGAATAGAAAACTCCGTCGGTCAGGGTATACCCGACCTTATGATTTGCGATGAACGCGGGCTATTTCATTTTGTAGAATTAAAGTTTTGCAGGGCCAATGCGGTACGGTTAAGCCCGCACCAAGTTTCTTGGCTAACGAGGCACCGACACAGCAGCAGTTGGATACTGGTTAAGCAGCATCAGAAGTGGGGAAAAAAGCCTGTCGTTCTTTTGTATCGTGCTGATCAGGCAATCGCGGTCAAAACAGACGGCCTAAAGACCGATCCAGTGTATGAAGGGACAAATCCTTTTGATTGGCCCGTTCTTTTCGACTTGATTTCTCCCATATAATCGCATATACTCTAAGGGTTAGCTAAATGGAGAACATGCTATGAGTTTAAACTATGATTTATGCGGCGTTAAAGCCGACTATAGAGACGACGCTGTCTGGCCTATTACCAGTGCTTTAATCTGGGGCACTATGTCGGTTGGCTTAAACGCGATTACAGAAAAGAATTGGGAAGAGTTTTACGTTCGTTGTCACGCTATTGAAACGATCCACGGAGCTTGGCTTCGTGATAAGGATTTAAAAGGCCGACCGATCACGGCAGAGGATGTAAAAAGCCACGTCGGATTGCACACCAACGCGGACACTCGAACTAAGGCCCAGTTCCAGAAAGACATTTACAGACGTTTTGTGGATCAGGCTAACCGCAACATAACACTGGAATTAAAAACCACGGAAGAAAGGGAGAAAGCCTAACCGATGTTTATTTTTGAATTAATAGGTCGATTGCTTTATGGCAGCGATTACGAGGAATTGAGCAAAAGAGCGAACCGCAAAAAACCAACGCGAAAACGCCGCCGATAATATTTAGAAACTGCCCGCTTTACACGCGGGCTTTTTTCTTTTATAGATATGCGATGTTGTATAGATTGGAGAACACTATGATCGAACGTAATAAAAGACACTACGGCACATGGGCTTTATTTTCGGACCAGTTCGGCGAAAACTATTGTCATGTTTCAACCTATATTCACAAAGAAAACGCGTTAAAGGCCGCTTTAGACTTACAAAACCATGACCACAATAACGGTCGCAATACCAACTATACCGTTTCTGAAATTTCTTTTGTAGATTGCGAGGATTGAAAATGCCTAACGTAATTTATAAGAAATATTCCGTTTTGGGACAGCCTAGATACTGGAACCGTCGCAAAAAAATGTGGACAAAATGGCTTTCTAAAAGTTGCCATTACCCGACGCACCACGGCGCGTTGCGCGTTTTGCATAGCCGTAGATTTTCGGAAAATATTTGGAACTTGACCGAGAAAGACCTGTTGACCAAAAAAGAAACGCTGGCAGAATATGGGGTTCAGACGCTATGCTAAAAACGGTCGAATATAGCCGCGCAAAAAAGACGCGGGGAATTGCTGTCACATATAGAGCGGGCGACGGTAGCAATTACGAAACTTGTCCCGCCAGTTGCGAACTTAACCCGAGCGGTTGCGGCGCGTCAAAAATTGATGTTGATTATCTGGACGCGGTACTAGATGCCAAACCTGTCAAAGGTGTATCGTTTACCTATTCCCATTTCTCTCCCCTGCACTGGAAACGTAAGCTTGCGGCAAATAAAACGGTTATCAACTACAGCGCAAAGACCGCAGAAATCGCGGCAAAATTTATGCGGTTGACGGTGCCTTGTGTTGTGACCGTTGCGGAACGTTTTTGGCAGGGTAAAAAGAACCGATCGGTTGACGGTGCCTTGATTGTCCGGTGTCCGGCTGAAATCGTCGCGGGGTTTAGTTGCGCGGATTGCGGCAATGGTGATCCGCTTTGCGCTAGGCTCGAAAGAACTTTTGCCATTGGCTTTACCGCCCACGGTGCGAGTAAAAAGAAAGCCGCTGATCCTGATCAGGCGGGCGGTTGCTATGCCAGTGGGGGAAACGTCGCGTTGCACTGGACGGCTACAGCCGCGCAGGATCAAGACGAAACAGACGGGGATAAATTGCGCCGCTTTGTTTCTGGATTGCCGCCCCGTTCAATTATCCGGCACCATATAGCGGGTGATATAGGCGAGGAAACGCACGATTAGAAATTTTCGCTTGATTATATATGCGAGGTTCTATATGTAATGGGGCGGGGCAATCCTGCCCCTTTAACTTTGGAGACTTACACAATGTCACATTCGATTGAGAACACGCACGGAAGCTTGACCAAGTTAATGCAACAGGTCCAAGACCAAGCCGCCCGCAAGGCGGATTTTCTAACCCCAACTAATGATCTGCAAAAGATCACCAATTCAGAAACAAACGAACCAATATTAGTTATCGAAGCAAAGGGCGGCGAACCTACCCGCCACCTAAAAATGAACAACGTTGCATTTGGGCAGCTAGCCGCGCATTGCGACATAGAAGCCCGCACCGCCCGCCGCCTTCAAACGCATTACCCTTTTGAGTTCGATAACCTCATAAACGCCCACTTCGATCAAGAACCTAAAAGAAAGATGTTGAGAACTTTTCTGGATACAGACGAAACCAACGGAACCGCCCGCGCTTTATTGTCCGACCGTTTTAAGTGCTTTGATAATGATAATATGATCCAAACCATTTTGCCGCCGTTGATGGAAAACGCCGCTCAATTGCAGGTCGTGAACGCAAAAATTAGCGACAGCAAATTGTATATGCGTTTCAAATCGCTTGTTCATACTGGCGCGGGTGCCAACGTGGCAGACGTAATGGCGAACGGTGTTGGCTTTAGTAATTCGGAAACGGGTCAGGGATCAGTCACGGCTTATCAGTTGTTTTGGACGTTAGCGTGCCTTAATGGTATGCAGACTGAAAACAAGACGCGGAGCAGCCATATCACGTCCGCCCGCGACAGCGACGATTGGGGCCTCTTGTCAGGGGAAGCGCAGGAAGCCGACAACCGCGCATTAAATCTAAAACTGCGTGATTTGGTTTCGGCCTATTCATCTCGTGAAATGTTTGACCAAGTTTTGGATAAGATGAAAGCCGCCGCCGCCGACGTGATCGAAGGTGATTTTAGTGTTGCTGATACGGTCAATAATCTTGGCACCGTCATGCGCCTGACTAAAAAAGAAACCTCGAACGTTTTAGACGGTCTTATGTCTACAATTGGACAGGCGGGCTATGAGAACGACCGCCCACTATCCCGCGCAACCTTAATCAACGCCGTAACTAACGTCGCCAATACTAGCGACATCGACCACGCGGACGATTGGCAACGTCGCGGTGGTCAGTTGTTGAATATGAACGCCCGCGATTGGAACCGGATTGCCGCTTAAACTTTTTTCTTGATCTGCGCTTTACAATGGCGCATATTGGGGCAGGGGAAACCTTGCCCCTTAACTTTGTTTGGAGAACAAAAAATGGAACTAGCAAAAACAGACTACCAGAACGAAACCGAATTGAGCGAGGCGCGTGAAATAATAAAACGCCGTGACACGGAACTAGCCCGCTTGCGCGAAGAGATGGAAGCCGTTCGAGCCGTTAGCCAAGAAAACGCTTTGATGTTGGACGATATACGCTTGCCCCTTTTTAAACTTTTGAAAGACCAACTCGGGGCAATGGTATCGGGCGAAATTGCCGAGCAATTGAAATCACAAGAAAAGGCTTTTGATATCTCGGATCATTTTGACGAAATCCGCGAAGATATCACTTACAATTTTGACATCAGCAATTTTCAATCCGAAATCGAAGAGATTGCTTCCGAGCGCGACATCAACGACGAGGTGACCGAAATCGTTGAAGATGTTTTGAGAGGCGCAAAGATCACACTGGGTTAAACAACCCGCCCAACCTTGCCCAACTCGGCCCGCCTTAGCGCGGGCCTTTTTTATGTTTGACAGAGCCGTAAAAGATATCCCATACTGCACGAGCAGGGGGTAATCCGCCCGCTTGCTTATAGGAGAACCAACATAATGTTAGACGACTTTCTAAAGCCCCGCTTTACAGATCACTTTGACCTACCAAAGGGATCATTCTGGACGCGGATGAATTATCACGGTCACAGTTGCGATGTTTATTTCTGGGACAATGGCGGACCAACGGATGATTACATGGCTCGCTATGGTAACGAAGACCATGAATATTTATCTGGGACGGTGGACAACCTTTGCCGTCGAACACATTTTGGCACCCAACACCCCAAAATTGAAATCATCCAACACTTAAATGAAAACTTGCGTATCGGGCGGGCTTATCTTGAATACAAAGGATTAGTATCCGAAGACCCCACCCGCGCAGAATTGAGGAAGGCAAACCAATGAAACGTTATCAAATAGAAGCCTCGACATTCGAGCTAGACGGGACTGAAAGCCATACAGTGCTTTACACCTCGAACGGCATAAGCACCGCCCGCGCTTATCTTGCGGGTTTTACCGACGCGAACGTCTGGAAAGATTACGATCTGGTCAATTTGCTCGACACAGCGCACCCCAACGATAGCGACTTGCACTTGATCGACAGCAAGATGCACCCCGCCATTGACAATGGCGCGACAAGCCAAAGCCTTGCAGATTTTGCCGAGGTATGGACCGACGTAGGACAGCACGCCTTTTTCCGGTGTAAACTATGATTAATATGACAACCGCCCAACGTGACACGCTCGAACGCAAATGGTCCGAACTGGACGAAACCACCCGCCCGACGCTTGAACGCTTTCTTGAAAGCGTGAAAGACACGTTTTATTGCGACGATGCAGTAACCGTTTACTGGGCTAACATGTGGCTTTGCGTTGAGCGTGACGGATACTGTCACACTTGACGAAATCACATAGATCAGGCAAAACGAGGGCGGGGCAATCCCGCCCCTTATCTATTGGAGAACCGAAACAATGATTAAAGTACTGTATCAAAGCGTAGATAATCACGACGGCTGGACCGTTGAATATGCCACCAAAGCCGCCGCCTTTAAGGGCATACGTCACCAGCTGGGCAACGTCGGTGAGCCGTCAAGCCGTTACGCTTGCGCCGACGATGGAGTGTGCACAGCCACCGTTATCAATTCCACCTTGCGGGAGCTACACGAGGCAGGAGCCAAAGCATGAAACACTGGGAACTAGAACACTCAGGCGAGTTGATCCGAATTGAATGGAACGAGGTTGCCACTTTTAACCTACAAACCCCCATTGGTGGCCGCTGGGTCGATTACCATTGTTTTACTGTCTATGGCATTGAAACCGATCAGGAGGCGCTCGAGCACGCCTTTGTTGCGGTTTCGTCTTTTCCTTGCATCCCGTTTGCCGCGACCGAGCCGACCGAGACGCGTACCGAATACTGCGCACGAATAGGCCACGACATGTAACGACCAGCACCACCGCACCGACGATCAGGCCCGCCATAGTGCGGGCCTTTTCTTTTAGTGACACATGCGACCCCCGCACCCCGCCCCTTGGCTTAAACCTACCGGACCGAGATCCGAGGCCCAAGGTTCGAGGTTCGAGGTTCGAGGTTCGAGGTTCAATCTGGTCGATCTCGTGCCCAGATACCCGATGAACGGAAACGAGGTGGACGAGAGAGCCGTGGATCTGGACCGATCCGCCCCGATCCGCCCCGATCCGACGCCAGCTGGCGGAAAATATCGGAGCGCAGCCGCGCAGTTAAATCCACCGGATCGACGTTCGAGCGCCAATTAACTGCAGCAGCTGCAGCAGCTGGCGGGCGCTGCCGTCGCGATTATGACGCCACACAACTGCAGCACGATCACGAAACCCGGACCAGGATAGACAATATCCCATGTTATCAATGCCCCAAAGACCGTTTAACGCGACCTAGGGTCCCTCGGATATCGGGTCAATCCGCCAGATTTAAACCCAAATCGACCGCGATCCGCCGACCGCGCACCCCGTGCCGACCTGCGGGGGCTTGGGCCATGTTTTTGACAAATAGTTGCCATAAAAATGATATGGGGTATAACTATGTAATAAGACTATAACCTTTGTACAACTTTAAGGAGAAAGCTCATGGGTATTATTAAAGAAATGCAACTAGAAGCTGCGGACATAGAGTCTATTAAACAAGACCGCGAAGAGGAAGCGCGGTTCGCGGCTATGGATCACCGGACCGCGGACGAAAAACGCTGGGACGAAGAGGGCCCTTCTGATTCAGAGATAGAGGATATGGAGGTTGAGCGTTTAATTAATCTACAGGAAGAAAGGTCATTAGGGGTCCCCGATCCGTGACTATCGCACTACAAGAAAAGGCTCTGAAACTTCAACTTAGGCTTGCACAAATAGAGAAGCAGGAGTCTCAGCGTAACAATTTTTTACCGTTTGTAAGGGGTATGTGGCCTGACTTTATTGCTGGTCGTCATCACCGTATTATTGCTGAGAAGTTGGAGCGTGTTGCGAGTGGCGAGTTAAAGCGTTTAATTATCAACATGGCTCCGCGGCACACGAAGTCTGAGTTTGCATCTTTTTTGTTTCCTGCGTGGATGATGGGCAAGAATCCTGGGATGAAGATCATCCAGGCGACGCACAC
>WLWG01001664.1_pt1 | contig 19291 bp, 28 predicted proteins | sample 6712871 | NCBI WGS metagenome assembly WLWG01 (sample SAMN12718693, study PRJNA515312) | sponge metagenome | isolation source: marine sponge | host: Mycale hentscheli | place: New Zealand: South Island, Marlborough, Capsize Point | collected 2003-05-01
TGAGAGCAGATCCGTCAATAGCGGGTAATGCTCCTGTTAGATTACCAGAGGTTAAGTTTGTAAGAGCAGATCCATTTAAAGCGGGTAATGCTCCTGTTAAATTAGCAGAAGGTAAACCTGTTAAATTTGCACCACTAGCTGCAGGCAAAGTTGCAGGGAATCGTGCGTCAGGAACCGTTCCTGATGTTAAATTTGTTGCATTGAGTCCTGTAAGTCCACTTCCGTCTAGTGTTCCTGTTACCGTGATTGTGTCACCATTATCACCTAACTCTAAAGTGGTACCTGTTTGAGGGGTTATTTTATCTACATTAATTTCACTAGCCATATTTTATCTCGCTGTTACAGGCGTGCCTCCTGATGATACAAAGGGATTATCAGCAAATGCCGCATAGATATATGTTCTAGCATCACCGTTTGCTGCACCATCACCATTTCTCATTTTAAATCCATTAGATAGAATATCAAAACCAAGTTGTCCACTACTAGCTTCTGTATTACTTAGACTAGGATAAAGGTATGTAGTGTTTACATTATATGATGTTCTTGTAGTGTCCTGAATAATCCATTGTTCACCTGCAGTTGCACATTTTCTCATTACCCAAGCAGGTCTAAATCCTGTATATACAAAAGAACCATTGGTTGCACCATTACCTGTATAACTTCCAAATTTACAGTAGCCTTCTATATCTGCAAAAGCATAAGCTATCATAGTGTCACTACTTCCATTAGAATTTCCACTAGAGCCTAGAGTAATAACAGTTGCGGATGGGTTTGTGTTTTGCCAAAAAGAACTGCTTGTAGATTGAGCATCAGAAGTATTGAGAAGCAATCGTTTACCTCCTCCTATACCAGTATGATACACTGCCCATTCTAATACATCTATTCGGTTTTTTAAAATAACCATTTTGGGTGCAGAACTTAAACCATGACCAATTGTGGTATCTCCTCCCGTACCTGTAAACCTAATGATACTGAATCCTGCAGTATCGTTTGGAGAAACTACAGTTTGAGTTGCTCCTTTAACATTCGTAAATCCAAAAAGACTATCGGTGTTTGCTTGACCACCCATACCTGAGTGAACAGAACAATAATAGTAAAGTGTAGGAGCAGAACCCGCTACTGTAATTCTTGTGTATGCACCTGCTTGTCCCGGTGTGCCGTTTGTAGTAACGCCTGTTGTATATTCAGAACCACCACCATGTGTGCCATCGGCTGTTGTTGAAAATCTTATAGGGTGTCCTGAGTTTGAAGAATCGGATTGATCAAATGTAAAGGTTCCCCCTTCTTGTAATTCTAGTGTAATAGCGCTTGTGCCATAATCATCAAATCTGTATTTGTTACCACTGTCACTGACGACCTTGACTGCGTACGTATTTGAAGGAGCAGTGCTTCCTGCTTTCCAGTTCCATGCTGCAAAGGTATTACCGTTTCCATTTATGGGTCCAGAACTACCAACAAACGTAAAACCATCTGAGTCAAAAGTAGAAACTTTATTAGTAGTGTTAGTAGTCTCAGCAGCACCTGTATTAGAAATAATTTGTTTATCACTACCACGAACTGAATCAAAAAGAACATTATCCTGTCCAGAGTTTCTAGCTTTAAGCCACAACCAATCAGGTCGAAAACCCACACCAGTAATACTCGCACCACTACCTGTACCTGTATATAAAACAGTGTTAAAATTATCCTTACCATCATTTATAGTGCTTTGAGTTTTTAAATTTTCTGTGCATAAAGCAAGATAACCTGAGGGTGGTGCATAATAAAAATTACCTATACTATTTCCGTCAGCATTATTTTGAGCTGTCTTATTTCCTGCAAAGGTTCCGTCTTGACCGAAGTTAGCGACTAAATTAACACCATAAGCATCTCCATGACCAAAACCCCAACCTTGAGATGCATCAATTCCACTGAAAGCTTGTCCTTGACTAGAATTATTTTTGTAAAAAGTCAAAGTTCCATTATCTAAATCTAGAGCAGTTCCCATAAGATCTCCTGCACCATAACTACTACCATAAGCTGAACTTGAGTTGTTATGTATTTTCAATCCACTTCCATAAGAGTCATAACCATATCCAAAAGCAGTTTTTCCGGGATAAGCACCTTGAGCTTTACCAGATGTATAAATACCTATAGTGCCTACATCACTACCACTTGTGGAAATGATTAGAGTTTCCCAATACCATTTTCCTGATTTTGGATATAAGCTGCCTTCTGATTGTTGGTAGGCGCCATTATTACCTACAGATTTTAAATTACCTTGACTTAATGTGCTATTAGCACTGTTTGTTCCAATCACACCTCTAAGTGCATTCAAAGTGGAAAAAACATTTGTTGGTGAATCAGGTACTTGTCTTACGGTACCACCACCCACACTAAATGTATTACTTTGACCAGAACTGTCTGTTCCCATCGCACCTGAATTTGCAAACTTTAAATAAAAACCATTAGTGCCATAGGTGACTGTAGGTCCCACTTTAGCTACCCAAACACCACTTGTATTTGTTTCACCAAAGGTTGAAGCTGCGTAAGATGTTCCATCTGTTAAATGCACCTCTGACATGTAACCATCAAATGGAAGACTACCACTGCCAGAAGATCCGACTTGTTGAGGATGCGCCATGTTAATACCTGTATTTTCGTTCTGACCGGGATAATTAGCTGTTGAAAATGAAGTGATTTGTTCCCCATTTATATAAAGTTTTATTCTATTAGACGCTGTGGCTTGAGTCGTATCGACAGCGACAACCACATGATACCATGCACTTGTGTCTTTAAAACTTGCATTTGTAATTAGATGTGTAACATTATAGTCATATACATAAAATTTATCGCCAAATTCAATACCAAAAGCATTTTGATATTGATTATCCTGACCACCACTAAATATAAAATTTCTTCCTGTAATATTACTACGTTTAAACCATCCACTAAAAGTCCAAGTTTTTCTGTTTCCTTCACTTGAGGGAGTTCTTTGTAAATATGTACTAGCCATTATGTAAACATTCCTGAGTTAGCTATTGTAGCAGGGTTGATTGTCATTGAAAAGTCTCGAGTTGCTGTTTGAGCCTCTGCGTCAGTTGCTGTTAATGTAAAATTGTATGTTGTAGCAGCAGTTTGTGTTCCTGATTCTGTGCCTGTAATAGCAGCCGTATTTGATACGGTGCTACCTAGCGATAATCCTGTGGGTAGTGTTCCTGCTGTTTTTGTAATCGTAATAGCAGAGTCCGATGTTCCTGAAACATTAACACTGATTGTTGCGCCTTTTGCAAACGATCCTAGAGATCCCGCAGAAGTTGTAAAAGTTGGTGCTGTGGAAACCGTTAAGTCAGCATTGGTAGATCGAACTGCTTGACCATTATTGTTTTCAACACGAATAAAATAATTGGATGCGGCTACACTGACACTGGCCACGAGTGATGTGGAACTACTAAAGCTCACTGTAGTTGCTTGTAAGATAGCACCTGTACTAGAAATTAATTCAACAGTGGGAACAGAAACAAAGTTTGTTCCTGTGATTGTAATATCCGTAGCTGTACTAGGTATTGCTACTGTAGGGCTGATAGATGTATAAGTAGGAGCTTCTGTAGCTAAGACAACATCGGCAGGTAATCGTGCAGCAGGGACCGTGCCACTGGCAAGATTAGAAGCGTTCATGTTTGATAGATCACTACCATCAACAGTTCCTGTAAGAGCCACTGTCGTATTGGAATCACCTAAGGTTAGAGTATTCGAACTCCTCGGTAATATAGTATCTACTTTAATTTTACTGGTCATCGTGCTGTTACCGGTATTCCTGAGCTATCAACAAATGGGTTTTCGGCAAATGCCATATAGATGTATGTAACGCCATTTGAATTATTACTTGGGTGATTGACTCTCATTTTAAAACCATTAGACAAAAAGTCTATTAGTCCATTACCGTTGTTATATTCTGAAGCACCATCATTAGCAACTAATCTTCTGTCGGCAACATTAAAGGTATCTCTTTTACTATCATACATAGTCCACTCGCCTGAGGTTGACATGGGCTTTGTCATAAAAAAAGATGGTCTAAAGCCTGTGTATACAAACGTTCCATCAGTAGATCCGTTACCATTGTAGTAATTAAATTTTGAATATCCTATAACCTCTTTAAAACAATAACCAACATAATCAATACCGTTTTGATTTCTTTGTGAACTACTAGATAATCTTAAAAGTGTTGATGTCGGATCATTTTGCATACCACTTCCCGTAGCTTGTGCTGTGGTCTCATTTAATCTTACATAATAGTCATAGTTAGTTAATCCCACATGATAAACTTGCCAATGACTAGGTTGATCGTCTCTCGCTTTTGTGACAACCATTCTTGGAATTGCACCTAAACCATGACCAACAGTAGCACCATTTGTTGCATTACCTGTATAAGTCACAATACTAAGTCCTGAGGTTGTGTTTACTGATACTGTAGATGTGATTGAGCCATCACTATTAGAAGCAGTGGAGTTTGAAGCTAGCCAATTCCAAGTCACATAGGTGTCACCACTACCATTTATTCCCGAGTCATTATCCATAGTAAAACCATCACTATCAAATGATTTTAATGAGTTTGTATCTGCTAATTCTGAATTAGTATTATGAGTAAATAATCTATTATTTACACCTCTATTAATATCCCATAAGTTATGTCCATCAGCACTATTTCTACCTTTGAGCCATACCCAATCAGGTTGAAATCCGACACCTGTTATTGCGTGGTCATTAGCACCATTACCAGTAAACAAAACAGGATTAAAATGACTACTGCCTTTTCCTATAGGTTGAGTTAAGGACGAAGATAAGTTGTTTGAACAAAGAGCTAAAAATCCTGTTGGCACAGAATAATAAAAATCCCCTTCTCCATTAGCATCACTATTTCCTTGAGCAGTTACATTTCCGCCAAAAGTTCCATCTTGACCAAAATTTGAATTTAAGGTTGTATTATTACCTCTGTTATAGACAAATGGTAAATATGTGCCTGCGGGAATATCTGATTTTGCAACACCCTGTGTTGTGCCATTTTTGTAAAAAGTTATGGAAGTATTGGTTATATCTAAAGCAACGCCTATAATATCTCCAGCAGTCCAAGTAGCACCATAAGAGGATTGTGATCCATTATATCTAAAATTACCATCTGTTCTATATATAAGTTCTTTTAGATTATTAGGTGGATCGTAAGCTTGTTGATTTACGTAAAAACCTACACCATCTGTCGTTGATGTAGTGACATTAGTTCCTGCTCTTAATTCAAAATACCATTTGCCTGCGCCTACTCCCAAAGTTCCACCTGTAACTTCATTTTCGCCCGGAGATGTAGATTCAAGATTTCCTTTAGTTAATGTAGACTTATCGCTAACTAAAAGAGGATAGTTAAACAAAGGATTAAGAGTACAATAAACATTTTCAGGAGAATCTGAAACTTTATCTCCACTACCACTCTTTGTAAAATCATTATTATTACCTGAGAAATCTTCACCAAGATCAGAAGCATTTGTAAACTTTAAAAAATATCCATTGGTGCCATACGTGACTGAAGGATTTGGATTTGGCACCCACTGACCATTGGTTGCTGTTGATCCAAACGTTGACGCTGCGTAAGCATAGCCATCTGTAAAATGTAAGTGAGCCATGTAACCATCAAAGTATTCACTTGTGGTTCTTTGATAATATCCTATATCCTGTCTTTCACTTGTATTTATAAACTGTGCATTTGCATTTTGACTTGGATAATCACTTGTTGATAAAGATGTGACCTGAGAGCCATTAACATATAAAGTTGTTCTATCTGATGCTGTTGAATGTGTGGAGTCAAATTTTATTACAATATGATACCAAGCAGAAACATCTCTAAAAAGTTGATTGGTTACTAAATGAAAAATAGTTGAACCACCAGCAGTGTGATACGCTTCAAATGTATCATTATCCATGAATCTTATATATAGAAACTTTGAAGTAGTAACACTGTTACTGATAAGTCTTTGATAATTACCAAAACTACTACTTCTTTTTACCCAAAAAGAATATGTAAATCTATTTATATCTGATCCTGATGATATTGTTCTTGCTAAAGATGTACTAGCCATTTTATATAAACCTCATTGATTCGTTCAGGCCAACACTGATTGTCATGGAAAAAGCTCTGTCTGCAGTTTGTGACTCTTGATCGGTTGCTCTGATTGTAAAATTGTATGTTGTTGTTGCACTTGCACCACTTTCGGTACCTGCTAAATATACTGTATTTTGTGTGCTTCCCAATGTCAATCCACCCGGAAATGTTCCTGTTGTTTTACTAAAATCAACAGCAGAATCTGAACTTGCAGTGATAGCAACATTGACAGCAGCTCCAGCAGCGAAACTTCCTAACGTACCAGCAGCTGTTGAGAAACTTGGTGCTTGTGAAACAGTGAGATCTGCATTGGTTGAACGTGTAGCTAGTCCTGAATCATTTTCAATTCTTACATAATAATTACCACCTGTAGCAGTTACGTTTAGGGTAACGCTTGTAGCACTATTTAACGTAATACTATTTGGTACGATGATTGCACCTGTTGTGCTGACTAATTCAAAAATTGTTGTTGCTGTAAATCCTGTTCCTACAACTGTGATATCAGTAGCTGTACTTGGTAATGCTGTAGTAGGAGATAATGAACTGTAAGTAGGGGATGCTCCTAATAACGTAACGTTAGCAGATAGTCTTGCATCAGAAAGAGTACCTGTGCTTATGTTAGATGCGTTCAGTCCTGTGAGGCCACTACCATCTAGTGTACCTACGACATTAATGGTATCGCCTGCCTCACCAAATTGTACTGTTGTACCCGACTGAGGAATTATTTTATCGACTTCTATTTGTGACATTAAATTATTACCAATGATCCTGTAACCGTAACGGTTCCTGTAACTGTAACAGGACCTGCGAGAACTCCTGATGCTATTGTTTGATCCTCTGTAATTGTTGTATCATGAGTACTGATAAAATTTTGAGCTGTCATCGCAGCAGAGGGTGTACGAGATGCAGGGAGCGTACAGATAACTGTTTTCTCTCCTGCTGAAAAATTTACTAAGTTGTCTGAGTTTGATGATGAGATAACGGTCGTTCTTGATAATGTATCGGGTGTAGCATCGGTGACTGTACCTACGCCTACTTCAAATTGTGCATCTAAAAAAATAGCATAAAAGGTTGTATTGGTTGTTCCAATACCCGCAACAAAAGTTTCAAAACCTTCTACTGCCCCTGCTAAATCGAGGGTACCTGTTCCTGTTGTTGTACTAGTTTCTTTTACACGATCATTAATACTAAAAGCCATTATGCGACCTCTCTGTCATCGACATCTGTCCATACATTATTAGCAGAATCATCGACTTCTGTCCACGTATTAGTATTACTGTCGTCTACTGGAGTCCATGCATTGTTGACTCCCGGTATCACAGGAGACCATGCGATAACACCGACACCTGTTTGACCAACGGATAAAGCTATTCCTGTTGGTGTGACTAAAGCGGAAGCTGTTGTGGTGACACTGCCTTGAGCAGAGCTAATCGCTTGTCCTGTAACAGGGACATCGGCTCCTGCTCGACCTATTGCCTGACCTTGGACAACGGACAGAGCTATTCCTGTTGGTGTGACTATCGCAGAACCAGTGACATTTTCATCACCGATTGCTGTGGTTAAACTTTGTCCTGTAACAGATACAGTAGCAGATCCTGATACAGTCTCCGTTCCTAAAGCTGTTGTTAAAGCAATACCTGTTGGTGTGGCTACTGCTGAACCAGAAATAACTTCATCACCGATTGCTGTAGATAAACTTTCACCTGTTACTGCTACGATTGCAGATCCTGATATGACAGGAGTACCAATAGAAGTTTGAACTAATGCTTCCGCACCAACAACTATTGTGGTTTGACCACCAGCAACAATACTGTAAGGACCAATCGCTGTGGTCATCGACTGACCAGTGACAGCAACTCCTACGTTTGGAATTACTACAGTACCAATATTTGTGGATAATGATTCACCAGTGACAGGAGCATTTGCACCTATACTGATAGTAGCGTCACCAATGGCAGAAGATAAAGCTATACCAGTTACAGATACGGTTGCACCTGCACTGACTGTGCTTGTTCCTACGGCTGTGGATAATGCTATGCCCGAAAGGGCTACGACTTCACTTTTACTCCCTTGAGCACTAAATGAATCTTCAGCAAAGGTTGTAGTTCCAAAAAACATAACTGTATCTTAGCCCAACTACAACAAAAGCTAAATGATTATATTAAGATATTCTTAATATAGCGTTAGTTGCGTCTGCTGTTGGGAACTGAATTGTAAATGTACCTGATGTTGAAGTCTTCACTGCACCAAAATCTAAAACCATAACTGCTGCATTTGTATTAGTTGTTGCAGTAGTGTTTGAATTATAAATTACGGCAGCTTGTGCTGAGATTGTTGCACTTGTAAAACTTAAATCACTGAAATCAATGAATGCTGTTGCACCAGATCCTGAAGCACCTGAGTTTGTCAATGCTCCACCACCTGCAGCATAAGTACCTGAAGCACCTACTTCGTTACCTGTAATGTACGCAGTAGTAGTAGCGCTAAGGGTTGCAGAGTCTGTATACAAAGCAAGTTTAAATGCGTCTCCACCAGATGATCTAAAATCGTGTTCGCCTTGTAATAGTTCTACTTTAAAACTATTGCAGACTGCTTGTGTAATGGCCATCTTTACTTACCTCCGGGATCTACTGACTTTAGAGGAATACGGAGGACCCCATCCGCGTATTCATCTCTTCGTTTTCTGCCCATTTGTGTCTGTGCTAAATTTTGCACTGCTTGAGCATACTTTTGTTCGTATAATTGCACATATGTAGGATTTTTCAAGTAGGAAAAAGCTTCAGACGTTGCTCCATATAATAAAATTTCAGGAGCATTGATTGATAACCAAGTAGTTGTATTTGTGCTAGATAATCTATCAGGTGTTTTATTATACCATAATTCTATTTCATAAGCTGCATCAGGAGTAGGAGCTACAATTAACGTATTATCGTCCCAGTTAGCATAGTATTTAGGTGTACCTGTATCTGATCTATCGACATTATACTCATCAACAAAAGTAGTATCTCTCTGATCCAACCAAGTTCTGTCCTTAGTAATTTGATCTTTTATCTGAACTCCTCGCTCAAAAGCAAAGTCATCTGGCACTGTAACAAAAGGGCTTCCTATCGTAAAACTAGAAAATTGAAATTTTCGAAAAGCATCTATATCTATTTCTCTTTGAATTCTATTTTCAATATTAACAATAAATGTATTAACAAGAGAATCAGTTAAAACCTCTGATCCTACTTCAGCGTAGTCTCTTACATTAGATACAAGTTCAGAATAATTCATGATGTGCTCACGGTTACATTACCAATTTTCGTAGCAATTAGCAACTTCCTGATTTCTGTCGAAGGTTGCATACCATTTGACTCAAAACTAGAATCTCCTGACGACCCAACAAAAACCACTACAGGTTCCTGCCTCGCTGGTCGTGCCCACGGTAAAGCTTGAGCATCAGCATTGTGATGAGATGAGTCTAATTGTGGATGTTTTACTTCAAAACATTCAGGACAAGTTTTTAGACCGTTCCATTCTTGTTTTAGTTGATGAAACTTATATTCTTGAGCACATCGATCACAAATCGCTAAAGCATGCTTACCTGTTGCAAAGGTAGCCATATTATGATCCGTTTATAAAATAATTTTGAGGAGTTAAATGAAGTGACGCTCTTTGGCCATCTTCAGTTAAAGCTCTTTGTAACTCATCTTCATAATACAGTTTAAGAGTTTGAGTCATTTGTGGATTTTTTTTCTGTGATAAATAGAAAGCCAATCCTGAAACCATGCAAGGTAAGAATCTGAAAGGAGCATCGGGTTGATTAGTATACGATCCGACATCCTGTATTCTACCTATATAATTATAATTAATTTGTGTATTAGTAGTATTTGGTGTTTGATATAGGTTAATAGAAACATTAGATAAGTTTCTTTCTACATAATACTGAGTTGGTTGTCCTTGTGAAAATTTATTGGGAATAGCTTGATACTCTGATCTAGATATTTTTGTCATAGTAGTATCAGTTGTTGTTCCACTTGAGACAGTCCTAAAAGTCATTTCTAACACATCGCTCGCATCACTAGGAGCAGTGTAAGTAGTTGTTCCTGCTGTTAAATTATCAGTCTGATTTTCTACCTTCCATAAATGAATACCTCTGTTCATCCACTCTTGAAATAAAATATTTAAACTACGTCTAGCGGATCTAAGATCATAACCTTCCCTAGTTTGAAGACCACATCTTTCATAAGCGTCTTCAATGACATCATCAATATCTAAATTAAAAGTAGTTGTTCCAGAGGTAGCCATTTTACTTCTTCATCATTCCACCGCCACGCTTTTTGGCAACTTGCTTCTTTTTTGCCATTCCACCGCCACGCTTTTTCATCATCATGCCACCACCACGCTTTTTGGCCATGCCACCTTTTTTCATTACTTGCTTTTTCTTCATCATGGTAATTACCTCTTTTTATTTAGTTGTTCGTACGTACGTTGCCTTTCAGCTACTACTTCTTCATAGTAGTCTTTAGGCCATTTCTCATAATAACCTATCTTATGAAGTTTGCAACTTGCATCATACAACTGTTTAAACTTTTGTATGAGCATCATAGAATACTCTAAATCTCCATGAATGACCTTTTCTTCAGTAGGATCTACTAAAAATTCTTGTTCATTTGGGTCTGCTGGATTTTCAGGATGAAATCCCATAAAATAAACATCTCTTCTATTATAGGTTTTATTATAAAAATCTATCTTATCTTGAAATTGTTCAGGGGTGTATTGTTCAAAAAAAGGATCACAATAAATAATAATATCGTGTTGTTTTTTATCCCAAGACTTAATGACATCAGTTAGTTGTTTTTCGTATTTAGACTTATCCATACGAACTTCAATTCTAAGTTTATTGTCTCTTCTCCATTTAGCTGCAAAAGGGCACGCAGGAAACCCTATATGTTTATTCATTGGTTCCAAGACTGTCTTAGACCAATTGATTACATCAAGCTTTATTTTTTCTGCTTGTTTTCTTCTTGACAATTGTTTTTACCATAGTGGGTTTACCACCTGGATTTCCAGCTTTTTGTTTTCTACTTACAGCAGATCTTTTTTGACCTTTTGACATGGCTCTTGCTTTAGCTGCAGGCACACACTTAGGGTACTTTGCTCTTTTTTCTTTACCACTTCTTCCACACTTAGGATAAGAACCGTCAGATTTTTTATTAGCTATATCTACCCAGTTTTCTCCTACCCAAGCTTTAAGACCTTTTTTAGCCATTACGTTTTTTTAGTAACTTTTCTTTTTCTTTCCATAACACCACCACAGCCCTTAGCAACTCCACCTTGACCATAACTAGATATCATCTTTCTTTCTTGAGAAACTTTATTAATCATACCACCATCAGCTTTTTTCTTTGGTTTCTTTTTACCACCTGGAGTTACTTTTCCAGAGCATACAGCACCTGCATACATATTTGCATATGCGCTAGGATAGACTTTAAATTTACGCTTTGCTGCGGCTTTACCTTTTGCACACAATTTACCCATTGTAGTCCTCTATTTCTAATCCACAAACGCAAACATATTCTTCATTACATTTACACATTACTTTACTCTACCACCTTTTTTCATATAACCCATTTTATTTCTTACCTTTGTCGGTAGTTTTTTTAAGCCTTTATTTTTAGGTGGAACTGGTTTTAATTTTTTTTTCATTTTTTTATCTCCTGTAGACACTTCTTTTTGTATTTGTGCTCGTGATATGACCATTAATATTCATTATAATTTTTAATTAAAAACTCTTCCATCCAAGCCATCTTTTCATCAATCGCTTGAATTTGTACTTTTATAACAGCTAAATCTTGTTGCATTTTTGCAACACTATCTGCTTTAACTTCTACTGCATTTAAACGTTCTGACCACATGCCCCATGTCATTGCCAATGTGCCAAATAGCACTAGATAAGGTAACACTGTTTTTATCTCTAATCTCATCTACCTAAAATACATTGACCGTTACATGAACACATAATGAACTCCTATTTTGTTTTTGCGGACATACCACTTAAAGGGTTATTTAAAGCCTTATTGATTTGTAAGTCAAGGCTTTCTTCAATGAGTTTTAACTCATCAAATACTTCTCTTGTATCTTCTTTTTGTCTATCTTCCACGTCATTCACAATTTCGGTTATGTGTCGAATATCATTAGCTTGTTGACGTAAATCAGCCTTCATATCTGAACGCATATCACGTGCCACATCACTGATTATGGTAATTTCGTCTAATATCATATCTAGTTCTGATTTTAAAACTGCTATTTCTTCATCATATTTAGATAGATCAGGAGCTGTGTAATCTTCTATTTTGGCTTTCATATCAAGATAATCATCATAAAACTTATATACTGTCCAACCACCACCGATGATTGCGCCTAATAAGGATAAGATAATGAAGAATTTTCCACCAGAAAACTTAATTCCCTGATACTCAATACTGGCCATTTATCATCTCCTGAATTGTATTTTCCTGTGCCATTTCGAACAACATACCATACTGGTCTTCTATTGTCTTGTTTAAATATTCAGTAACGTTTGTGTCTTGTATGTATGACTGAGTATCAAAAAACGATTTTGTATTACCTAGTATTTGCATGACAATCAATGTTTTTGTTTGAGCAGCATCATCATATCTTGCTTTGTCATCAATCTTTTTAACTATTTTAGTTGCTGCTTTTTCTTTAGCAGTAGGTTCTTTCTTAGGCTCTTCTTTTTTAGGTTCTTTCTTAGGCTCTTCCTTGGGTTCTTCTTCTACCTCTTCAACCTTTTCTATTTCTTTAGGTGCTTCCTCAGGTTCTTTTATTTCTTCAACTTCTTCTTTGGGTTCTTCTACAGTTTCAACTTCAGGTTCAGGTTCAGGAATTTCTAACTCTAATTCCATTTCCATTTCTAATTCTAGCTCAATCTCTAATTCTTGCATTTCCATTTCAATCTCTGGAATCTCTGTTTTAAAATCTAATTCTAGTTCTACCATTTCTATTTCAACAGTTTCATAAGTGACTTCTTCGTATTCTTCTTCTATAGGTGCAAATTCTATATTACCTTCATCATTGGTTGTAATATCATTAAACTCAAATACTTCCTCTGCAAAATCTAACTCTGTTGAATTAAATAAATTCAAATAAACTATTTCTTCTACTGAAGTTATCTGCTGTGTTATTATGGTGTCGATAACATTATAGAACACGTTAAGAGATACTGAATCAAAGACTGGTCCTACCGCTAGATTGACATCACGTCCACCAATTTCTATGGTGACTCTATTTAAAACGCCACTGAAATCGAAAGTGCCGTCATAAGACTGGTATCCACTTGATATTCCAGATTCAGACAAGATATCAGTTCCTGTAAAGACTTGGCTACTTCCGTTAAGCCCTGTAATGTGCATGTATATTCTATCTTCAGCATCCTGCTTATCTACCTCAATCGAGTATTTAACTTGACCACCCTTATCTATTTGTAAATCTGATAGATTAACATTTTGAATAAAGGTTGTTCCCATACCTTCAACTCCCATATTAGAAGTTGTGTTTCCACTACCTGTAATCTCTGCACAAGTATCAGAACCTAATCCATAACAAGCATTTCCTGATGGCATATTTGCAGGGCCTTCTCCACCCCAATCTTGTTCCATATCAGGTAAATTTAAAACATTACCAGAATCTTTGTTAGTGACTGTTACTGTTGTTGTGGTTTTGGTAGTCGTTGTTGTTGTAACAATTTCCGTACCTTTATCTTCTTCTATTTTGTCAATTTGTGTATCTTCTGTGATTGTGACTCCTGGAGTACAAAGTCCTTCAGTATCAGGTAGACAGTCTGCTTTAGAATAAAATGATACCAGTAAGAACAACAAGCATAGCTTTGTAAAGAGCAACGTTTTGTACATCTGTAAACTCCTCTATTTCTGGTTTATTTGCTGTTAGATATTCTTCTCTATATCGAGAGCCCTCAGGGATCTCCTCTGGGTTTTCTTCCCAATAAGCGGCAGCTTCCGCTCCGATCAAACCTTGTACAGGACACGGGGTCCCTGCATCTGTCATGGCTGTCCAAGTACGTGCATCTTGACATAGTAGACTCACCGCAGCGACTTTCATACCGTAGGAATAAAGTGCCCTACTGGTGCGAACACGCTCACAAAATTCGTCTGTGATGACGTAACCTGTGGCTACTCCTAAAATATTATTTTGCACACTTCCTCCAATTCCGATTTTACAAATATCATTATTATTATTGAGAATAGTCGGTGCGCTTGCTGTTGAAGGCGAGTTATTTAAAACTGTTGAGGATACGGTGTTGGTATTTGCTCTTGTGTCCGTTGCCACTGCTATTGCTGTAAAAAAGAATAATATAATTGCAAGTTGTTTCATTATGCACCACAACTATCACATTCATCATCGCATATACAAGGATTACATCCACATGCTATGCAATTATTATTTAACATTTCCATCTTTTCCTCGCTTGTCTTAATCTTGAATTTGGATTTTTAGCTGCTTTAGGAAATTGTTTCATTTGACCAGCAGATCTAGCACAGTAAGATTTTCTACGTTTTGCAGCTTTACTACCTTTCTTTACTTTACCTGTGACTGCTGTTTTTAATTTGGAACCAGGGTTCTCGGCACGATACCGTTTAACCCCAGCTTTAGTCATTCCCGCCCCAGATTTAGTGGAGCGGAAATATTTTTTAGTTTTTGGTGGTTGCTTATCAGCCATACTCTACCTTAGCAATAGAAGAACGTCACCGCATCAATATTTGTTAGAACAGAAACATTAATGTCACTGACACGAATACCGTTAGACGGGATATTTACTGAGTGCGTAGTAGATGCGTTGAAATCAAGGTCAACCACAGTAGAACCACCATTACCATCGGTAATGGTGAGTCGAGGCGTGCCTGCCGCTGTTTTCAATTGTATCTGGCGGATACGTGCGGGACCAACACCGACAGAGCCGGTAGCAGTAATGCGTTTTGATTTTACGTCAGAATCAGCCATTATTTATCTCCTTACGCTACTGCTGCGCCAGTAGTTACGTCCACAAAGTTTGTACCATTACCGAAACAAAGAGAACCTGTTAAAGAAGCTCCTGTTGCATCAGAAACATAGATTAATAAACCTGCTGTTGCTGTTGGTAGTGTAGCTAATGTGAATGTTGGGGCAACAAAACCATTATTTGATAATACTGGTCCTGAAAATGTAGTATTTGCCATTATAAACCTCCTAGGTTGTATAGACCGATTACATAGTCTCTATACCGTCTGACTAGCTCAGTCCATGTAATCTATTATGCTAGTTCTTAATTAGTACCATAAAAAAAGGGGGCATGAAAGCCCCCTCATTATTTTATTTATTGTGCGGACTATGCAGCACCTGGAGAACCAAATACACATCTAGGATCTGAGAAACCGAATGAGTATCTCTCTCTAGCTTTGTATCTTACGTTACCAGTGTCAAAGTCACCTTCCATAGATGTTCTAATTGGGGATCTTTGGAATAACTTAAATCCATTAGGAATGTCAGTCTTGATAAAGAATGCATCTGGATCTGTTAAGTAGTGGTTTACAACATAACCTTCAGGAATCATGCCCATATTTCTTGTGGCATTGATATCATTATCTGCTGTTCCAACTCTTAACTGTGACTGTGTAAGTCTTTCAGCTACGAATTGTAACTCAGAAGGAATGATAAGCTTTCTTCCCTGAGTTGAGATTAATAAACCTCTTTCGTCAACAAATGCAGCGATGTCTATTAAAGACTGCTCCAATGAAGTTTCGTTTAGGTCAGCAGCAGTTGCTAATTCGTTTGCGAATGTTCCTGCTACAATTGGGTGTGCTGCAGAGCAAAGTTCAACGCCGTCACCACCAGCAAAATTACTATCAAACGCATTGTTTAATACGTTTGCAGCTTTAACCTGCTTAGTGTTTGCCATAGAACGTGCAAGTGCTTTTGTGTATCTTGCTGAGATTCTGTCATAAAGATTATCTTCGACAGCTTCTTCAGTGATTGCAAAACCAAGTGCAATTGTTTCATGTGTGTAACGTGCTGTGAAAGTTTCTGTCGCATTGTCATAAACAATTGACCCACCTTCACTCTTTGTTCTCGCATTACCAAAACCTGATAACATTACCTCTTCTTCAAATGCTCTGTCGGAAGATTCTGTATCAAATATTTGTGAATGCTCTGCATCGTAACGTCCGTACTCCAGGCCAAATAGTGCGTTTAGACCGGGCTCTAACTCTTTAACGAGTTGACTTCTAGATATAGCCATAGTTTAACCTCCTATATACCTGTTGTATCTGTTAGTGAGTGTAAGTTAATCTTAACCTGAATCGCTGCATTTGCTGCAGTGTAGTCAGAGTTATCAACATCAGTTGATAAACCTACAACTCTAAAATTAGCAGCAGCAGAAACGGCAAAACTACCACCATCGATAACAACGTTTGAGATTCCATCAGTTGATGAACCTGCACTGTATGTTGCGATGTTACAGTTTGTACCTACTTGCGCTTGACCGCCGTTAGTGTCGTCAACTTTGACCTCGAATACTACATTCGGATCATCAATGACGTATGCTTTAATATCATCAGCTGCTATGCTGCCTGGATAGTGGTTACTCCAAGTTGGTTTACCTGTTGTTGGATCAGTGTATTCACAACCATTAAAAATACCAATAAGTTCAGCACCAGCAGTTGAACCGACATCAATAGCACCATTTGCGACCAAAATTACAGGGTCGCCTTGATATATTGCGGAACCTTCATTATTCCCGATTTTGTACTCATTCTGGCCTTGACCATTGTAAGCAGCACCGAGCATCTTGACAGGCTTGAATCCGTAATATCCAGCTTGATTTGCCATAGTTCTTCTCCTTTATTATTAAGTGTGCTTTATTCGGTCTTTTTAGGACCTCCAAAAGACACACGACTCTGCCTATCAACATTGACAGGCATGCTTGGATGTTGTTCCCTTAAAGGATCTGTTTCCCAAGCTTCAGTCTGTTGATCAGTCTTTCGCTTGTAGTGAGCATTACGCTCTAAAACAGTTTCTGCAGGGATTCTTGCCAATAGCAAGTCACCTACGCTGATGACACCCTCATAAGCTTTGATACTTCCATTGTAAGCAGCGTATAAATTGCCGGTATATTGGTCAGCTCTGACTAATTCCCAGCCCTCTCTGAGTCTAGCGTTGATATTTTTAGTATCATCCGCTCCATTTACACGATGACGAAGCCATCTTTGCTTATATCCATCAGGACATGGTGGTGCGTCTAGTTGAGACGGTGGCTGCCAAGGTTTTCTACGTTCCTCGGTTGCCCTTGTTTGTGCACTTCTTGGTGTTTTATTATCTGTCATGTTGTACCTCCTAAACGTACTTAGCATATTCACTTAGAGGAACTCCAAGCTTATTTGCTATTTTTACCTGACTAGGAGTTAACCTAACAGATTTGCGCCCACTGGTTGCAGACCTTGATGCAGAGGCAACGGGTTGGGCGATTTTGTTGCTTCTGGTAGCCTGATCCTCGCCCTTCGAAAAGGACTCTGGAAACTTGTTTTTAACTCTATTAGTTAATTCATCATAGTAGTCATCTGATTCAGTGTCAAACCCTTCTGCTACTAAACCACGATGAATTCTTTGAGCAAAATCAGTCATTTCCTCATCTTGTCTAAACCATGTATTTTTTTCAGCCCAAGCTAATGCTTTAGATGAAGGTTGTGGTCTATTTTGTGTTTGTTGAGGAATTGGCTGTTGATCAATTTCTTTTTGAAACTGCTCATATTCTTGCTCTTTTTTTGACTTTGTAACTCTAATTCTTTCAGCCTCTAAATCTAATTTAGTTAAAGCTTGGCGAGCTTCTTCTTCAAGTTGAAAATCACCAGCTTCTCTAGCTCTTATTAAATTTTGACGTGCAAGATCAGAAGCCATTTTATTTCGTACTTCACTTTCAGACATATAACCTTTGTCAATGTCATAAGTTTTCTGTTTAGCTTCTGATAGTTCTTTTTGAACATTTTGAGCATACATGAAAGCAGCCTCTTTTTCTCTTTCGGCTTCTCTCAATTTCCAAGTCATTTTATCAATTCGTTTTTTGACTTTATCTGAGTATTGATCCATTTCACCTTGTTGTTCTTCTTCTTGAACTTCAGGTTTTAAAGGATCTTTTTCTTCAGTTTTTACTTCTTCATATGTGTCTGGTTTTACTGTGCCGTGAGACTTATCTTCAAGTTCTATTTCAGCACCTTCACCTGACGTATCCAGATCGACCATTTTGTCTTTCTGAGCAGATGTTATTTCTGTTTGCATGGTACCTCCCATGTTATAGTATTGTTAGTATGTCCTCTGGATTATCCACTGTGCCGAGTATCTCGTCATCATTGAGTAATCTTACTTCCCCACCTTCAATTTTAAGTCTAGATCCTGCGTATCTGCCAAACACAACCCAATCACCTTGTTTACACCAAGGACCATTAGGAAACTTTTCTTTATCTTGATATGCATCTGCACCGACTGCTAAAACCATAGCAACAGACGCTGTTAATTGTGAATCTTCTAAAGTCTTATCCGTTAAAATAACTCCACCTTTAGTTTTTTCTTTTGCTTTAAAAGGTAAAACTAAAATTCTCCAACCGACTGGCTGGGGAAGTTTTTCTAATTCTTTTTTATCTTCTGCTATACCCTGTGAAGGGTTTGCCATTTTTTTCTTTATGTCCTCAGGGACATATAAAGTCTTAGTCATCTATTTTCTCCTCTTGATCCAGCAGGCGAGAAATTTCCTGTTGGCATATGTCAAGCATATGTAACTTTCCTTGAATATACTTGTAATCTTCAAAGTTTTCAACCCCTTGTGTCAAATGTTCATGAAGTTGTTCTTTGAGTGTTTTTAGTTCTTTTTGATAATTATGAATTACAAAGATGCTCATACGTAAGCGTTAACTCCTGGTATTCTTTTTTCAAAAACTTTGTTTTGTCCATCTTTGGCACAGTGCCATGTTTGTTCATGACCTTGATTAACCCCATAATTATTCCTTTGCATTTTACCTAAGCCTGATTTTACTGCTTCAGCTACTGAATTAAGAGCATAGTCATCACCAACCATAACACCCGTTGGTTTAAGTTTAGGCCACCAGTTAATAATATCAT
>WLWG01001665.1_pt1 | contig 19275 bp, 19 predicted proteins | sample 6712871 | NCBI WGS metagenome assembly WLWG01 (sample SAMN12718693, study PRJNA515312) | sponge metagenome | isolation source: marine sponge | host: Mycale hentscheli | place: New Zealand: South Island, Marlborough, Capsize Point | collected 2003-05-01
TTTTTTCAAGCACAGGACGTTATACAAACATGGATGCAAACATTGGCGGAACTATAGCTGATGATGATGCAATTATTTATACAATCGCATCTAACCAAGTTAATGCTATTAGATTTATGACAGCAACTAGAACTTTAATTATTGGTACAGCAGGTGGTGAGTTTACTGTATCTGGTGGTGGTACTGATAGTGCAGTTACACCTACAAACATATTAATTAAAAAACAATCTAACCATGGCTCGGCAAATGTAGATGCTATAGCTGTAGGTAACGCAACATTATTTTTGCAACGTGCTAAAAGAAAAATAAGAGAACTAGCTTATAACTTTGATGTAGATGGTTACATTGCACCTGACATGACTATCCTTGCTGAACACGTTACTGAAGGTGGCTTAACACAAATAGCATATCAACAAGAACCCAATCAAATTGTTTATGCAGTAAGAGGAGATGGTGAACTAGCAGGACTTACTTATCAAAGAGAACAACAAGTAACTGCTTGGCACAGACATATCTTTGGTGGAAGATTTGGTAATGCAACTATTACAGTTACTGATTTTGCAAATATTGCAAATGGTACAAGAATAGTTTTAACAAAAGCAGATGGCACAACTACAACCTTTACATCCGCTACATCTGCTACAACTGGCAAGTTTCATACTACATCTAGTAACAATCAAACAGCAACAAACTTAAAAACATTAATAGATGCTGACTCTGATTTTACAGCAACAGTTAGTAGTAATGTAGTTACGATTACAGAGACATCACCATTGTCTACAGGATTTTTAACTATTACATCTTTGGATGATGCTACTAGATTAACTAGAACTAATGAAGGTAAAGCAGTATGTGAAAGTGTTGCAGTTATTCCAACAGACGATACTGAGTATCAAGTTTATGTAATTGTCAAAAGAACAATCAATGGTGCAACTAGAAGATTTGTAGAAATATTAAATGTATTTGATTTTGATGAAACAGATAACACATCATTTAATTTTTTAGATAGTTCATTAAGTTACAGTGGTAGTGCTGTTACAACAATATCAGGATTAGATCACCTTGAAGGACAAACAGTTTCTATATTAGCTAATGGTGCAACGCACCCAGATAAAACTGTCAGCTCTGGTAGTATTACTTTAGATCGTTCTTCAACTGATGTTAAAGTAGGTTTAGCTTACACATCTTTATTACAAACTATGAGATTAAATGCTGGATCACAGAATGGTACATCACAAGGTAAGACTAAAAGAATATATGATATTACAGTTAGAATGTTTGAAACAATAGGTGTAGAAGTAGGACCTGATCTTTCAAACATGGAGAGAATACCATTTAGAAGTTCTGCTGATTTAATGGATGAAGGTATACCACCATTTACAGGAGATAAAGAGGTAGAGTTTAGAGGAAACTATGAAACAGATGGTTTTATCTTTGTTAGACAAACTCAACCTTTACCTTTTACAATTTTATCGTTATACCCAAGATTAACTACTAATGATGGATAATATGTTATATATAGTACCTTACACAGCAGAACATGGAAGATTTATATTATCGTGTCAAATGAATCATAAACTTATGGATAAAGATGCACAGTTTGATGGAGATGCTATGAACCTGGTACAAGAACATTTAGCTTTTACAGGACTTGTAAATAACAAACCTATCTTTGCTGCTGGTATGAAAATGATTTGGGGTCAGGTAGCAGAAGGTTGGGTCATTGCAACACAAGATGTTTGGCAACATCCTATTAGTGTTGCTAAAGCAATCAAGAAAGATTTTGCTAGAGTTGCAAGAAAGTATAATATTAAAAGAGTTCAAACTGCTGTAAGATCAGACTTTGATAAAGGTATAAGATTTGCAAAGTGGTTAGGATTAGAGAACGAGGGATTAATGAAACACTATGGGTTTGATGGTTCAGACCAATACAGATATGCGAGGATATTTTAATGGGATTTTTAACTGCAATAACAGCTACACAAGCAACTGCCGCAGCAGCAGGAGTTTCAGCAGTAACATCAGTAGCAGCAGCAAGACAAGCGAGTGCTGTTGGTAGATATAATCAATCAATACAAAATCGTAATGCTTTAATTGCAGAACAAGAAGCTGAAAGAATTGAACAACAAAAAGAATTTGATCTTGCAAGATTTGATCAACAATTTGCACAACTTCAAGGAAAAACTAAAACTGCTATATTAACATCTGGTGTTCAATTATCAGGATCTGGTTTAAGAGTTTTAAGATATAATGCTGAACAAGCAGAAGTAGAAAAAGATATTTTAGATTATAACTCTAAAGTAGCTGAATCAAGAAAATTAGAAGAAGCAAACTTTGCTCGTATGCAAGGAACTCTTGCTAGACAACAAGCTAGAGCAGCTCAATTTGGATATTATGCACAAGCAGGAACAAGTCTACTGAAAGCATTTGGATAATTATGCCTAGAATACCTACATTCACATCAACTGCAAAACCTACTACAGATGTTGGTGGTATTAAAAGTGGTATACAAATATCACCAAGTTCTACTATTGCAGCAAAACTTTTACCATCAGCTAATGAATTAACAAATTATGCAATTAAAAAAAGAGATAATGAAGAAAAGTTAATTGCAAAAAAAGCAGTATTAGAATTAAAAGCTGAATCAGATAAAATTATTCAATCACAAAAAGATAATATTAGTGAAGACGAATCTATTAATAATTGGAAAACAAACTTTACACCTTTAATAAATCAAAAATTATCTACTATAAAAAATAGAAGAGTTAAAAAATTAGTTGAAAGTAGTATTGATTTAGAAAACTCTGAAAGCATTTATCATTTAAAACAAAATTCTTTTAAAGCATATGAAAAAGAAAGCACAAAAATTTATAATGATGAAATGAATATTGGAGTAAATAATTATAAAGCAACAGATAATCCAATATTAAAAGTAAAATATAAAACAGATTTAAAAGATAAAGCAGAAAAATTTAATAAAGAACATATGCTTGGAGCAAATGATCTTAAAAAAAGAAAAGAAGCTATTGATAGTGTTTTATTATTAACAGACGCAGATTCTTTTATTGGTTTACCTAATGCTGAAAAACAAATAGCAAATTTAGATTCATCATTAAAAGGTGAAAAATTTTTATCTAATGATAATTTTAATAAATCTATTTATAATTCTTATGAAGCTAAAATAAATTCTTTAGCTGTAGAAGGTGATCCTAATGCAGATTATGATGAAGCTATCAGACTTGTTAATGAATTAGAAAACTTTGAAAGATACAATGGTAACAAAGTTGTATCAGGTACTATTGAAAAATCTTTTGCACAACTTAAAGAAAAAGTTTTAGGAGAAAGCATAAGACATGAAGATAAGGTTACAAAAATAACACAAGGTAATGCTTTTTTTGATTACTCTCAAGGTCAGAAAAAAATAATGGAAACAAATTTTTTTAATCAATTTGATTCTAGTTTAAATAAAGCAGCTAATAGAGAAAAAGCATTTGAAGCTGGTCAAGAATATGATCAAAGGATTGATGCTTATTTAGCTGCAAACCAAGATGCCACTTATGCTGAAAAACAAGAGTACGCAAGAGATTTAAGAATGAATATTATAGATAAATATGAAGATATTGATATTGAAAAAGTTACCGCATTTAATCTTACATCAAATAAATTTAATGTAACTAGAGAAGCAGATGCTGTTTTTGAATTAAAGAAACAATATGATATAGATCCTTCTAAACCTAATACTTTAAAAACTTTAGCAAAACTTAATGGCTTTGTTGATGAAAAAGGTAATCCTGATGTCGGAGCATTGCTTAATGTTTACATACCTATCTTGCAAGACAGAGAGAAAAATTAATTATGGCAGATACACCATTAAATGAAAATACATTAGATTTTTTTAAACAATTTGAAAATAGCACAAAAAAAATAGAACCTGTCAATTCAGGTTTAATTACTAATCCTGATGAAGAAGATTTTAATTATTGGGAAAAAGCTGTTGGTTTAACTTTATCAGCAGCTCAAGGTGTAGTTAATGCTGTTGAAGAAACAGGTGATTTTATAGATGAAAACATTGTAACTCTTGGTGGATTAGAATTTGGTGATGAGGATGGCAAAGCAACATTTAAAGATTTAATACCTAGATATGTTTCACCTACCAAATGGAAAGCAGAAGAGTATTCTAAAAAAAGACAACTACCTATATTTCATCAACCTGAAGGACTAGCAGAAAATATGACAGAAGGAGCTACTCGTTTTGTAACTGGTTTTATAGGACCTAATAAATTTTTTAAAGCAGTAGGTCTGTCAGGTGGATTACTTAAAACAGGAATAAGAGGTATGGCAGCAGGAGGTGTTTCTGATCTTACTGTGTTTGATCCTAACGAAGGTAGACTATCAGATATGTTAGTTGAGTTTGATTCAGATGTATTAAATAATGCAGTTACTCAATATTTAGCTACAGATGAAGATGATACTGAAATGGAAGGTAGAGTAAAAAATGTACTTGAGGGTATGCTTATTGGTGGACCATTTGAAATACTATTTGGTCTTAAAGCATTTAAGAAAGCAAAAGCTACTAAAGACTTTGCAGAAAAAGAAAAAATTTATAAAGAAGCTGGTGAAGCTATTAATGATTTAAGAAAACCTAAAATTAAAAAAGTATCAGAAACAATAAATGTTTCAAAAGATGAAAAAATATTAAAAGACATAGATAATTTTACAATAACTTCTAAAAAAAATTATTTTGCAGTAGCTTCAAAAACAAAACAATCAGTAAAAGAATTTAGTGGTATTCCTGCAAGTCAAAAAGAAAAATATATTATTCAAACAGAATATTCAAAACGATTAAATGCTATGACAGTAAGTGATGTAAATATTCTTAAAGAATTTAGAAATTTAGGTGCAGGAAAAGCTCTTTATAAAATTGCTATCAAAAATGCTTTTGATAAAGGTTTAGATTTTGCATCAGACAATTCAATATCACAATCAGCTTTAAGAGTTTATAAAAGTTTAGAAAAAGAAGGTTTTGATGTTGTTTATAATAAAAATGTTAAAACTGTAAAAAATGAAGGTTTAGATGTAGATAGAGGAAAACAAATTATAACTATAGATAATACAGATCCAATGCCTGTTGTTTTAATTAAAAGAAAAACAAAAGATATTAAAATAAAATCAAAAAAAGTATACAAAAAAATAGCTGAAAATAATCCTGCTATTAACATGAAAGAATATTTAAAAAAATTAAATATTGGTCAGAAAGAAGCTAAAAAAGAAACAGAATCTTTTATTAAAAAAATATTAAACACCAAATCACTTAAAAATTCTGCTCAAGTTTTAAAAACTATAGATGATGTTGCAGAAAGATTTGATGAAACTACTAAAGATTTTTTACAGAATGATGTTTTAAAAAACTCTGAAGCTGAAGAGTTAGCAACATTAATGTCAAGAGATAAGGGAGAAATTTTAAAATCACTACCTAAAGAAGGTGAGAGAGCTAAAACAGCAACTGTAAGAATGATTGCATCAAAACAAATATTACAAGAATTAGCTTTTCAATTAAAACAAACATCTGAACAATATGTAAAACAATTTGGTAAAGAAACAAAAAACTGGACTAAACAAGCTAAAGAAGATGTTGCTCTACAAGCTCAAGTCGTAAGAGATACTGTTGTTGGTTTAAAAAATCAAATAAGAGGTGCTGCAAGAGTTACTCAAGCTGGTAATATTAAAGTTGTTAGATCAGAAGGTAAGATTTTAAATGTAGAAGAATTAGTTAATATTATAAAAAATTTTGAAGGAGACTCTGCTACTATGGCTAAATTAATTAAAGATGCTCCTTTAGAAGAAGTTGTAGATAAAGTTTCAAAAAGTAAATATCAAAGAATACAAGAAGCATTTAACTCTGCTTATATTAATTCATTATTATCAGGTGTATTTACACAAGCAATTAACATAAAATCAGGTGTATACGAAGCATTGATAAGACCTTTAGAACAAATAGCAGGTGGTGCTTTAAGAGCTGATTCAAAAGCTATTCAACTAGGTTTTGCACAATATAAAGGTTTAATGATGCACTTTGGTGAAGTAGTTGAAATGACAAGACTTGCTTTAAAACAAGGTGATGCAATTCTTGATCCTCTTTCAAGAACTCAAGATAACTTGGAAATTGTAGGTGGTAAAGCAATAAGACCTATTAGTGGTGCAAACCTTGGTGTTGAAGGTGCTGCTGGTACAGCTATTGATTGGGTTGGTAAAGTTATAGAATTTCCATCAAGACTATTGATGACAGGTGATGAATTTTTAAAACAATCAAACTATAGAGCTAGACTTTTTTCAAATGCTGTAGACAATACTATGACAAGAGGATTAGATATTCAATCAAAAGCAGGAAAAGAAAATATTGATAAAATTTTTAAAGAAGGTTTTACTAAAAATGGTGCTGCAAATATAAAAGAAAGTTCAATAAATCAAAATGCTCTTCAGTATGCAAGAGAAGCAACTTATACAAATGATTTGATGGGTGGTAGTTATTTAAACATTGGTTCACACATACAAACCTTTTTAAATGCTGCACCTATATTTAGATTTTTAGCTCCCTTTATTAGAACACCTACAAACTTATGGAGACATATGTCAAATCGTATACCTGGATTAGGTGCATTTACAAAACAAAATAGAATGATGTGGAATAGTGGTGATAGAAGAGCAAGAGCAGAAGTTTTAGGTAGACAACTATTAGGAACATCTGTTGTTATGTATGGTCTACATTTAGCTACAGAAGATGTAGAAGATAAAAATGGTAAAAGATACCCTAAAATAACTGGTAATGGACCATCTAATTTTCAAGTTAAAAAAACTTGGTTATCTTTAGGATGGCAACCTTATTCTATTGCACAAGTTAAAGATGATGGCACAGTAACATACAAACAATACAATAGAATGGACCCTCGTTTTATGGTGTTAGGTTTTGTTGCAGATATAAAAGAAAATATAGCTAACATAAATGATCAAGAAAAAGAAGAAATGGTTACAGCAGGTATTATGACAATTATGAGAAACGCATCTAACAAAACTTATTTAAGAGGTATTACAGATGCTATGTCTCTTATTGGTAGTCCTACAGAGAAAAAATTTGAACAATTCTTTGGTGGAGTTGTTGGTAATTTAATACCTTATGCTTCATTAAGAAATCAAGGTATTCCTGGTATTTTAGAACCTGAAACAGATGCTTTTGAAACAAGAAGTTTTTTAGATAAAATATTAGAAAGATCAGGTTTAGGTGAAAAGTATTTAGAACCTAGAAGAGATATTATTACAGGAGAACCTATAGAAAAAACACCAAGTAGTTTATATTTTAATCCTGAAGGAGTTGTATCATTTTCATCTTTTGTTCAAGGACCATCACTTGTTGGTAGACAGATAGATGTAAAAGATAATCCAGTAGCTTATGAAATTGCTAGATTAAGAATAGCATTAACACCACCACAGAAGATAAAAAGTAGAACAGTTGATCTTACAGAATTTAAAAAAGACAATCAATCAGCTTATGATTATCTTATGGAAAATACAGGAAAAGTAAAAATTAATGGTAGAACTTTTCAAGAAGAAGTAATAAATCAAATGGACTCTACTTTTTATAAAAATAGACAAGAAGGTGATGTTAATTTTGATGGTGGAAAAGAGATGGTTATTAAAAAAGTTTTCAAAGCATACAAAGATGCAGCTTATGCTCAAATGATTAAGAATTATCCTGAAGTTAAGGATGCAATAATTAAAGCTCAAAAACAAAAATATGAGCTTTTAGGTAAAAGTAAAGAAGGAGAATCAGACCAAATAAATGTTTTATTACCTCAATAATGTGGTATTGAGTAATGAAAGTATTTAATATATAGAGAAAGTAATATGACAGTATCTTCAACTACAGTAAAGAACTCCTACTCTGGTAATTCAAGCACAACAGTATTTGCTTATACCTTCAAGATTTTTGCAGACACAGATTTACAAGTAATCATCAGATCCTCTACAGGAACTGAAACAACCAAAACTCTAACCACGCACTATACAGTATCTGGTGCTGGAGATGCGTCAGGTGGTAATGTTACATTTACATCTGGGAATACTCCTGCAACTGGTGAAACAGTTGTTATTAGAAGAGGTGTTCCGCAAACTCAAGCGATAGATTATATCGCTAATGATCCATTCCCTGCGGAATCTCATGAAGAGGGTTTGGATCGTGCAACTATGACCATCCAACAGATGCAAGAGGAATTAAATAGATCGTTTAAAGTTTCAAGAACCAATTCAATTACAACACCAGAATTTACAGATGATGCAGCAAGTAGAGCATCTAAAGCATTAGGATTTGACAGTACAGGAAATGTATTAACAACAGTTGCAGACTTTCTACCTGCTGGTGGAGATAGTGCAATGTTCCAATATTCAACAACAACAACAGATGCAGATCCTGGAGCAGGAAAATTTAGATTAAACAATGCAACAATATCTAGTGCAACTCAAATGTACATAGATGATTTAGAATTTAATGGTACAGATGTTTCGGCATGGGTACAATCATGGGATGATGTTTCTGGTAATGATACCAATAGAGGTAGAATAAGAATATCAAAAGCAAATACATTAGATACTTGGATGGTATTTAAAGTTACAGGTGCAATCACAGATGCTAGTGGCTATACAAAAGTTTCTTTAGTTTATATTGATACTGCTGGTAGTTTTGCTGATGATGATAAAGTATTTATTTCATTTACAGCTTCTGGAGAAGATGGTGCAATACCAGGATATTTTTACAAGTTTGATACAGGTACATCTGATACAGATCCTGGTGCTGGAGAGATAGCATTTAACAATGGTACATACGCATCTGCTACAGAAATATATATAGATGATGCTGATTCTAATGGAGTAACTGTATCTACAGATATTTTAACTTGGGATGATTCTACTTCTACTATTAGAGGTAATTTAATGATCTATGACATTAACGATAGATCAACTTATGCAAGATTTAATATAACTGGTGCTTCTACAGATGCTTCTGGTTATGTAAAATTAACAGTTACTCATGTAGCAAGTAACAACACATTTAGTGCTGCTGACGAACTATCAGTACATTTTTCAAGGTCTGGTAATAAAGGAGATACAGGTTCAACAGGTGCTACAGGATCAACTGGTTCTACAGGTGCTACTGGAGCTGCTGGTACAAACTCACAACTTGCAATGACATTTAGCAACTCAACTTCTGATGCTGATCCAGGTGCAGGTAAGATTGCTTTTAACAATGGTACACTATCAAGTGTTTCAATTTTATATGTAGATGATGCAGATGATGCTAGTGCAGACATATCTTCATTTGTACAATCTTGGGATGATGTAACAAACACTACTGCTAGAGGTATTGTAACTGTAACTAAAGAAGGTACACCATCTACTTATGCTTTATTCAAAGTATCTGGTGCTGTTACAGACGCATCAGGATATACAAAAGTTCCAGTAACTCATGTTGTTAGTTCAGGATCATTTTCAAATTTAGATGGTGTTGGAGTTCACTTTAGTTATTCTGGAGCAGATGGTTCAGATGGAGAGATGACTAGCTTTACATTAGCAGGATCTAGTGGCTCTAATCAAACAATAACAAATGGTAACACAGTAACAATAGCAGCAGGGTCAGGGATTACGACTACTGGTGGTGCAACAGATACAGTAACGATAGCTGTAACTGATGATCCAACAGCACTTGCAATCGCACTCGGCTAGTATATAAGGAGAAAATAGGAGATATAAATGGCAAATACTTTCAAGGCAATCAACTTCGCAGCAGAACCTGCTTCAGCAGGTACACCTTATGTTATGTATACAGCAGCAGGGAGTACAACTACTGTAGTTCTTGGCTTGATACTTGCTAACATACATACAACTGCAATCACAGCAGAAGTAGAATTAGTTTCTACAACATCAAATAGAGGTGGTGCTAACAATGTAGCGAATGGTACATCAATGTTAGTTAAAGATGTGAGCATCCCTAGTGGATCTTCACTTGAGATTTTATCTGGTTCTAAAGTTATTTTAGAAGCTGGAGATAAAATACAAATTGATTGTTCTGTAGCTGATAAAATTTCTGGTACATTATCAGTAATGGAAATAACATAGGAGTTTTAATTGGCTTATATTGGAAACAAACCAGCTAACAAAGCAGTAGTTGCAAGTGATCTTGATCCAGCAGTTATTACTGGTCAAACAGCTTTAGCAGTTGCTCCTGCTGATACAGATGAATTTTTAATTAGTGATGCTGGAACTCTTAAAAGAATAGATGCAAGTTTAGTTGGTGGTGGTGGAATTACAGAAGCTGATCAATTTAGATTAACTGCTAATCAATCTGCTGGAACAAATGCTGTTGTAACTTCTAATTTAGAAAGAGTAGATACAGATGGATTTGGATTATTAGGAACTGGATTAACAAATAGTTCTGGTGTTTTTTCTTTTCCATCAACAGGATATTATTTAATTATGGCTACTGCTTTAATTACTGCTGGTTCAAGTCATAATGATGCAAGATTAATTGTTGAAACAACAACAGATAATTCTACTTATGAAGATGCAGTAAAAATATCAGCAGCAGATGGTTCTGGTGGTTCAACTAATTATTCAGTTCATGGTCAATTTCTTTTTGATGTAACAAATGTTTCAACACATAAATTTAGATTAGTAACAGAATCAATGAGTAGTTCTTTTTTAAATGGAGATACAGCTAAAAACGAAACTCATTTTACAACATTAAAATTAGCAGATACATAGGATAAATTATGACAGATAATAAATATTTTCAATTGGCTTTACATTCTTTTAATGGTGGTAACTGGTATGGTTGGAAAACACATAATGATAATGGAGATAAAATTCCAAATGCAGATAGAATGACTTACGCAAATATTGCAGTCATTAAAGATGGTGCAACAATACCAAGTGAAGCAGATGTTAATACAAAGATACAAGAAATTAAAGACGCAGAAACAGCAAAAGCAAATAACAAAACATCTGCAACAAACAAATTAAAAGCATTAGGTTTAACTGATGCTGAAATAGAGGCATTATAATATGGCATATATAGGTAGAGAACCACAAATAGGAAACTTTCAAGTCTGTGATGCTATATCAGTAGTCAATGGTCAAGCTGCATACACTATGCAAGTAAACTCTGTTAATGTATCTCCAGAAACTGCTAATCATATGCTAGTATCTTTGAATGGTGTACTACAAGCACCAGGTAGTTCTTATACTGTATCTGGTTCAACAATTACTTTTGCATCAAACCTAGTTACAGGTGATGTTATAAACTTTATTCATATACTAGGATCAGTTCTTGATCTTGGAGTACCAAGCAATGACACAGTAGGTGCAGCACAAATTAAAGATGATCTTATTTCTGGAACAACTGCTTTAGCAAGTGAACCAGCAGATACTGATGAGTTTTTGGTTTCAGATGCTGGAGTATTAAAAAGAATTGATTACAGTTTAATTAAAGCATCTCCAGGATTAAATTTAATTTCAACTACTAATGTTACAAGTGGTGTTTCGGAAGTAGATTTTACTTCTGTTTTTGATGGCACATACAAAAATTATTTAGTTACAATAACAAATGTACATGGAGCTACTGATGGACAACATTTGCGTATGAGAGTTTTTACATCTGGTGGAATACAAACTGGAAATGATTATGTGTTTGCTATTTATGGTAATAGAGAAGATGGAAGTGCTTTATCAGGAAATGATACAGGTACTGATCAAATACAATTATGTCCACAATCAGGTGGAAATTTAGATACTGAAAGTATAAGTTATGATATTAAAATTTGTGATCCAGCTAGTACAGTTTTTCATAAAGATTTTCAAATTGAAGCAGTAGGAAGAAATGCTGCTGCACAATTTATTGCTGTATCAGGTGGTGGAAGTTATCAACAAACTACTGCAATAACAGGTTTAAGATTTTATTTTCCAAGTGGAAATATTGATCTTGGTACTTTTAAACTTTATGGAGTTAGTTAGGATTAAATTATGAAAAAATATGTAAATGGTGTTTTAACAGATATGACAGCAGAAGAAATTACTGTAAGAGAAACAGAAGAAGCACAAGCAATAATAGATAGACAAGCTGAAATAGATAAAGAAACAGAAACAGAAAACAAAAAAGCATCTGGCAAACAAAAACTTTTAGATTTAGGTCTTACTGAAGAAGAAGTAAAAGCATTGATGGGAGCATAACATGGCTTTAGCTTCGTTACACTTCGCTAAAGAAATGAGAGGTTTCTCATGGCACTAAACTTTGCAAATAATAATTCCTTATCAGCAATCGACACTAAACCAAGTGGTTTAAGTGGTGGAGCATTAAACCTTATCTCTACACAAACTGCATCAAGTAGTTCTACAATATCTTTTACATCTGGTATTGATGATACTTATGACAGCTATGTATTTAAGTTTTATAATATACACCCAGCTACTAACAACAGTAATTTTTCATTTCAAGTTGATACAGGAACAAATACTAATTACAATATAACAACAACCAATACATTATTTCATGCTTTTCATTATGAAGCTGATGGTGGAGAATCACTTACCTATGATTCAAGTAGAGATTTAGCACAATCTACTTCATTTACAGTTTTAATAGATAGTTTAGGAACAGATAATGACCAAAATGCTAGTGGAACTTTACATTTATTTTCGCCATCATCTTCAACATTTGTTAAGCATTTTATAGGTTCTGCAAATACAAATACTCAAAATGATGGAAGTATAAATTGTTTTTCTGCTGGATATTTTAACACAACCACAGCATTAACAAGAGTTCAGTTCAAGATGAGTTCTGGCAACATAGATAGTGGAGTAATAAAATTATATGGCGTTAGTTAAATACAACAACAATAGCATAAGTGCTGTAACCTCTGCTTCTTCAATACCAAGTGGAGCTATGACACATATTAAAACTTTAACTGCTAGTTCTAGTTCTACATTGTCATTCGTAGATGGAAGTTCAGATGTAGTCTTGGATAGCACATATCCTATTTATTTATTTAAATTTATTAATGTGCATCCAGCTACAAATGGAGCTGCATTTACATTTCAAGCTAATGCTAGTGGTGGAAGTGGATATAATGAAACTATTACATCAACACAATTTCAAGCATATCATAAAGAAGATGGCAGTGCATCTGGTTTAGGTTACAATAGTGGTAATGATCAAGCAAATGGAACATCATTTCAAAAATTAAATGGTAACATTCGTAATGATAATGATGCAAGTGGATCTGGAGAGCTTTGGTTATATGGAATTTCATCAACAACTTTTGTAAAACATTTTATGGCAGTTATGGTTGAACCAGAAGATGGTTCTCCTACACCATTAGCTAATTTATACACAGCAGGTTATTTTAATACAACTTCTGCACTTGATGAATTTCAGTTCAAATTTAGTTCTGGTAATATTGATAGTGGCAAAATTAAACTCTATGGAATTAAGGATAGCTAATGAGTATAGTTAAATTAAATAATAATGGAGTAAAGAACGCAACTGCTTTTGGTAGTATTACTGGATTAGGCAGTATGACATTTATTAAAAAGCTAACAGCTTCTAGTTCTGCAACTTTATCTTTTGTTGATGGTGCAAGTTCAGTTGTCTTGGATAATACTTATAAGGAATATTTATTTACATTTAAAAATATACACCCTCAAACTGACAGCGTTATTTTTCAATTTCAAGGAAATGCTGTTGGTGGAAGTGGTTACAATGAAACTATAACATCAACAACATTTCAAGCATATCATAATGAAGCTGATACTGATGCAGCACTTGCATATAGTACATCAGGAGATCAAGCACAGGGTACATCTTTTCAAAGAATAAATGATAGTATTGGTAATGGTAATGATGAAAGTTTGTCAGGATATTTACATTTATTTAACCCATCAAACACTACATTTGTAAAACATTTTCAAGGGGTTAGTGCTAGATACCATGCTTCAGATTATACAAATCAATTTTTTGTTGCTGGATATTTTAATACTACAAATGCTATTGATGAAATACAGTTCAAGATGTCATCAGGTAACATAGACGCTGGAGATATTTGCCTTTATGGTATTGCTTAACAATTAACAATGGAGTATAAATAATTATGCCAAGACATCACAACATAAATGGGAACATAGTTCCTTTTACAGCAGAAGAAGAAGCAGCTAGAGATGCTGAAGAAGCACAAGCTGTAATAGACGCACAAGCTAGACAAGATGCAGAAGATGCCAAGAAAGCTAGAATAGAATCTGCTAAAACTAAACTACAAGATTTAGGTCTAACACTAGACGAAGTTAAAGACGCATTTAATATCTAATGAAATATATTTTTTCTTTTTTACAATCGTATGAACCTGATCAATCGTGTCAAGCTCACCAATCTCATCAAGAAATAATGTGCCACCTTCGGCAAGCTCAAATCTGCCTTTACGATCTGTAATAGCGCCTGTAAATGCGCCTTTTACATGCCCAAATAGCTCACTTTCAAGTAATTCTTGCGGGATTGCTGCACAGTTTACGGGTACAAAATACTTTGCTGCTCGATTGGAAATAGTATGAATGCTACGGGCAACAACTTCTTTGCCTGTACCTGATTCACCTAAGATAAGAACATTTGCACTCGTATTGGCAACACGCTCTATAAGATCACTCACTTGTTGGACTGCTTTACTGTGTCCATCTAGAAGTGATTTGTTATTTTTACGGCGACCTAGATCTTGCCTAGCATCGGATTTGAATTCAAGCGTGGATTGTTCAACCTGCATATCTTTAACCAGCCTTTTAATTACTAATTTTAAAGCTTATGATTAAGAGACAACGCACTCCACGTGATTATTGCGCTGACAGCTTCCGTATCTGCCATCCCCTCAAAATATTATAAATGTTTCTACATAGTTTGTTCTACGTTTACATAGCCCCACTCAACATATTAAAAGATACATTACTTTTAATATGGATACAAAACTTATTTGTTAATAAATAATACAACAATTTATTGCAACTAAAAAATAAATAATATTTATTCTGAACAGCCTAAATTAATGGTACCTCACAAATTTATTTCGCAATGAAATGCTTGTAATTAGCAATCGATGTGCTGCAATTATATACAGCAATACCTTATGAAAGCTAAACGGCGCTGTTATAAAGCTGAATAGCAGATCGTGAAGTGTTATTTTCCTGAATTTGCGTCAATACTTTGGCGCGCATGGCAACTAAACGTTTTTCTATACTGTTATTTTGAGATACAATTATCTCAATTTCACTTTTCATAGCAATAAATTGCTCAGCAGATAAGCTATGGATAAATGTACGAACCCTTTTATCCCACTGTAGACTAAGCGCTATTGCCTCATCCCATGACTCATTCTCGATAGTAGTCAGCAACTCATTCGCCGAGTCAGTCACTTGCATTAGCTGCTTACTAGCATTCATATTGCACCCAACCGCTATCTGCTATACACGGGCTTCATTAGGTATGGAATTCCAAGCTTCTTGGATCTCACGTAACAACCCCATTACTTCATCGATTATAGATACATCACTATCTGCATTCGCAACCACGAGTTGTCTTTGCATATAATCATATAAATCATCTAAGTTTTGCGCAATTTCGCCACCATTATCTAGATTAAGACTGGATCTTAAGCCGTCTAATATCGCAATCGCTTTGGAAATTCTCACTGTTTTTTCCTGTATTTGCTTGCGCTCTATATAACCATTTGCAGCTAAAAGATGATCAATAGCGCCTTTAAATAGCAAACTAATTAATCCGTGCGCATCCGATCGCTCAACATTTCCTAACACACCGCTACTACGGTATTCATCTATAGCCAATGTTGCTGCTGTCATGTTCATATCTAGTTTCCTTATTTTACTTTAGGTATTAATTTCTACTATTTATTAAGCTATTTGTCGGCAGATTCGCCAATTGCTGAGTTAAAAAATTACTAGTCGCATTCAGTTGCCCGACCAAACTATCCAGCGCCGCGTACTGACTACGCAGCCTCTTTTCAGTAAGAACAATACGATTCTCTATACGTGCAATATTATCGTCTATTTGAGATCGGCTATCGCTCAAGCCATCTGTGCGCGCTTGTATTAAGCCGCCAGTTTCCACATAACTGGATAAAATCGAATCAATAGATTGCGCGAAACCATCGTCAGGATTTGAAAATAATTGCACGACACCATTAAAATCATCTTCGATAGCTTGATCAAACTTTTCGTCATCTAAGCTAAGTATTCCATCGCGATCAAACGTTAAACCTACATCAAATAAATAATTAAAATCGCTACCAGTAACATTCAATCTATTAGTAAATATTTGACGTACTCGGGTTTCAATCCCAAGCAATAAAGATTCACCTTGCAAAGTAGATTCACGCTGAGTGTTTAAACTGATTATGAGATCATTGTAGGCAGTGACTGCCGTTTCAATTGCGTTTTTACCTACGGAGCGATCCTCAGTAACGGATAATGCTGCAGTACCAATATCTTTTAAAGATAAGGTGACCCCTTCGATGACATCTGAAATTTCATTTGAAGAACGTGTAACATCAAAACCATCTACGGTTAATGTTGCGTCTTGTGCGATATCTATTTCTTGTAAATTCTCCGTGCCACCAGCTACAAATACTAGATTAGAAAGACCAGCAGCGTCTGTATCATTACCATCACTATCTCCAATTACGGTTACACTCAAAACATTTTCTGTACCGCTTTCTTCTGAAGTTAAAACTAAATGACTACCATCATCTGCAGTAATAATGGATGCCGACACACCTGTATTATCGAAATTGTCGTTTATAGCATCGCGAATACCTATTAAGGTGTTGTTATTATCATTAATGCTAATTGAAAACGTGGCCACTCCAACTGAAATATCTAGCTGTCCGTTTCCAACAATACTGTCGCCATTTGCAAATGCAGAGGAGGCTAATTTGTTTTTTTGCGCTAGACTTAATACTTCGATATCACTTGCTATTGGAACTGATCCCTCGCCCACCGATGCAGTGATTATTTGGTCATCACTTGAGGTAACGGAAAATGATCTAAAACCAGAAGATAGCTTAAGATCAGATATACCCGTTTGAAATTTTGATACAGAATCCCTAATCAAGCCTAAAGCACTAACCTGAATATCAATTTCAGTTTGACGTGTTTCAAGAAGTTGAATAGGTCTGCGCTCAGCAGCGACTAACTGGGTTACAATATTTTCAATATCAATCCCAGAACCTATACCTAACGATGTTATTGTACCTGCCATAATTATTTAATTTCCATCAATCCTTGATGATAGATAGCAATATTAATGCCAGTTTATGCTCAGCCCTGTGCTGCTAACAATAATCCAACTTTTCCGATTTCTGCAGCGGATGCTTCACGGAGTAAGTTTGCCACCGCGAGGGCCTCTTTTGCCGGAATTTGACGAATTACATCTCCAGTTTGAGTATCGGTAACGGTGATTACTGATCGACCACTACCTTCATCAACCGAGAAGTTCAAATTCGTCTGTATTTTTTCACTAAAATCATTCAATTCTTTAGCAGCATTGCGCACAGCTTCCACATTTTGCGTAGCTTGCTTAGCAACTTCATTTGCTTTTTCACTATCAACCTTAGCTTCGCTAGCTGATTTTTTAATCACTTCAGCTGCAGCGCCAGATTGTGTAGATTGAAAATTGTTAGTAGCTACAGTGGGCAATTTAATTACTTGTGCAACCATTTTAAATCTCCTATCAAACTTTTCGGTTATGCATCTAGAAGGATAGGAAAAGCTCTAGATGCATAAACACGAAAGTTAATTATCAACTACTGAAGTAGCGACAATACGTTCTGCGGCAAAGAATTTGCCTGAGAAACAATTGCAAGACCCGCCTGCTGTAGAATCTGCGAACGAGTTAAGTTTGCAGTTTCTGCAGCAAAGTCAGCATCTTGAATACGCGAACGTGCAGCAGTCAGATTTTCAACGGTAATCTGAAGGTTAGAAATGGTGGACTCAAAACGAGTTTGAACCGAACCTAACTCTGAACGCAAAGTATTAATTTGCTGTAAAGCCGCATCAACAGTTAATAACGCAGCGTTTGAATCAGCTTGAGTCAATACACTAAGTCCATTTGCTGTTTGGTCTGCGCCGCCGGCACCAACTGCATTACCGCTAAGAACGGCTGGTGCCGCGCCTCCTACAGTAACGGTTGTTCCAACTGCAGCTGAAAGTGTAATACCCGCTTGAACACTTTGTGCAGCACCACCTAATCCAACACCCGCGTCAATTTCAATCGTAGCACCATTTGTATTACTTAATACAATGGCTCCAGTAGTACCTGAAGCGGTAACACCTGTTTGCGCAGAAAAGTTGTTAATGGTATCAAGGTCCGTTGCATCACCAGCAAGCGTTAATGACACACCATTAATATTTGCAGCGCCAGCAGCATTCACCAATGGCCCTGTTGTAACAGTGGTATTAATCTGAGCTTGTACCCCTGATGTCGCAGTAACATTGTTAATTGCATTTGCAACTTGGGTAGTTGTAGCTGCCGTAGCAGATAAGCCAGAAAGATCTACTGCCACACCTTGCACAGTTAATGTGTCAGTTGTCACTGCAGTATTAATAGCTGCTTGTTCAATTGAACCACTAACGGAAACATTAGCACCAAGAGTTGAACCTCGAGCATCCACACCATCAACACTAATGGTTTGGTTTTGGTTCGCACCCGCTTGGAACACCAACGTACTTGCAGTGCCATCAAGAATATTTTGGCCGTTAAATTGCGTGCTATTCGAAATACGATTAACTTCAGCAATTAACTGTTGCACTTCATTATTCAGAGCCTGACGGTCTGTAGATGAATTCGTATCGTTAGCAGACTGTACCGCCAACTCACGAACACGTTGCAATGCATCGGTTGCGGTTGATAAAGCGCCTTCAGCGGTTTGAGAAAACGAAATACCATCATTTGAATTACGAATGGCTTGGTTTAATCCTCGAATTTGTGAAGTAAATCGCTCTGCAATCGCCAAGCCAGCAGCATCATCACTCGCACTGTTAATTCGTAAACCTGAAGACAAACGCTCCAACGAGGTCTGTAATTGACCTTGCGTGGTATTTAAATTTCGTTGAGCATTCAACGAAAATAAGTCTGTATTAATAATTTGAGGCATTTTACTTACTCCTTAAGTAGTTCATCCT
>WLWG01001667.1_pt1 | contig 19261 bp, 21 predicted proteins | sample 6712871 | NCBI WGS metagenome assembly WLWG01 (sample SAMN12718693, study PRJNA515312) | sponge metagenome | isolation source: marine sponge | host: Mycale hentscheli | place: New Zealand: South Island, Marlborough, Capsize Point | collected 2003-05-01
ATTAGCTTCATAATATTTTTTATCTCTTATTGCGATTTTTTCTTTATTAGCTTCATTATATTCTTTTATTTTTTCTTTATTATCTTCATAATATTCTTTATTGATTTCTTTTATTTTATCTTTATTATTTTCTCTATATTGTTTTTTCTTTTCTTTTATTTTATCTTTATTATTTTCTCTATATTCTTTAGTCGTTCTATTAGGTATTCTTTTATTTACACATTTTAAATTTCTAATATAATATGCTTCTCTATCTATTAAGTCTTTTTTATCTTCATATTCTATTTCTTCAATCATATTAATTTTAACATCACCCCATTCAAATAAAATTTTACTTTCGCATTTATTACTTGAGGCTTTATGCTGACGTAATCTATCATTTAATGATTTAGTTGTAGATCCATAATAAATTAAATTTGGATTACTGCAGGTCAAACTATAAATATAGCCAATTTTAGTTTCCTTATTCATTTTCTAATAATAATAATAATATTTCTTTAACTATTATAATTCTAATCCCCGTGCCCATAGCGGAATTATTTTCCCCTCAAATTTTGAAACTTTTTTAACTGGTACAGGTGTTGGTACAGGTGTTGGTACAGGTGTTGGTACTTGCTGTTTTGCAACTACTGGTTTGGGAGCATTTATTTTAGACATTCTTTCACTGATTTTTCTTTCAACCATATCATTAATGTATTTCTCCCTTGCAACTTTAGCTTTATTTACCATGACTCCATCTCTTTTTTTATAATTCCGCTTTTTTTTCTCGTTCACTTGGTTTTCTAATTTATCAATTTCATCAGCTAATAATTTAATATCTTCATCATCTAAATTATTATCATCTGTTGTTTCTGGCTCTGTATCTGCTTGCACTTCTACAACAGGAGTTTCTACAACTGGGGCTTCTACAACAGCTTGTTCTTTTTTTAATTTTGCTTCTTCCCTTTTTAATTTTGCTTTTTCTCTACCTGCTCTCAATCTGGCTAATAGTTTTTCTTTTGCTTCTGGTGACATTTGTTTTTTTTCTTTTTTTGGTTTATCATCTGGTATATCAAAAATTTCACTCATTATATATATATAATATTATAGAAAATATTTTTATAATATTATTTTTATTATCCGAATAAAGTTTAATTTAATCTAATAAAAGTGTCATATTACTAAACCCATCAACGGCAACCTCACCCTCATCTGAATTAATTATCCTGAATTGTAAATTTCTTAATGGTAATGGTTGTGGATTATTTAAATTAATAAATGTTAATGAATTAGAATCATATAAAACATCGGATTGGTTGCGATCTCGTATATTTTGAATAACGGATAATAAATTGCGTCTTTTTTCTTGCCCTGCACTACCATCATATGAATCAAAATTTAAATTTAACGCTTCAACTAAATAACATTCAGTTTCGTCAAAAAATCTCACTGTCCTAATTGCTTTCCAGTTTAAATTAAAGGTAAGATCAGAAATAAAACTATCCTCAAATCCTAATTGTTTTGCTAAACTTTGACTTTCAAAAACTAATGACATTAATCGACTATCTTTATTTTGATTAACTGGATTAGTAGCACCAAGTAAAGATGAAGGATAATAAATTAATTTATCGTCTGCATCAGGGTATGGTGTGTATGAAACATCACCTGCATTAGTATCAGTTGAATCAAAAAAAGCAATAATAGGATATAGTTCTTCACCAGTATAATTAACCGCTGTTACTAAATCAATTCCATTAGGATTAGCAGTATTATAAACGGTTAAATGAATTTTACCCCCATGACTGCTTATTTCCATAAAATCATTATCAGTTCCTGATGAATTCGGTGATATTGTTGCATGTGTTGTAACAGCACCCCCATTATTAACAGTTTTATAATTAACTGATGTATTTTCGCAATAAATTGCAAATTCCATATCAGACAATGGAAAAGTTCCACCAAAATCCTGTTGTTGTTTTTTAGAAAGTCCAATATAAAAACCTTTTGCTGTAGCACTCGCAGGTAAAGAAACAATTTCAGTTCTAAAAATACCACATCCATCATATCCTCTGAAACTTTCTAATGTATTTGTCCCAATACTTGCATCTGGTGTTCCTTCTGATGCTGTACTTGATTTTTTGATATCACCATTTCCCGTAGCAATAACTCCAATTTTATTAAATCCCGTATTACTAACGGGGGCAATTTGTGTTCCTGTTACTGTAACTATATTCATAAAATTTGCAGATGATACATTAACATCAAATGATTTACCTAAATTCCATTCATTTAATGATAGTGAAGAATTTAATTTATTTTCCATATCTGTCAAAAAAGAATTAAAATTAGTATTTGTATAAGTATCATGAGTTAATTCAATATCTGCTGTAAAAGAATCATTATCAAAAGTTATTTTATCATTTGATTCATTTATTATTATTGTATCAACGGATTTTTCAAAAGATACATTTTGTAATGCTATTTTAGAATTTGGTTTTATTATTAGATCTGATTGTATATTATTATTAAATAATAATTTATCTTGTTGGGATTTGAGTCGAATCAACTTTACCATATTATTATTATATATTAGAAATAATTTTTATATTATAATTAATTAATTTGTTTTTGTAATAATTTAAATAAATCATCATCTTTTTTTTTTTCTCTTATACTTGCCCTTTTATCTAATATTTTTTGTTTATTATTATTATAAAATGTTTTTGCATATTCTGCTCTTGTTTTTTTATAATTATTAAATTTTTCTTCATTATTTCTTAATCTTTTAATATATTCTTTTTGATATACTAATTGCTTTTTCATCATATTTTTATAAACTTCTGTATTCTCCTCTTTTATTTTTAATAAATATTTTTTTTGAGCTTTTTTTAATGCATCTGACCTTGTCATATATATATATATTAATTTAGATATTATATATTAAAAAATCTATAATAATATATATGTTAACAATTCAAAGTGTAGTAATAAATAAAAAAATACCGCTTGAAAAAGCCGAACAAATAGTATTAACTTTAAATAAAAAACCATTATATTTAAATAAAAAAGTTACAGAATATAAAGCAGGACAAACTATTAATTATTGGAGATTTAGACAAATGCCGACAAGTAAATTTAACGAAGATAGTTTTAGAACTAAAAAAATAAACGATAATACATTTTTTATTTTAGGAGAATTAAAATAAATAAATATTATTATAAATTTTATAATCTATAATAATATATATAAATGAGTAATAATATAACCAAAGTTAATTATTTTTTAAATAATCGTGAAATTTATTTGTATTCTAATCCAGCACCACGAAGTGATACATATGGAAGAGATGGATGGTATTATTCAAATTATAAAAATACGGGTACTATATCAGATCAACAATGCAATATTTGTTTTTATAATGTTAATGATACACGAGCAACAAATGTAACTGATGAAGGCAATTTTTTATATTTACCAAATATTAATAGTTTATACTTTGAATTTACAAGTATGAATACAAATCAAACAAATTTAACTACAGAAACAATCATGGATTATTATCCTTATGTTGTTATTGGAACTGTTCCAGCAGGGAATGCATCAGATTTACCAACATTACCAAATGGCGAAGATTACAGGAGTTTAATTTATTTAAAAATATCACCAACTGATCCAGCAGATATAACTAATGATAATGATTTAACATATTTATATAAAAATGGAAGAAATGTAATTTATTATAAAGGAAAAGCATTAGATAAAAATGATACATATCAAATACCTTTTAAAAATATATTTTATGATAGAGGAACAGGAAATAATGATGATATAAATAGAGAACAAATTAAAAAAATTTGGATTGAAACAAAGGGTTTTCCTATAAGTTTAACTACTGATTTTATATTGCATGAAGCAGGTTTAGAAAGTCAAAATTTCACTAATAATTTCAATAGAATTTTTACATTTTCTAATATTATAACAAATTCAATAACAAATAATGAAGAATTAGTTTTACACAACGGACCATTAACAGGTTTAACATCATTCCAAATTCAACCATATGGATATAAACATTGTATTATTTTAGTTGGAGTAACTGCAACTACTGGATCACCACAAAAAAATATATATTTGAGTTATTCTACAGATAATATTTCTTATTATACAGATTCTGATAATATAATATGTCAAGAATTCGGTAGTGCTGGATATTATACAGGAGTAAAAAGATTACAAAATGTAGGTTTTCAACATATTAAAGTCTATGCTGATGATCCACATATTACAAATGTAAAAGTTGTATTTTCAATGTATAATTAAAATATTATAAATATATTCTTTAGAATTAATAAATTTCTATTTTATAGTAATATGCCTCGTGCTTCGTCCGTTCTTCCTCTTGTAAACTCTTCAGGTCATCAAGAGGTCAATATATCTAATACTTCTCTTGCTGTCAATGATGCAACCGCTCAATCTTCATTATCTGCTATTAATGCAAAAATAACCGCCTGCGATACATCTTCTGTAACTGTTTCTTCATCAGCTCTACCTGTTGGAGGTTCAACTTCTGCAAACCAAGCAACTGCAAATTCATCTTTAGCATCTGTAGATGCAAAAATAACCTCCTGCGATACATCAGCAGTAACTGTTTCAAGCTGTGCTTTACCTGTTGGAGCATCATCAGATGCAAATCAAGCAACTGCTAATTCAAGTCTTGCAAGTATTGATTCTAAATTAACCGCTCCTCTTCAAGTTTCATCATCTGTTACTATTTCAGGTAGTCATGGAAATATGTCTAATGCTTCTTCTGTAGCATCTGGTGATTTTTCAAGTTCTGTTGATATTTCTGGTAAAGGTAAATCTTCTATTATGGTAAAACTTGACAGTGCAGATTCTGTTGAAATTTGGGTTTCTGGCGATGGAGGCTCAAATTTTAATTTACATGGTAGTATATATCCGCAGTCATCATATGTAGGTATGGCTACTGAATATTATGCTTATCTTAAATTTGATGGTGATTGCATTTCGGATGTAAAGCTTAAATATACTTCTTCTGGAACTGCTACTGCTTCTTGTTTTTCAAGAGTATAATCATATAATCTTATTAAGCACTCCATAAAATTCTTCTTGAATGAAAGTTAGCGGATGTTGGATCATCTTTAGTTAATGTCCCGTCTTTTCTTTTTATTCCCGCACTTCTTGTTAAATAATTTTCTCTTCTTTTTTTATCTCCATGATCTTTACTTTTCCATATTCCAGTTTTATCTTTAAAATGGTCCATATCACGACTTCCAAAATGTATAGTTTTATTATTAACTACAACCATTAATTTTTTTTTAGGATTAGTAGATTTTTTATAATCATATTTTCCAATTTTTACCATATATATTAAATCATAGATTTAAATTAGAAAATCATAGATTTTATATATTATATTAGAAATTATTTAAAATAATATATAATATATATTAATAATGTCTAAATATTCTGAAGAAGAACAAATAGAACAATATATAAATTTACATAACGAACAATCAAAAGAAGAAACAATATCTAAAAAAGATTTATTAAAAGTATTTGATTTTAATTTAGATAAATTAGAAAAAGAAACAAAAAATAATAATATATTAATGAATTTTCAAATTTTGAGAGATACAATTAAATTTAATAAAATTGTTTAACTAAAATAAATAATATTATAAAAATATTTTTTCTATAATATTATAATATATATGAGTTCAAATGAAAGAATTGTACGGACACAAGCACAGCAAGTCGGCCCATTTTCTGGATCTAATAATAATGTTGATATACGAATGAATGGCGGACAAGTTGTTAATATGGCTAAAAGTTATATTGAATGTGAATTACGAGCAAATATAACACCTGCTACAACTGATACAACATCTGCTGGTATTTATGATGTTCAAGTTAATTTTGGAACTAATAATAGTAATCCTGCATTTAATGTGGGACTTGTTAGAAATTGCAGACTTTCTTCACAAAATCAAGGAATGTTAGAAGAGGTTAATAGAGTTGATATTTTAAAAACAAATTTAAATAATATTACTATGTCAAGAGATGAAAAATTATCACTTTCTATTTCTTCATTAGCACAATCTAAAAATTATGGTAAACAAAGATATGGATTATTTGCAGATCTTCTTTCTGAAGGTTCAGATAAATCTAAACAAGTTGTACCAAGAGTTAAAATTCCATTATCTCAACTTTTCGGACTGGGAGAACAATCACAATTAGATTTAAATAGAACAGGAGATTTAAACTTTCATGTAGAATTAAATAATCAAATTCTTCAAGCATCTATCCCCGCTAATAATTATGATTCAACTATGATTGTTTGTCAAAAAGCAGGTTCAGCATCTGGTGTTATTCCAGCATCTACCGCAAATTTGAAATCAGTTGATTTAAATATGAAATTTGAAACATTAGATCAACTCCCATTTTGGGTCGGTCAACATGGTACATTTACTGGTTCTGATTCTGGTTCTGGCGAAACTTTTACAACTGCTTCCCAAGCAATTACATCAATTTCAAGAGCACCAGCAACTGGTATTGTTACTTTAAATTTTGCCTCTGATATTACAACTACAAGTGCTTCCCAGAGTTGGTCTAATGTTAAATTTACCCCCGATGTAGCTGGTGCAAGTGCTACTATTTCAATTGAAAATGTTTCACTTGTTAGTACTGAACTACTTAATGCCTCACCATCTGGTCAAGTTTCTTATTTTACTTATGAAACAGAACAACTAACAGTTACATCAACTGAAAAACTATCTCAAATATTTACTCTTCCGCCAGATTGTATTGGGTATTATGCTATGTTTCCGCAAGCAGATACATTAACAAGTTATTTTACCAATCCAAAAGAATATAGAAATAGACTTGATAACGAACAAGAGAATACAAGACCAGTTGAATTTGATTCTCCTCTTTATTACGAACAAATTAGAAGAACTTTAATTAATGGGGGGATGCGATTACGAGATTTAAATTTATATAATGACGTAACAGTAGATCCAAATACCTCCATTTCAGGAGGCGGTAAATTTGAAATGATCATGAATGCAACTCCACAAACACAAGGAAATAAAATATTACAAATGAACATCAGTGCAACAGCGGGTAATACGGGCCCCGCAAGTATTAATCTCTATAAACAAATAGTTAAACTATTATAAACTATTATAAATTAGTTAAACAAATAAAACATTTAGACTTTATAAATAATAAACTATTCAAATAAAATAATATTATAAAAATATTTTTTCTATAATATTATAATATATATGTCAAGTAAATATGTACAACATCGTGTATACCCTTTAAACGTATCAGATTCTTATCGCGAGTACCAAAATGTCGATTTCCGTCTTTCATTTCCCGGACGAAAACTAATTGCAAATTCTTTAAGAATTGAAGGAAGATTTAATTGCTTTAAAACAGGTACAACAAAATTAATTGATGGTAATAATTTAAGTTTTTTTGATAATATGATAGGTGTTAATGCTTTATTTCAGGATATCACAACATCCACCGCAAATCAAGGAAATCTTGAGCTTTTAACTGAAGCCCCCCGATATTGTAAAATGATTAATACAGCAACTGCAACTGAAAATGATATGGGTAATAGTTCTAATTCATCTGAACTTAAATCAAAAAATCTTCGACTTTCTAATCGGATTATGATGGGCGAAAAATTCGATGGTAATGCTGATGCAATGGATCCAAATACGAGTAATGGTATGTCATTTAGTACAAGACCAATTTGTTGCATTAATTCTGCTTTTTCACCACAAGGACAACCTCAAGTAAAATATTCTTCAACTGGTGATATTACTTTTTCAGTAAGACTTGCCCGAAATGATGCAGTCTTCTTCGGATCTGATGTAGCAACAGCAGGTGCTGGAGTTTACAATTATAATCTTTCTGAATTATCTGTTTCTTTTAGTTCTGTCCCTGATGACAATCAACCACAAATGCCTATAAGTATGTCAACAATTTTAAATGTTAGACAGTCTTGTCAATCTACATTTTCTAATATTTCTGTAAATGTTCCTCAAATGAGTAATGCTTGTTCTGTATCATTTCTTAAACAAGACAAAGAAAATTCAGTTAATGCAAATAACACTCAATTAGATAAACCGCCTCTTGTTTCAAATGTTGAATATCTTTTTAATGATAGTACAAATAAATATTTAACTTTTAATTTAAAAACACAAGAAGAAATATTAGATAGATATTTACAATCATTATCAAACATGAAAGTAAATTCTTTTGGTCAAGATAAAATTAAAGCAAATGAAGCATATGGTTTAGGTGTAAATTTTAACGAATATATAGATTTATCAACTAATAAATTTGGTCTTAATCTTACATCTAATATTTCATCTACTGATCCTTACATTGCATATTTGTATTTCCACGGTCAAATTTCACTTTAAATATATTCATTCTGAATTTAATTATAATTAATATATTCATTATGAATTATTAAATAAAATAATATTATAAAAATATTTTTTCTATAATATTATAATATATATGAGTTATTACACAAATGATATTGAAACACACGAAATCCAAGCATATACAAACAGTACTAATTTTAGAACTGAATTTCGATTAGATGCTGATAAACTTTATATGTCAAATATGAGACTAATGAATATTGGATTTAAAGAAAATACTGCAGTTACAAGAAATGTAAATAGATTAGTTGGAGTATATGGAATTATAAAATCACTTTCATTATTTGATGATAATGAATTAATTGATTCACTTGATAATTTTAATTTATGGGCTGGTTTTTCTTGTTATAATAAAAAAAATGATGATAATCTTTCTACTAATTACTTTTTAAAAAAAAATAATATGGGTCAAGTTAGCCAAGGCACAAATCCAAGTCAAAATGCAGTTGTTGATGTTGTTCTTGCCGATAATACCGCTGACAATGTAACAGGTGCTCGTACATGGTTCGATGTTTCTGCTTATCTTGATTTTCTTAAACAATCTAAATTTGTTCCAACACATTATTTTAAAAGACTCCGACTTGTTATTGAATATGAAACTGATGTTAAAAATCTTACTCCTAATCACACTGATCCAGTCTCATCACTTGAACCATTTCTTATTGTTGATGAAATGAAAGACCCAGATGTTATAATGAATGTTTTGAAAAATTATGGAACTATTCAATATCAACCTATTGAAAGCTCACGAGTTGTTATGCCTGTTCATCCAAATCTTCCAACATCATCAAGTGAAGGAGCAGTTCAAGAGGTTACTTTTACTATTCAAGGATTTAACAATAAAAGTATTAATCGTCTTGTTATGATGCCTGTTGGTCAAAGTGTAGAGAGCACAAAATATGGTAAAATCATGGCTACTGCTGTAAATCTTAATAATTTCCAAGTTAGAACAAGTGAAGGTAATCTCTTACAAGGTCAAGGTATAACACTTGATAATCAGAGAAGAAAAATGTTAAGTGATTTATATGGAGATTGCAACGACCAAGTCGGGGCAGTCTGGGTCCAAAATGCCAATACTGTAATTGCTAATGATAGCGCTACATTAGGGTTTTTAGAACCATTTGCTGTAAAATTAGAACAAGAAATGGTACAAAACTTTCAAGTTACACTCGGAAGGAAATCAGTTTATGATGCATCTGTTGGTTCTCAAAATCTTGCAAGATATAATCAAATATTACATCTTCATTTCTTTGCGGAAGTGGTGCGTGAAATAGTTGTTAATCCAAAAGATATGTCTTATTCAATTTCTTATGTTTAAAAAACTAAAAAAAGGAATAAAAAGGAATATATTAAAAATTATTATCTAAAATTAATTAGATGAAAAAAGAAAATACAGTATTAAAAATTATTAAAAAAGTAATTGCATTATTATTAAAAAAAATACAAAAAAGTAAATACAAAAAAGTAAATAAAAATTAATTATAAATTATTTTATCTAAATAATATATAATGACTTTAACATATAAACAAAAATTTAATTTAAAACACGGATTTGATAAAGATAAATCTAATTCAATAAAAGATATAGCCAAATTATCAAATATTAAATATGCAAATGCATTGAAAATAGTTAAAAAAGGAGAGGGGGCTTTTTTTACTAATCCCCAAAGCGTCAGAAAATCCGTAAGCAGTGCGAAACAATGGGGAGTGAGTAGATTATACAGTGCCGTTATGGGAGGGAAAGCATCGAAAATTGATAAGGATTTATTAAAATAAAAATTATATATAAAAATAATCTATATTATTATATATAATATGTCAAAAAAACTCGAAGTAGTTTTAAGAAAGATGAAAGTTAATGAATTAAAAAAAGAGATTTCAAAAGAAAATATAAAAGGATATTCTAAAATGAGAAAAGAAGAAATAATAAATTTAATGTTAGATAATAAAAAAAGATTCAAATATTTAGTATTAGATAATTTAAAACAAAAAAAAGAATTATTAGAGGACAAGGTTAAATTAAAAAAAGCAAAAGAAAAATTGGAAAAATTAACTGCAAAAAAAATACCTGCAAAAAAACCAGAAAAAGCAGAAATTATTAAACCAAAACCAAAACGAGAACCAATGATCCCAAAAGTAATAGAAGCAAAACCGCAAACTATTAAAAAAGGAGGTAAATTTGTTACAATAAAAAAAGAATTGAAAGATATTGATTTATTAGAATTAAAATTAAAAAATTTACAAAATGATTTTTCAAATACTAAAAGTCCAGGAGATGCAAAAAATAGTAAAGAAGCACAAAAAAGAGTGGAAATAAGAGATAAATTAATGAGTCAAATTAGAAAAGTAAAAGCCCAAATATTTGATTCTAAACAAAAAAATAAAATTAAATCAGAAAAAGATAAAAAACAAAAAGAAAAAGATGAATTAAAACAATTTAGAAAAAAAATAGAAGAATTTATAGAAAATCCAAATGATGAATTATTACAAGAAATAGATCAAAAATTTGAATTACTTGAAGAATTACCACTATTTTTACAAGATAAATTTGATGATGCCATGAAGAAATACGAGTTTGCAAATAGTAAAAAAGGTAAAAAATTTAAAGAAGAAGTTGAAAAATTAGATAAAAAAGTTAAATCAGATGTTGATAAAAAATTAAAACCAAAAAAATAAAGAAAAATATAGTAGAAGACAGAAAATATATAATAGAAAATATTATTTTGAAAGAAAATATAAAATAAATAGTGATTCAAATGAAAATAAAGTTATTAATAATACTGTTACTTTTTAAAATTTGAATAATGACAGATTTAATTGTCACCTTGTCACCCCAATTGTCACCAATAAAATGAATATACATACAAAAGGTGACAAAAATGACAAAAATGACAGTAATTTATAAAACTTTTTAGTAAATATAAATATAATTTTAAAAAATATTATTTTAGTATAAAATATAATATGGATTTTTCACCTTTTGTCACCGTCATCTTGTCACCATATTCTTCTTATTCATTTTAATAAATAAGAAAAATAATATTTTGTCACCTTGTCACCCGTCTTGTCACCATATTCTTCTTATTCATTTTAATAAATAAGAAAAATAATATTTTGTCACCATTTTGTCATCATAAATAATCATCTTCCAAATCCGAATCATTCTCAATATGTCGTAATCCGCATAACCCCCGCGATGATTTACTCCTATAATCAGTTGCACCTTTTGTTTTTAACATTTGTTTCATTTTTGTCAAAGACATATTAATATTATTTGCTTTTAAATCTACTCTTAAATTATCATTATCTATTTTATGATCAATATTATTTGTATATTCATATAAATTAAATAATTTGCTCATATCGTCCTCATCTTCCATTTCTAATATTTTTTCTTTCTTTAATTCTGCTGGATATTCACAATGTTTATTATAATGTTCTAATATAATAATAATAAATTCATTTAATACATCATCATTATTTATAAAATCAGTTTTAATATATGGGTCTTTTTCATAATATTTATAACCATTTAATTTATTATCTTCTGGAAAATCAGCATCAATAAATTTAGATTTCATAATAAATTTATCACACGTTTCTAATGCATCAGTCGGTTGAATTGGGGGCATATCATTACTCATAATAATCAATCCAGATTGTATTTTAAATTCATATTCATCTTTAAAATTCTTTCTGGCCATAATATCATCTCCTCCTGATGTAAACTTTTTAATCATATTACCATTTAATTTCATATCATCAGATATATCAATTTCTGAAGTTAAAGCAACTCGTGTAAATTGATAATCTATTAACCACGATAATGATTTTTGTTCATCGCCAACATTTGATTTAAATTTAAAATTACCACTATTAGTTGTTAATACATATTTTTCAAAAGATTTTTTTAATAAATCGCCCAATACTCCTTTACCAGAATTTCTTAATCCTTGAAAATTCAACCATTTTTTCATCTCAATATTCCCAGCCATAAACTGACTTATCATATATAAATAATATTCCATTAATTCGTATTCCTCTTTATCCATTTCTTTTGATGCAATACTAAAAACAGGATATAATATTTTTGAAAATATTTTTTGTCTTATGTCTTTATTTGATTTACCATTATAATTTTTATTTATTTTAATAAATGTTTTATTATTTTTACCCTCAATAAATATATTTTTTTTAAAATCAAAATATCCATTATTAAAAAATAATTTAAATTGTGTATAATTCCATACATCATTAACAAAATTATTATTAGTTTCACAACAATTAATTAAACCATCAACTATATTATTAATATGTTTATGAATTTTAGAACAATTAACAACACCTCCATCTTTTCCTTTGTAGCAATCAAACATGAAATAATTTTGTTTGGAAATTAATTTATATAATTCGGATTTTATCATTTCTTTATTAGTAATAATTTTCTCATCTGTTAAATAATATAATGAACTACAATCTTTATATAATTTATCTTTTAATATTCCATTTAATATATGGTTTACGATCTCTACTATATTTTTACTTTCAATCGTGTCAACTAATTCAATTATTAATTCATTAAATGGTTCTAATAATTCAGTATTATGTTCTTTATAATCCCATTTAATCTCATATTTTGAAAAATGACTATTTAATATATTTAAAATATTATCTAAATATTCTTGATTTTTTGATTCTGTATAAATCATAAAACCATCAAACATTAAAACTGCATTTTCATTAGTAATATTATTTTTTTTTAATACTTCTCGTGCTTCTTGTAAATATTTATTTTCCATATCGCATAAAACTAAATTTATATATTTACCTTCTTTATTCCAATCATTAGTTAAATGTTTCTTATATTTAATATTATTTTTATAAATTTCAAATAATGAACGTGTAATGCCCGTCAATTCAGTATCAAATTTTCGAAATAATGATTTTATTTTTACTCTTTTATTATTTACTTTTGTTGTTATTTCCACTTTATTTAATGATTTTAATAATACAGTTTTTGCCATACTTCTATTAATATCATAATCTGTCATTAATTCACTTAAAAATTCTTCTCTATTTTTAATATAATCATATAAATAATTATACTTGATATTATGTTCTTTACATAAATTTAATATTAAAATCAAATGGCTATTCACCATATCAAGATCCCACATTATACCATTACATAATAATCCACGGAATCCATTATATAATCTTTGAATACTTGAGTTTTGACTCTGCAATCTACCGCATTTTTTACCTTTTGCATAATCATATCTTACTTTATGATTATTTTTAGATTTTACAATACATTTACAATAATTTTTTAATTTTGTATATTCTCCCATAATATCATAATCATCATGTCGTTTTGTTGTTGATAAATTAAATAAATCTCTGAATTGAATATAATTAATATTCGATAATTTTTCCGCAATATTAAAGTTTACTTTTTCTGTAAGTTCTAAAATCATTTTATATATATATATATATAAAATAATTTTTCTTTAAATGATAAATAGATGTTTAAAAAAAAACTATATATTTTATTTTAGATGTTTAAAAAAACTATATATTTATTTATTTTTTCGAAATCATGCATTTTAATTCTTCAATTTCTTTTTTAAATTTATGTGTTTTACTTCTATTGTGGTTTTGCCATGAAAAGGTTTTAATATATTTATCACAAATTTCACAATGTTTTGTTTTATTTCCATATTTTGCTTGATATTTTTTCCTTCTTGTAATAAAATCTTCACTTAATGGTATTTTTTCAGTTAAAATTATTTCATTATTTTTAATTTGTTTATCTAACATACTATATATAATATAATAGATGTTTTTTTAAATGTTTTAATTTTTATGATTTTGGTTTTGGTTTACTCATATGTTGTTCTCTCAATGCGCCCTTGATTTGTTTTTGTTCTTTATTATCTTCTATTTGAGGTAATATCTTTGGGGCTTTTACTATTTCAATAAAAATCGTATTATCAGCACCTAAACCAGTTGCTAAATTTTTAGTTGAATCCAATATTCTAATCCCAAAACTTTGCAACATTTGAGGTTCTCCTGAATGTTGATAAATAAAACTATCCGCACTATTTGTACTTGTAAAATTTGAACTATTAAAATATGTATTTGCTATTCCTGCAACATTTTTCATATTTCCAAAATCTGATGTTAAAAGATTATTTTTAAACTTACTTTCAATTTCTATTAAATAATAAGCATTTTCATTAACATTATTTAAAATTACATTATCAGCATATATAGAATTAATTCCGACAACTTCTAATTGCTCGCCAACTTGTTTTATTGGAACCGTATTAAATGTTTTATCTTTACTTATACTCATGTCATTAATTAAAAATGGGGCGGTGATATTTTTACCTTCTTTATAATCAATATAAGGGATAAATGATAATTCATTAGAAAGTAGATATTCACTATTATTTACAATGTTTGGATCTAATGTTTCGAACTTTGGTTGAACTGTTAGATTATTTAAATTAAAACCACATATCCCATCCCAAAATCCAGCAGGTTGAGATGTCATACTTGTTAAAGCGATACCTGAATTTGCTTTTGAATAAAATAATCTTTTATTATAAGCATTTATTGGAAAATCAGATGCATGTTTCGGGGCAACATAATCATTTTCATTTATTGTAATAATTTCGTTTGTCTGTATACCAGTACTGGCTGTCCCATAATATGGAGTGTGAATATATTCAATATAAAATTTATTACTTTCATTATCGTATTGAACATCAAATTGAGAAGATCCAACCCAATAATCACGGGTAGAACCAGCAAGTGCATAATTATAAACAGGCACATATTGATTATAATATTTTCCATCTGCTGGATATGCAGTGTCTTGATTAAAAATATTATTAACAGCCAATAATTGATCCCTATAGATTTCACTATTTACATTCATTATAAATTTATGACTTGTTGTATTTGTACCACTTGCTATCAATAAATTATTTGATGCCTCTATATCAAAAGGTCCACTTGGAGTAGCCTCTTGGAATATTTTAGAAATTCTTGATGCTATTTCATCTGGGGCATATTTTCCCTTTGGGATTACACCAGATTTAGTACCAATAATAGGTTCAAATACACGAGTATTATTAGGAATACTTTCTTTTGTAAAATAAGCCGGATTATTATAATCTGCAATAATTCTACCTTTTATTAAATCACTTGGTGTTATAACTAAAAATGGAGGAGTAGATGATTTATTACCTATAATTCTTCCAATAGAGACCGTAGTTTTATATTCTGAATTTGGTAAAGATGGAATAAGTCCATGGAATATTTCTTCTGTTCCAACAACATTATAATAATGAAATTCAAAACTAATATCTCCCCATTTTGTAGTCTTTTTATCGTCTGCTCTAAAAAATTCAATAGCGGTATAAATACCAAAATCATTTTCAGATACTGGTAATTTTTGCGTTAAATTTGCTATATTACCAATAACTGAACCATTTACAGACTGACCATTTTCAACAATAGCATCATTAATTAATCCTTGATAAGCAAAATTATCATACCTTGGTTTTCCAGAAGCAGAAAAATTATAATCATAATATAAAAATTGAATAGATAATGTGTAATCTTCATTTAATTCGATTAGCTGGTTAGAGACTGGAATCGTATCTACAAAGGCGTTCCGAATTAATATTTGATCATTTTCTTCAAGTAAAATATTTTCATTTAATGTTGATATAAAATCACCATTATTCATAACAGATGAATTATTATTTAACTGTCTGCATTCTACAATTATACTTGTCATATATTATAAATATATTAGAAAATATTTATATAATTAATATTTCTTTTTTTTTACTTTTTTTTTCGGTTTTGGTTTATCAAATAATTGGTGTTCCTTCTTTTTTCGTGGTTTTTTAGGAGGTTTATCTTCACCCTTCATCTCTTTTAATTTTTGCACTTGTAATTCTTCATTTTCTTGGTACATTTTAAGTAATATTAGATTTTTTTTTTTTAATTGTATCTTTTTTTATAATATTATTTATTAATTTTATCTGTTTTTGATTTAAATCCATTTCTTTAAATGAAATTTTATCAATATCTTCATGTAATTTATGATTGAGAGAACATTCACTCGTACATTCAAACGCATTAAAAACATTTGATATAAAATTACCCATACTAAATATAAATTAGAAATATATTGTTGTAAAATTAATTAATAAAAAATATATAGTATATATATATATATTATGGCTGGATTTCATACAAAAACATTTTTAAAACATGATGATTATATGACAGATTTAAAAACTTGGGAAAGTATAATTCATTTAGTACCTGATAATTACAAGATATGGTCTCCGTTTTATGGAGATGGAAAACAGAAAGAACATTTTAAAAAATTAGGATTTAATATAATTCATAAAAAAAAAGATTTTTTTACTTATGAGCCAGAAGATTATGATATTATTATAGATAATCCTCCTTTTTCTATAAAAAAAGAAATATTTACAAGATTAAAAGAATTAAATAAACCATTTATTATATTATGTCCTTCAAGTATGATAAATACTGTATATATAAGAAATTTATTTGCAAATGATAAATTACAAATAATGATCCCCAGAAGAAGAATACAATTTATAAAAGATGGAATTGAAAAAAATAATCGTTGTAATTTCGATTGTTTTTTTTATGCATACAAAATGAATTTTAATAGAGATATAATTTTTCTTAATTAATATAATTCTATATCATATAATGTTCTATTACTTAAATTAATCCATCCACCAGATCTTTTCGATGAATTTAATTTAATAAAATCTTTATTTTTAACTATTGCATTTATAATTTTTTGAATATCATTTTCATTATTCGGTTCAATACATAAACAACCACTGTGTAATATATTACTATGTGTAGTAATTTTTTCATTAATTAAATTTGGATTTAAGAAACAAGGTATATATATACATTTTTTTTTACTATATTTTATTGATTGGGTTCGTCCATATGAATACCATTTCGGATATTTTTTATTACCTTTATCTCTTTTAGAAAGTTCATTTTTATTAGATAATAAATAATTATATGTTAATGGATTTTCTTTACTAAAAACATTCTCATTAATAATATTACCTTCCTTGTATGGAAAAATAATAAATCGTTCTATCATACCGTTCGTAATTTTTTTCCAACATGGTTCATCGTATATTTTTTTATCTTGAATATATATTTTATCACGCAAAGTAGCGATCCCGTTTTTAATTTTGCAAATATCTTTTAATTTTAATTTATTATTATTTGTTGTATTAAATAATGAATAATTTTTTATTATATTTTTATATAATAATTTTTTATTATTATAAATAATAAATTCTTTATCCGTTTTAGTAAATATAGTTATACAACAATAAACAGAAACCTTTGGAAATACTTTATTATCATTAAAATCTATAATTTCTTTAATATACCTATTATCAAATAAATATTTACGTAATTTTAAAGAACTCTTATTATATAAATAAGAGTTTGGTGTTATTGAAACTAATACGCCCCCTTTTTTTAATAAATTTAAACATTTAATTATAAATGCATAATATATATCAACAATTCCCGTTTTTAGTATGTCAAAATTTGTTTTCAAGTAATTTCTATAATCTTTCGATAAATCTTGCATTTTAATATATGGAGGATTCATTATTATATTATCATATGTAGTATCAATTTGTTTTTTTATAAAATCGCAATTATAAATATTTATTTTTGTATTAAACGGAATTTTATTTAAATACTCTTTTTTTATTTCAAATATATCAACCGAATCATAGTTTTCAAGATGTATATACTTTAATAAATTTCCACTACCAACAGATGGTTCTAAAAGATTTCCTTTATTATTTAATTTTGAAGCCATTATTTTACTTATATTATCGGGTGTAAATATATCGCATTTTACAAATTTTTGTAAATCTTGATCTTCATGTATTATATCAAACCCCATTTTATATATTATTTTAGAAAAAAAAAATAAATAGTCCAGAATATATTATATTTAAAATATAAGTAAATATATAATGGATAAAAAAGAGAGACAAATATATCAAAAAGAATATTATGCAAAAAATAAACAAATAATAAAAGAAAAAGCAAAAATTTATTATGAAAAAAATAAAGAAAAATATAGTAGAAGACAGAAAATATATAATAGAAAATATTATTTTGAAAGAAAATATAAAATAAATAGTGATTCAAATGAAAATAAAGTTATTAATAATACTGTTACTTTTTAAAATTTGAATAATGACAGATTTAATTGTCACCTATATTGTCACCTATATTGTCACCAATAAAATGAATATACATACCATAGGTGACAAAAATGACAAAAATGACAGTAATTTATAAAAGTTTTTAGTAAATATAAATATAATTTCATAAAATATTATTTTAGTATATAATATAATATGTATTTTTCACCTTTTGTCACTGTCATCTTGTCACCATATTCTTCTTATTCATTTTAATAAATAAGAAAAATAATATTTTGTCACCATATTTTAATGATCATTATTATTTGAGTGTATCCAAATTATATAATTATAATTATATAATTTGAATAATTATGGATTTTTTTTAATCATTTATGTGCGACGAAGTCGCACACACTCAATATATGGAATTATGCAATTATTATATTCTATGTTAACAATATATTTTTATAATATTGGTATATATTATTTTATTAGGCGAGTTTACGAGCCTATTCATTCTGTGTTTC
>WLWG01001671.1_pt1 | contig 19201 bp, 28 predicted proteins | sample 6712871 | NCBI WGS metagenome assembly WLWG01 (sample SAMN12718693, study PRJNA515312) | sponge metagenome | isolation source: marine sponge | host: Mycale hentscheli | place: New Zealand: South Island, Marlborough, Capsize Point | collected 2003-05-01
TATCTACTTTCACAGCATCCCAAACATAAGGTTGCTGCCAATAATTTGTATTCCACAGTGTTTGCCCAAATCCAGGATAACTTGTAATATTTCCTTGTCTCATCTGATGCATTAAGAAAATATCAGATACTGAAAAGTCACCTGAATTATTAACATCCATTCTCCAGTAATCTTTTGAACTAATCGGTCCTGTTAAAAGCCTATTAGTGAACCAATTAATATCCGCTGTTATTGGTAAATCCAATTCTGGATAGATGTTTATAGTAAAATCATAATCATTGTAGTTTAGATTTGTATTAAATGAATAATAGCCATTAGAATCCGTTATTACAGAATCTGCTTCAGTATAACTAAAGCCCGGTTGATTTTTATTTTGGGTAAGTAATTTAACTGTCACACCAGATAAACCCTGTTCTTCTGCTCCTTTAATATAACCATCTGCTGTGATTGGATCTGCGTTAGGATCGGTAGCAGACCATTCTCCAAATGGATGTGAAGAACCATTTGAATAATTGTTACCGCCTAGTTGATTAAATTGACTACCGTTTGGTATTTTATATTGAAACTGTGCACCGTAAGCACCTCCATAGTTTTGAATTCTCATTTCAAATTCATACCATGTATCTTTGTCTAAGTAAACGCCAGTTCTGGTATTCCATGTATTGTAACCATAATGTTTAGTAATAATATCATCAGTATAACCTAGACCCTTAATCATAAACTCATGAGAGTCATCAGTATATGTTCTAAATGAGTAGTTACCAGTCTTATTAGGTTTTACCCAACCCGTATAAACGATTGCAAATCTTTGAGTACTCCATTTCGGTGGATTCCAGTAACTATTACCCCTTGGTCCTTGTAGACTTAGAATATCTACTGTTGTATCGACATGAAGTGTAGTACCAGTAGAATTAAGATTAACCATATTGTCAAACTCTGCATGATCATTGGCATTTCCGGCATACCCACTTCCCCAAGTAAGGTTTCCATGGTGAGTTTTAAGTGACCTTATATTTACTGTAGTAGTTTGTGCCTGGAGGATAGGCATCGCTAGGATAAAACACAAGATGAATAATTTGAAGTATCGCATGTATTATATATCTTAAAGGTGACTTCAAGATGTATATACTAAACTCCTAGTGCAAAAACTACAATCATAATTAAGATATAAATCGCTGGTGTAATGTCAAATTTGGTTTCCATATAATATTTATAGAGAAAACTAACGATTGTTTCGCATTTTAATATTAATTAAATGTTAAATAATTGTTAACAAGTAAGACAAAAAAAGCTGGTTTAAACCAGCTTTTATATTATCTGTCAGGATACCAATCATCATAAGCATCATGATAATATTTGTTAGGCCGCTTTAGCCAATTCTTTATCCAAAGTTTTAATTTCTTTAGCATCTTTCTTTTGTATCTTCTTTAGGATTCTTTCCATTTCACCATCAGCTATTTTTAAAGTAGCATCATTTGCTTTCATTCTAACTTCTAATTTAACTTTGTTAATATATTTAGTTAAAGTTTCATTCTCTCCAGCGATAGCATCCATTTGATCTATTATAATACCTTCTTTATTTTGTAATGCTTGCTTCTTTTTTTCTTCTGCATTCACTGCTACAGATACAGCAGGATCTGGTGTATAATTTGAATCTTTAGATTTTAATTCATCTTCAGCTTTTGAAATATCATTTTGCTCAATATCCATTTTTTGAATTTGAACTTTTATTTGAAACAATTGATCACCTAGCTTTTTAAGTTTTCTTTTCTTTCCTGGATTAAGAAAGATTCCTTTAATAAATGAAAAGATGCCTTCATTAAGAACCTCATCCAAGTGTTCATAACTTACCTTACCTTCTAAAAGGTTATAAGTTTCTTGAACCAATTCTTGGTTGTTAAAATTATTAAATGTTGGTATCTTGCTCATAGTTATTTAGTACATTTAGTAGTAATAGTTACCTCATCAAATACTTGTGCATTATGGCTCCCATCTTTAAATGAATATTCAAATATCCAATTTCCATCATAGTCAGGTACTTTTGCTGTTGGGTTTGCATTACCACATTCAGGTTGGCATGTAACATGAGCAGAACCTGACCAATAACCATATCCTACTGGAAGTTGGCCACCCCACCCTGAAGGATTTACAGCTAAGCTGTCACAACCATTCTTAGGTCCGTGTATACCGATTGTAAAAATAGTACCATCAGCTTTATGTGTATTTGATTGTAATAAGTAAGAGGAACCTGCTTTTACTAATGTAGTATCATTTACTACATCAACACAGAATGAACAGTTAGCATAAAGATCCATATCTGTTTTATTAATAACATTTAAAGATACAGTAACAGGATCTGATTCTATTTTCATAATTGTTCCATCTTCTAATATCGTACCTGCTAATGGTACTACTTTATCAGTTTTTGTATTATTACATGCTACAAATAAAGTAGCTGCTAATAAGAGTGTAAATAGTTTTTTCATTGTTTTTGTTTTTATTTATTTTAAGTCTGTTAATTTATTTCCTTGCTTTTTAATGATTAGATCATCGTTCTTTAACATAACTGCTAAAGCTCTACCAAAATCTTTTTTAGCTAGATCTGTTGAATGTAGATAACTCCACTCCTTTGCTTCTTTATTAGCCCATTCCATCCATAGCTTTCTTAATGCTATGAATAATGTAGTGCCATCATTAATTTTAGAAAGTTCTTTTTTGATTTTGCCTCTGTTTTTGTATGCCCATTTTTTAAAATCTAAATAAGCAAACTCGTTAGGAGTATCTTGAAACATAGGCCTTGCCTCGTTAAGTGGTTTAATGTATTTCATATTGTATCTATTATTATACATAAGACAATAGCAAAAATTAAATATGGTGCCATTAGCTTAACTTTTGGTATAATGCTGGATATTCTTTTTCAAAATCCTCTCCATAAGTATCTTGCCATATTCTAGCAATTTCTCTCTTATCTTTAATCTTTCTTTGTTTGATAATTTTAGCAACCGCTGGATATTTAGAACTGAAATTTTCACCATAAGCCTTTTTCCACATTGCCTCTATGTCTTCTTCTAAATGGTGTTCATGTTTATGTTTGCCATCTGAATCTTTAGTACCATCTTGTTCAGATGATAATTCAAATAATACCATGTCTCTTTCAAATCCACTAGGTAGATCTTCCCATTTATCTTCAATGTATTTTTCAGCATCATCAGGATCTTTTACAACAGAAAGTAAAGCATCAAACCTTTTATCATCATTCATTCTTTTCCACATCTGTTTTGTGACCTTCTTTGCTCTTGCTTCATTAACTGATTCAACAAATAAAGTTTGTCCCGTTTTAGACTCTACTGAAATAGTAGCTTTAGGATAAGCACCTTGCATCATATTAAATGCTGCAGGAACTTCCATTGGAGTTTTTACTAATTCTTGTTTTACAACCTTACCTAATATAGATGCTACAATACTAACAGGATAACTTCCTTTCTTTGCTGCTTTATGAATAGTAGATAACTTAGCTTCATTAACTGATTCTAAAACTTTACTGTTCTTTTCAATAGCAGCTAAGATATCTGGCATCTGTCTAATTGATATACCACTAAATGTAGGCTTTTCAAAATATTGTGGACCTCTTGATGATCTACTTGCATATTTGTTCTTTAAAGAAAAATGATCTGCAAATACTCCACCTGGTAAATTATAAATTATAGTTCCTTTAGGAAGAGTTACATTTATAAAATCTCCAATCCGAGCACCTTTAACATCTTTCTTTAATTCATATTTTTTATCTTCTAAAGATTCTATTCTTCTACCGCTTGTACCAGAGATCATATCAGATCTTAGTTCATTAACTGATTCATTAACATTAAACACAATAAAAGATTCACCTGCTGAATTAGGATCTTCTAATTCTTTATACTTAATTCTTGATTTATCTAAAAGCTTTTTAGTTTCAGGCCATGAATTAACATATGAGTAAAGAATAATCATATCATTATCTTCTGGATTAACTCCTGCCTTTTTCCATATCTTTTTAGTTGCATCATCAGCATCAGAAAGATAATCAATTTGACCATCCATTTTATAAAGATCATTTATAACCTTTTTGCCTTTAGCTTCATACATCATATCTGGGTGAAAAGGTTTTTTCTTTTTCTTTTTCTTTCCATCAGATACTTCTTTAATCATTCCTCCATGATCAAACTGAGATTTATTAACAGTAAAGGTTCTGCCGTCTTCTCCTTTAAGTTTAAGAACATATCCATTATTATCTAAAACTTCCACCTGGCCACCCATGTATAAAATCTTAGAACCTTTTTTGATTTTCTTAAAATCTTTAAGGTCTATTTTTTTCATATAGTCCTTAGTGAACTTTTCAAATAATTTGATATATTTCATTATTTCATATTCTTTATTTCATTCTTAATATCATTATGAAATTGTTTCATAAAGTCTTTACCTTCTTGTGAATTAACACCATCATCAGTTATCCAATCAATTGCATTACCTAAACCTGAAAAAGGAGTATGATAATTTACATCAGTTGCAGAATCATGTAACTTCTGAAGAGTTTTTAGTGGAGTTTTATGATTCACCTTTAAAGCATACTTCATCATTCCATCATAATCAAAATCATTTGACCACATATCACCAGGCTTAAACTTTTTAGCTTCTAATAATTCAGGAAAGATGCCTTCAATATCTTGATCATCCATATCATAGTCACGATCTTTTAAGAAACTTACAATATCTTTTTTCTTTCCTTTAAGCATTACCATTCCTGGTTCATACTCATCAGCATCTAATTTATATTTCTTAGCCATCTTTTTTAAATCTCCTGGCTTTACCTCTACAAAATCTATATCAGCTTCCCCATCTTTATTAGGATTTTTTAATTTTAGCTTTTCTTCTAAATTTAAATCTTTAATATATTTCATTTTCTTATTTTTGTTTTCTTTTTAATATTCTTAATTCTTTCTTGTGGTAGTATAGAATAATCATCCCAGTAACAAAAAATGTACTGAGATGATACATCCTTACTTGTGGTTACTTCTTTAGCCATCCTCTGAAAAGATCCCAGTTTCTAGTTAAGAATACACCGAATGCAATTCCAGCATATATCTTATAACCGAATGCCCAAAGACCTAATCCTAGACCTAATGATAATAAAGCAGAGAAACCTTTTGAGTCAATCCAACTTACTACTTTTCCAAATAATTCTTTTGCTTTTTCCATTACTTAATTGTTTTTATTTTTATTTATAAAATATAGTGGTTTGTGCTAAATCTAAATCAGTACCGGCACCAGTAATTTGAGAAAAAGTCATAGGAAGTACTGTTCCTGTTAATAATCCACTTATTACTACTTGTGTTCCGTCTAATTGTTTTAACTCCACTGTTTTTGGTGCTGCTGCTACAACACCAGGTTCTCCTACCTTCAATGCGATAGGATATCTTAGTTGTTCTCTACCTCCAGCTGTTGGGAATGGTAAACCTAATTCTGTATCAGCGGTAGGGTTTGTTGCTGCTGAACCATAAAATAATGTAGCCATAATTGTATATTGTTTTTCTTTATTTATTCAACTAAGCTGAGTTCTTTTTGGACTTGAGTTGAATGTTTACACTTTCCTCTAAATTTACCAGCTGGACAGTTACATGAGAATTGTCCGTTTCTATTAGTTACAGTATATTTATCGCCTCTTGATCCAGTTATTTGATATTCTTCGGATTTAAGATTTGCATAAGGATTAGTAACCTCCACATCATCAAATGATATATGATCCTCAACAGGAATCCATCCTGGAAATAAGTATTTTTGACCACCTATTGTTGAGAATGCAATTCCCATATGAGATTCTAATTTAATTTTCTTTTTCATATCTTGTTAATATCTAATTCTCTAGTGTTCATTGATGCAAACGGTGTACAGTGCAATTTCTCTACTTCACATCGTTGTGCAGGATATTTTGATTGTTCTCTGTTTGCAATCATTTTAGCTTTAGATACCGCATGCTTATCATTTTCGGCATCTATATAAATTGTCATTGTTACAGTATATCTCATATCTTATTTTTTAGTTGTTGGCATTAACCACATTCCATCTTTTAATATAACCTCCATTAATCCAGGTATAGTTCTTAAAAGGTTTAAACTCTTAAGAGTATCATGTTTAAACATTTTAGTAACTTCTTCTCTGATTCTTTCTTGAGAAACCACATCTTCTAATTTTCTTAATAAACCTGGCTCTTGCATACATTCCCATAATTCATCATCAAATGTAAAACCTTTAGTTATGGAAAATCTTAAACCTCTTATCATTCTTAAAGGATCATCCATTAAAGTTTTCATTGGAGGTAATGGAGTTCTAAGGATTCTATTATTTAAATCTGTAACACCATTAAACATATCTATGATATTACCATTTTCATCTTTACATAAAGCATTAAGAGTAAAATCTCTTCTCATTAAGTCATCCTCTAAAGTTCCTAATTCTAATATAGGTTTTCTTGTTCCAGGTATAACTCCTACTTCTTTCCTAGACATAACAAAGTCAGCAACTAAACCGTCATGTATATGTCCTTTAGGAAACATTGCTCTTACAGTAAAACAGTCTGGTGTTTTTAAGAATATTTTGAATCCTTCAGATTCAAGGATAGATAACATTTTGTCCCACCCTTCTTCTACTGTCATATCAGTATTATCTAATACAAAAGTAAAGTCGATGTCTTTTGTATGAACGTTTAAGAGTTCGTCCCTTACACAACCACCGACTTCAAATATTTTATGTTCCATTTTACCGTTTTTTATTTATATTATAAATATAATACATTTTCACGGGATTTGAACTATAGTTTCACGTTATTTTCAAAAAGTTATTAACAATTTTAAAACTCCACTTGGACTCTACCTTTCGGTTTGTAGGCGTGAGATTTGACGCCTCGTTGTTCGGTTTTACCTATCCAAGAGCTGGGGAGTAGGGGAATCGAACCCCTGATTACATATCTCCGATTTACTCATCGTTGCTAGCATTAACTTCCAACCGTTAAGAAATATGTAGCATTACCACTTTGCTAACTTCCCATATTTAATTATACTGATAAACCTAATCTTTTTCTTTCAGCAATTTTTTCTTCTAAACTAATACATAGTTCTTTAAACTTATCATCGGATTCAAAAGGTTTAACTGATTCTGCTTTTAACAAATCACCTTTAAGATTTTTAATCATTAAGCTTTCACCTGATAGCTCTACTATAAAATTGCCTACTGTCTTTTTCATATTATGCGTTTATTAGTTGTTTACTATTTTTCCATGTTTTAATTAATTGTACTGCATGGATTTCAGTACAGCCGAGTTTACTTGCTACAAACTCAGAAAATTCTATATTAAAGTTTTTATGACTTTTAATATATTGTTTAAAATAAAATTGTATTTTGTTATTCATATAGTATAAATATAAACTAATTTATTGGGAATTGAACTATAAATTCTTGTTTTTTTAATAACCCATTATAGCAGCAAAGACTAAAAGAAGAATACCACCACCACCTAAAACTTTCCAATACCATTTTTCAACATAATCATTTTCATAAACAATTAAATGAAATGCAAAACTCAATATTATAATAAAGAGCAATGCAAATACTTGCATTATACTTCCCATTAGTTATAATTAATTTTACATTTGATAGGTTCTGCTCCATTTAATACATTAATTAAAATTTCTTTTAATTCTTCAAAGGTTGGTTTATCTTTAAATTGCATTTGGAATGTTTCACTACCTGCAGTAAACTCCATTCTTCCTGTTGTGGTGGACTTACTAGCTCTACCTAACCAAGGATTTCTCGCTGGCCTAAATGTAGTAATTCCGTACCACTGTCCTCCTGTTACTTGTACTAATATACCTTCAACAGAGGTGGTACTTTTAATTGGTTTTTCTTTAACAATTTTAATCATTTTTTTATTATTGGTTAAACTTCTAGTACTAATTGATTGTCTATATGTACATCAAAAGGTAAATAAGATTCTAATAATTTATTATCATCTTTGTATTTTAATACAGCAACTTCTTTAGCTTTAGCTTCTACTTCTATATCTACGGCGTGACCATAGTCATTAATTTTTTCATATACAAAATCAGCATGTGCTTGTGCTTTACAGCCTGGATCTTCGAATGTTCTTCGGCATGATGAATAATGAAACAAAGGTTTTACATTATGATGATGCCATGTAGTCATTGCCAATTCAAACGCTTCTTGTTCTGATAAACCACCTGGCTGGAATCTATGATGATGAAAATCAAATGTAATAGGTACATGTACTTCTGAAAAGATACCATCATATAGATCTTTTACAGAATACATACTTGCCTTATCATCATTCTCTACAACCAATCTGGCTTGAGCTGATTTTGAAAGTCTTTTATAATTATCCGACCACCTTTGTAAAGTAGCCTTCTTATCTCCGTAAACACCATTGCAATGAATATTAATAGGATAATGATTAGATTGCTCTAATCCCATAGTATCCATAATCTCTGCTGTTTGATTAAGTTCTTTAATTGTTTTTGTTACAAGTATAGGATTAGGTGATCCTAATACATTGAAAGGTCCTGGATGAAAACTGAGTCGTTGTCCGTATTTTTTAGAAAGATTACCAGCTCCTTTAAGTAACGTAGATATTTTTTGATAGTCAGGTAAATCTTTAAGTTCATACTCTGACATCCAAGGAAACATGTTTGATGACATGCGATAAACCTTAAATCCATTCTTTTCATTCCATTTGATAATCTCAACAAGATCTCGGATATTTTGTAATGCAAGATTGCTTACATGTGATAATCCACCAGATTCAAATGTTGCCTTTCTGCAGGTTCGATTAACAGTAATAGGTATTTGTCGTAAATTTAGATTGATACAGCAATAACCTAGTTGAGTATTTGGATTCATATGTTTGTATTTAATTTAAATATAACAAACAATATAGGTTTCTGAAAGTAAATGTTTATTATTTTGTATAACAACACCATGCAGTTAAGATGTACTTATCATCGGATTCTGGCATACAACCTTTATGTATATAAGGCCATGATGCTGGGTGGATAATTAATTTTCCTTGTTCTGGTTTTACTTTAAAGTAATCATCTTCACCTTCCTCTTTAAAATAAAAGGCCGTTTCACCACCATCTTTTACATCATTAAGATAAAGAATAAAAACAAACAGCCTATCTTGAGTACCTGGTCCATATTCTTCTAAATGAAATGAATTAAAGTGACCTAAACCTTTATCATATTTTTGAATCTGAAAGACTGGATAAAACGTTTGGTCTATAATAATACTAGTACTATCAAATTCACCATAAGGAGAAAAGTCTTTTAAATATTTCATAGACAATTCATTAAACCTTGATGCTACTAAATTAGTTAAATATTGATCTTCTTGGTCTTGCCCTCTTATAATATCATAATCAGTAGATTTTTTATGACCTACTAAATTACCGTAACCGCCTTCATTAGATAGCTTATGCTTAATAGCATATTCTTGCCTATCTATAATTCTTTCGCATTCTTCTTTAGTAAATGCATTTTTAAAAATACCTATTGTGTCTTTAAGTTTCATATCTTATATCCATTTATTATTTTTGAAATACCACCACATACCTCCTATTGTTGCTATACTTAATCCTGTAAATACCCAAAAGCCATTATCATCAGATATTAAAGGAACATCATCAAAATTCATTCCCCAAAGTCCAGTATAAAATGAAAGAGGTAAAAATATAGTAGACCAAATTGTTAATAAGTTCAATCTACGATTCATTAAATCATTATGTCTTTTTTCTATCATAGATTCTAAAACCTCAAAAATTTCAATAAGATCTAAATGTTCTCCTTTTAGAAGTTGTCTTTTAAGATTATAAAAATCTTCAGTATCTATTGAATGACCTTCAAAAATAAGATCTTCGTATTTTTCTAACTTTTTCTTTAATTCTTTTTCCATAAATCTAGTGTCCACAGTAAAGATTCAATAAAATATAAAACTCCAACTAAGCCCATTCCATAATGTGTCCAAGTTCCTTGATGACCATAAGTAAAATCTTGATAGATTGAAGGTATAGCAGATCCCATTATAGCAAGGCTAAAAATTATCTTTACCCACTTATTATCTAAAAATGATTTTGGTTTTACAACTTGTTTCATTTGATCTTCTAACCAATCATAATCTTCATGCTTACGAGTGGCTAATAATCTAAATGATATTTTATCGGTTAGTTCTTTTATAGATCCCATACTGATTTTCTTTTTCTTTTTGCGAATTTTAATCTAATTAAGAATATTAATTTTTTAATTAGTTTCATTCTTTCTTAGTTCAATTATTTTTTCTTCTATCTTACTTGCCTCAAATGTTAATGTGTCACTTAAAGTTCGATTTGATTTAGATGCAATGAATGCTTGCCCTAAAAGATCTTTATGTTGAGCTTCTAATTTTTCTAATTCTGTTTTTCCTTTAAATATCTTTTTTAAAAAATTTATCATATTATTTATTTTCTGTTTTCCATTCTTCTCCAAAGTACCCTATACTTGCTCTATGTTCATCTGATGGGTCATATTTACGAGTAACATAATATGCCAAAATAGTACCTGGCTCTAAAGCCTTATATCCATGATATATTCCTGGTGGGATTTCTAATACTTGAGGATTCTTATCAGATAGGTATTTAAATTCACAACCGTCTTCTTCTGTTGCCCATCCTACTTTAAGACTTCCTTTAAGGCAAATCCAATAATCAGTTTGTTTCTTGTGTTTATGCCAAGCTACGATATGATCGGTTGAATTTATATAAGATACATTAATTTGCCCTTGTCCTGCAATAGGAAATACATCTAATAATCTTTGTGCTCTGTCGTCTTCATGGTAATTCATATACTATATTTATTTAGCTCCAATTATTTCATCAATTATTCCATACTTCAGAGCTTCTTCAGAATTCATCCAAAAATCTCTAGTTGCATCTTTTGCTACTTTTTCTGGTTTTTTACCACAGTATTTTCCTAACAGAACAAAAAGTTCTTTATTAACTTTTTTCCATTCAGTCCAATCTATTTCAGCATCTTGTATGTTTCCACTAAAACCACCTGATGATTGATGCAACATTGTGGTTGAATGTTTTAGTGAACTTCTTTTTCCTTTTGTTCCTGCACCTAGTAAAACAGATCCCATAGATGCAGCCATTCCAGTATTAACTGTTCTTATATCTGATTTAATATAATCCATAACATCTACCATAGAGAGTCCTGATTTAACAGAACCTCCTGGAGAATCAATATGCATTGTGATATCTTTTTTCTCTACACTATCTAAGAACATTAATTGAGCCTGAACAATTGTTGACATTCCATCATTAACTGGCCCTGCAACCCAAAGTAATCTATCCATCATTAACCTTGAAAATATATCAATCTGAGTTGCTCTCATTTCTCTCTCCTCTAAAATATAAGGAGTCATTGAGTTTTCAATTTGCTTTTCATAATAATTTAGTTTAGATGAACTAACATTATGATCACTCATTGCATATTTTTGAAATTCTTTTCCGTAATTCATTTGCTTTTAAAGTATTTAATTATTATATGTGCTGATTTATAATTTGTAGCTAAAGGTATTCTATGAACATCGCATAGCCTCATTAACATTGCAATATCAACATCATGAGGATGTTTATCTAGTGGATCTCTAAAAAATATAACTGCATCCATTTCACCACGAGTAACCATTGCACCAATTTCTGCATCTCCACCTAAAGGACCGCTGTTTAAACAATCAACCTTTAAGCCAGCATTTTCAATCATACCTCCTGTTGTTCCTGTTGCTACTAACTCTACATCTTTTCTTTTAAAAAAATCTAGTCTTTTCATAACAAAAGCAACCATATCTGCTTTCTTTCCATCATGTGCTACTAAAGCTATTCTCATATATTTGTTATATCAATTACTAATTCACCTTTAGTACCTTTAACATTAATTGTACCTCCTTCTTTTAATTCTCCTTTAAGAATGTATTCTGATATTTTATTTTCAATCATTCTTTCAATAGTTCTACGTAATGGTCTTGCTCCATATTTAGGATCATAACCTTGATTAAGAATAATTGTTTTAGCACCTTTAGATATTTTAAAAATATAATTTCCTACTTCTTCTAAATTAATTGCAAGTTCTTTACATTCTTTAGTTAAAATATCCATTACATTATCTTCTGTTAACCTATTGAATACTACAATCTCATCAATCCTATTCAAAAATTCTGGTGAAAATTTATTCTTTAAAGCTTTTCTTAAAATAGTTTTTTCTTCTTCAGCTTGGTTAACCATTTTAGTAGAACTTTCAAATCCTATCCCTTGACCAAAATCTTGTAATTTTCTAGATCCTGTATTAGAAGTAAGTATTACTAAACAATTTCTAAAATCAACAGTCCTTCCTAATGAATCAGTTAACTGCCCATCATCTAACATTTGTAGAAGTACATTAAAGACCTCTGGGTGAGCTTTTTCTATCTCATCAAATAATATAACCGAGTGCGGCTTTCTCTTTACCTGCTCTGTTAAAAACCCTCCACCTTCAAATCCTACATAACCAGGAGGTGCTCCAATTAATTTAGAAATAGAATGTGGTTCCATGTATTCAGACATATCAACTCTAATTAATGATTCTTCACTATTAAAAAGATATTCTGTAAGTTCTTTTGCTAATTGAGTTTTACCAACACCAGTAGGACCTAAGAAAATAAAGTTACCCATCGTTCGGTTTCTTTTTCTAATTCCTACTCTGTTTCTTTGAACGGTTACTGCAATTTTATTAACTGCATCTTCTTGTCCTATGACCTTTGATGATAAATGTTTATTAAGTCCTAATAAATTTTTATTTTCCTTATCGGATATTTTTTCTATAGGTACTCCTGTCGATTTAGATACTACCTTTAATACATCATCTTCAGTAATCTCTAATTGATTAACAGCCATTTGTTCTTTCCATATAGACATATCTCTTTTAATTTTATCTTTAAGAGTTAAACATGCATCTCTTTCTTTGGCAGCTACTTCATAAAGTTGTCGTGATACTGCCTTTCTTTTAGCATTTTCTTTCTGGATTAATTTTTCCTCTAATGATTTAATCTTTTGAGGAATTTTCATATTAGTTAGATGTTTATAAGAACCAACCTCATCTAAAATATCTACTGCTTTGTCAGGAAAATATCTATCCATAATATAACGGTCAGCAAGTTTTACAATTGTATTAATAACTTCATCTGAATATGATACACTATGGTGCTCTTCATACTTATGCCTAATATTAGAAAGGATTTCAATTGTTTCTTCTAAAGAAGGTGGATTTACTGTTACTTTTTGAAATCTCCTATCTAAAGCACCGTCATCTTCTATATTTTCTCTAAATTCATCAAATGTAGTTGCACCTATACATCTAATTTCTCCTCTTGCTAATGCTGGCTTAATAATATTGGATGCATCCAAAGATCCTGTTGAACCTCCTGCACCAACTAGAGTATGTAACTCATCAATAAAAACAATGATATGTGGATTAAGAATTAATTCATCTACTATAGATTTCATTCTTTCTTCAAATTGCCCACGGTATTTAGTCCCTGCAACAATTGTTGATAATTCTAAAGTATAGATAACTTTACCTTGTAATGATACAGGAACATTTCCTTCTACCATCTTTAAGGCTAAACCTTCAACGATTGCAGTTTTACCTACGCCAGGTTCTCCAACTAAAACAGGATTGTTTTTTCTACGTCTTCCTAGAATTTGTATAACTCTAAGAATTTCATCAGTTCGTCCAATGACTGGATCTAATTTACCCTCAATAGCGCTCTTACTTAGATTAGTACCATAAGTATCTAAAACTAAAGTTTGTTTTTTAAATTTTGGTTTTCTTTGCTTATCTTTTTCTTCTTCTGGATAAATTTCTCCCATAGTTTTATTTTGTATAATTTAATTATAACAAAAAATAACCAGTTCTGAAAGTGGTTATTAATGTATATTAATTATACTGAGAAATAAAAAATGGTTTAAGTTAAGATTTAATAGAAATACTTAATTCAGAAGAACCTTTAACTAAGCGATGAATTAACCCTTTAGGAATATAAATAATCTTACCTGGTTCTATTGATTGAGGTAATTCATTATCAAATTGAAATTCCCAATCATTTTCATTTAATGATTCTATGTAACGATCTTCATCATCAGCATGCCATTTATATAAATGATCAGGGGCAGCTTTATCAAAGTGCCTTAGTGTGGTATCTGATGAATAAACTTCTTCGGTAAAAGGTTTAGTTAAATCATCCATTTGATTTATAACCTCTTCATTGGCGTGTTTTCCACATTTGCAAGATTTGCATGCCATTACTTTACTTTATAAGATTTAAGAATATCTTTTAACTCTGCAATATCAGCAGGATTTAATGAAATGTAATCCATACCAACATTTATTTGCATACATTTTCTTCCTAGACCAAAATCTTCAATATCCTTAGGTCCAACAAACGTAGTAATTAAAACATTTTTATCTCCTTTAAGTCCTCCTTGATTCCATGAACCTATATCCTTTCCTTCTTCAATAGCAATTGTTTTAGCAGGAACTTGAGTATATACATCTTCTATTCCTTCTTTTAAAGATTTTTGGAAATCATCAGAATCAGGAATAAGATCTTCAGCGCCTAATGCTTTAGCTCTCTTTGCAATAAATTTAGCAGCCCTTGCCTGATCTTTTGCTCTGCCATAAGCCATGATAGCATTTTTAAGATCTTTTAAATTAGCAATAGGAAAACTTCCATCAGCTAAAGCAAAACCTTTTGCTGCCATTTCTTTTCTTTGTTCTGTATCATAATTTTCAGAAACAAATTTAGCATAGGATTTAAAAGATTCCATTAATTCTACATAGTTACTTCCTTTCTTAGAATATACTGAAGTAATTTTAAAATCACCTTTAACAGATTTACCTGTATCTTGTTTATAGTATTTAGGATAATAAGCTTTAAAGAAAAGATTAGGTTCAAGTTCTCCAAAGAAATGACTCATTTTACCAACAAAGAATTTTGCCTTTGGGTATATCTTTAAAACTTCTTTTTCTGTTTCAGCATCATTTACTTTTGTATCATATGACTTTACAAATCTAGCTTCATCAACCTTTTCTGGTTTTTCATGAACATAACCCATTTTATCCATTCTTACATGATCTTCGTAAGTGTCAGCTTTATAACCTTTTCCTGTTTTAGGATCATACATCATATGAGGTTTAAAGTCTTCCTCAGATTCATTTACTTCAACAGATTCAAACTTTTTAATGTTCTTTATAATTTTATTAATATCCTTATCTCCTATCTTTGCATATACAGCATTAGGAAATGAATTACTAATTGCAGCATTATAAACTTCACCATTAGGTCTTACTGTATAACTACCACCATCATATTTTTCACCATCCATTGATATTTCAAAACCTGCACCACGGCCTGCATCATATTCCATATCATGGACTGCTGTTTTAGATTTATCCATTTTTGCAATTGCTTTTGCTATTAATTCAGCAACATCTTTTACTTGATCTTCAGAAAAATCAAATTTAGCCTCATTAACCTTACTCTCATTAGCAAAATTATATTCCATATCTTCAGCCCAGTCATCTACACTAAAACTTCCATAATCTTTAAAGAATTTTCTAGCATTTCTTTTTGCCATTCTTTCAATTGATTTAACATAATCTTTCATCCACGCCATCGGAAGACTAACTTGCTTAGATGCAGCATCAATATCTAACATAATTTCACCATAAGGAGATGATCTTTTTTCATCTAAAGATTCACCTTTCATTTCAGCTTTGCTCATTTCTTTAGCTTTAGCCTTAAGTTCTTTAAACTCATCTTTAATCTTTTTATCTTTACCAATGTATCTGTCTAATCCCCAATTAAACGCAGCACTAAATAATTTATAAAAAGGTAAAGCTCCAAACTTTTTACCATAAGTAGAACCTTTTAACCACATTAAAAAAGCGTCAGCCATCTCTTTAGATAATTTAATACCTTCTACCTCAGATGCATTTCCTTTTACAACATCTTTAAGAAGCCTGTCAGCAGAAGCTCTTCTTTCTAGGATAGAGCCTACAGCCTCATCTATTCTTTTTAAATTTTTCATTACCTTTTTTATTTTATTATTTATTTACCAAGGATTAGTACTTTTTAATCCTAATTGCTTTCCAAATAGACTTGGTCCATAACATGCCCAAAATCCGGCTTTATTTGGATCCATCTTTTTCTTTTGATCACATTGGTGTCTTGCCCAAAAACTAGCAGCTGCACCTGGATCATCATTCTTTACAGATAATTTAGGATCTCCCCATTCAATCTTCTTTGCAACAATCTTTCCTGTTTCTTTATCAGTTCTTCCACTATTACGATAAACAATAAACTTTCTATTGCCGCCTCTTTCTGGTGAATCTAATTTAACATCTTTTGTTCTGCCAGATTTGCGATCTTTATAAATTGCTTTCTTACCTACTTCAAGGTTCTTAGCCATAAATCCGCTTTTACCTTTTAATACTAGATTTCCTTTATCCCAATATTGTTTAGCTTCTTCAAATAATTTACTATGAGCATCAGATCCTAAACGAAAAACACTATCATCTAAACCTATACCATTATCTACATGATACTTAAGTTCTTCAGATACATTTTTAAAATCAGTAAAGCCTTTTATAAATTTCATTACTTAGGTAAACCTGTTGTTTTTAATTTCTTATCTTCGCCTTTTTTAATTACTTCTTTAGCAATATCAGCATCAGCTCCAAATTTTCCTTTAGGTCCATTCTTTTTAGGATCATCTAACGGTCTACCCCAAGTTCCTGGTGCTTTAGTTAAAAATGAATTAACTCTAGCATACCCCCATTGTTCTTGACCGGCACCAGGTCTATGTCCACTTTTCCATGCAGCCATACCTCTTCTCATTACTAATCTTAATAAAGGTAATGATACTCCAGTTTGATCTGCTTTCTTTTTAAGACCAGTTTCAATTCCTTTTCCTTTTATAGGACCACGATCTCCACTAGCCTTTTCATCTAATGATTCTCCTAAACCTTCAGAGTAAAGATCTTTTAACCAACTATCTAAATCTTTATTAGGTTTAACTTTATCACTAAATTCTTTATAAAATCTTTTCTTAAAATCAGCAAAGTTTTTAGCTTCTTCCATCATTATATGTAATTCGCTCATTACACCTTCATTAGTAACCATTTCTTCTAAAGCTTCATCTGCATATAAATCATCAAATGCCTTTGTATGTTTAGATTTCTTTAAAAGTTTTTTACCTTTAGTATCACCAGGCATTTCTTTATAAGCATCTGGATCATCATCAGACATCTTAGATTGTTTTGCCATTTGATCTACCTTATCTCGAGCAGTTGCTGTAGATATACCTTTATAATATCCATCACCTTCAATTTTATCTTCAAAGGATTCTTTCTCCTTTTTCTTTTCTAATAAAAATTCTGTATATTTTTTAATAAATTCCATTATGCCATTCTGTGTTTTTCAATTCTAGATGAAATCTTTGCTTTCTTAGCTTTTAACTTAGTATATTCTTTTTCTTGTTTCATCATAATAGAAGCATAACTATCAGCAATTTTACCACCTTCTGGTTCAGCTTCTTGCTCCATATCTCTAAGTGTTTGGCCCATTTCTTGAGCTAAATCTTTAATCTGTTGGTCTATATCTATTTCTGCATCTAAAAGATCCATATACTTATCAAAGCTTAACCTACGTGATTTAACTTTTGGAAATTTTAATGCAGGTAAATCTCTTCGAGTTGCTCTAAATGCCATTAATACAGGATCATTCATATCAGTAGCTTCATTAACTTCTAATATATCAGTAGAATCAAATTCATTATCTTTTAACTTTTTCAATAACTCTTTATCATTCTTTGCATCAAAATCATAATCAGCTTCTCCACTAACAACTACATAGTATCCTTTTCCTTTTTTATAAATCTCAGCATTAGAACCTTGACCGTCAGAGGTAGATCCGATATGATTTTTTGAATTATATGTTCCTTCAGTAACATCTTCATCTACAGGAACACAGTTATTAACTCTTTTTCCACTTTTAGGAGATATCTTTGTTTTAGGAGATCCTATTTTATAACCATCCCAACAAGGACCTGACTTTTCATTAACACTTTCAAATGCTGAACCGATATCTTTTCCATTAAGAACATCCTTACATTTTTTATTGAATTGTTTTAATTTTTTAGTAGCATCTCCTGCATAACCATCTTGCATTAATTCAATAGCCATATCTAACCAACTTGCTATAGTTCCAGCATATTCATCATCTATTCTATCAAACTTATCAGATAAATCTAGTAATGCATCTTCACCAGCCTTTTTAGTAATAGTTGAACCTATCTTTAATAGTGGCTTTAATCCTCGTGCTAATTTTTCGGTGATTAATGATTTTTTAAATTCAGAGTATTCATTTATATGTTTCATATTACCAACCGTAATTTTTATCCTTTACTTTTTTAGAATAATCTAGAAGGGTTTTAGCATAGTTTTTTACTTCTCTTGCATAATAGTTATCTTCTCTACCATCAGCTGCTGCTTCTTTATTTTGTCTTTCGTAATCCTTATATCTTTGGTAATCATTTAACATATTTCTGATAGCATTTGCACCATCTTCAATTTTTACATATCTACCTTTAGGGTTTTTACCAATCACAAAGTTTCCGTATTGATCCATATTACCATCTTTTAATGCATCGGATATATGTTGATTTAATAATTCAATCGAATCTTTAACTGCCTTATCAATGTCAGTCATTGCAGCTCTATCAGTTAAGATAGCATTATACCTTGCTTGATTTTCTTTTTTGATGTCTTTAGCAGTTTTTAGTGCAGTTGCACCAGCTTTAGAATTTGCACGATCTGATTTTAATCCACTTACATCGTACTTGTCTCTTAAACTATTTAAATCTAAAACATAAACACGAGTTGCAGAATCAATAAGATTCTTTCTTGTTACTTTAGCCGCAGGTCTACCTTCCCATCCATTATATAAAGAATTAGTTTCGTATTCTTTTGCAAGAACTCCATATCTTTCTTCAGTTCCTTTTCTATGACGGCTATAAGTTTGCCCTCT
>WLWG01001674.1_pt1 | contig 19190 bp, 19 predicted proteins | sample 6712871 | NCBI WGS metagenome assembly WLWG01 (sample SAMN12718693, study PRJNA515312) | sponge metagenome | isolation source: marine sponge | host: Mycale hentscheli | place: New Zealand: South Island, Marlborough, Capsize Point | collected 2003-05-01
TGTATCGCCTCTGGTTTTTTATCCGCTCTCATTGAGGCACTATAAATCTGTTTAATTGTAAGTTCAGAACCATCTTGTAGTTTTAAACTTTTTAAATTCATATCTTCCATTAACTTTGGAATGATAATACAACTAAAATGTTTTTCATCTTCTTTTAAATCTTTCACTCTATCTTCTAAGTTTTTTATTTCAGATTGTAAAGATTTTAATTTCTCTACTTCCTCTGATAATTTTTTAGGATCAATAATATCTGATTGATCGGGTGCATCTTGTCTTAAATTTATATCCATAATATTTCCTTTCATAAAAGGTATATAGGATTGTTATATTGAAATGTCAATACTAGTTTTGAAAAATATTTATCTCTAGTGGATAATATGTTTTTTCCTGTCTGTCCCATTTTAACAACTTATATTTGCCGTTAGTCATATCAGAAACAACTGAACATGTCACTCCGATAATGGCAGGATCACCAGATAATAATAGGTAATCGTCGGTTGTAAAATTTTTTAATTTATCTTTTATTTGAAAAATTAATGGACCAGGAGAAAAAATCATTTGAGCTTTTGCAGGAAGCATAACCGTAATCTCGCCATATTTCTGTGCACCCATAACATTATATTTTGGTTGACCACTTTCTCTATCTACAGGAATATCTTGAACTAAATACACTTTAGAATTATTTTTAGTTAGGTATTCAGTCATGTTATTGTACTCTTTTATTTTCATTATTGACTTTTATTCTTTTGTACATTATATAACAAATTAGAAAGAAAAAGCAAATGAACTACAAATTTAAAACTAAGCCTTATGGCCATCAATTAGATGCATTAGAAGCATCTTGGAATAAAGAAAATTTTGCGTACTTTATGGAAATGGGTACAGGTAAATCTAAAGTATTATTAGATAATGCAGCTGTATTATATGATAAAGGTTTAATAAATGGTCTATTATTAATTGCACCTAAAGGTGTATATAAAAACTGGTATGACTCAGAAATTCCTGTTCACTTACCCGATCATATAGAAAAAAATATAGTTCTTTGGAAGACTTCAGATAAATCAAAAAAACAACAGTTATTATTAAATACTTTGTTTAAATCAGGTACACATCTAAACATTTTAATTATGAATGTAGAGTCTTTTTCTTCAGGTAATGGTGCAGAATTTGCATATAAATTTTTATCCGCACATCCTAAATCAATGGTTGCTATTGATGAATCTACTACTATTAAAACACCTACTTCTAATAGAACTAAAAACATATTAAAACTAAGTGATCATTGTAAATATAGAAGAATACTTACAGGTTCTCCTGTAACTAAATCACCATTAGATTTATATAGTCAGTGTCAATTTTTAGATCCCTGGCTCCTAGATCATCAATCTTATTACACGTTTCGTGCTAGATATTCTATTTGTAAAAAAATTCAAGTTAATGGTCGTCAAGTAGAAATAGTTGTAGGTTATAGAAATCTTGGTGAGTTATCGGATAAGATAAAACCTTTTTCTAAAAGAATATTAAAAGACGATTGTTTAGATTTACCTGAAAAAAGTTATGTCAAGCATTATGTTGAGCTTACAAAAGAGCAAAAGAAAGTATATGAGCAAATGAAAAAAGAAGCAATAGCTTTTTTAGATGGTAAGATGCAATCTTCAGCAACTGTTATGACTCAATTAATGAGACTACATCAAATTACTTGTGGACATTTTACTGCAGATGATGGTACCATAAAAGATTTACCTTGTAGTAGGCTTGGTGAACTAATGAGCATACTTGAAAACGTAGAAGGTAAAACTATTATATGGTCCCACTACACACATGATGTAAGAAGAATAATTAAAGAAATTAAAAAAGTATATGGTGATGATTCTGTTGTAGATTATTATGGTGCAACTGATACTGATGCTAGATCAGCTAATATTAAAAAATTTCAAAACGATGATAACTGTAGATTCTTTGTAGGTACTACTCATACAGGTGGTTATGGTATTACATTAACTGCTGGAAGTAATATGATTTATTTTTCAAATGGTTATGATCTTGAAAAACGTCAACAATCAGAAGCACGTATTGATCGTATAGGTCAAACACAAAAAATGACTTACATTGATATAATGAGTCAAGATACTATTGATGAAAGAATTGTAAAAGCTTTACGTAACAAAGTTAATATAGCTAATAAAATAATGGATGAAGATTTTAGAGAATGGATATAGCGATTATAGTCCCCACTATAATCAATCCCGGCAGCTGAGTGCCTAACCTCCCAAAATAACTACAGTTTTTCGAATAGTATTACTATAATAGTAAACATACCTGCTACTAAAGCAGTCATTGCATAACGCATATGATTTTTAATTTCTTTAATATCGTTTTCTATTCCTGAGATTTTTTGGTGAGTTTGTTTTTGCATTATACGACAAAGTTTTTCGTGCGATTCTATTTTCTCTAGTGCTAAATCTTTTTTGGGCATTATGCCAGTCCTCTTGATCTTAGTTTAATTTGTTTCTCTTCTTCAGATAATAAAGCATTCTCAACCGGCGTCAATCCCTGATTCATGAACCCTGCTGCTGGCATAGCCGCAGTCTGAACCACTTGTTGATTAGGCATTGGTGTAGGTGGTAATGCTGATTGACCTTCTGGATCAGAGTCTGGTAAAAAATCTTCAAGCTCTAAGTCAAATTCATCAAATAAAGTTAGACTTTGCATAGCTGCATTCATCGCTCTCAATGTAGGTTCTGCTTCAAAGAATACGTTTGCAATACCTGCTCTTTGTGCAAGGTCTTGAAATCTTTCTTGTAGTCCTTCTGAAGGAAAGAATGGATCAAATACTCCAGCAGTAAGCTCGTTGTATTCAGATTTTAGATTTCTTTTATCAAATATTTCATACGTTTTAGAAGGTGATATTCCAATTGTTCTAGCATTATCAATTGTATTTAACATTTTCTTTCTTGCATTAAAGATTTGTTTATTAGCAATATAATATCTTTCAATAACATCTTGTGCAGTTTTCATTTCAGTAGGATCAATTTCACCTGTAAATAGTTTTCTAGAATCTGATATTGCTTTTTGATATTCAAATAGTTTAAATCCTAAAGATTTTTCTGGATCAACTTTAATTGGTCTAAACCCAAATATACCAGCAAGCTCCTTCGGCACTTCATATATCTCACCACCTTTTCCAGGTGCTCCTGTAAATCCTTTTATAGTTCTTTGGAAAGGTTGTGTTGTAGGCATCAAAGTTTTAGATAAGTGTTGCATGATAGTTGCAATTTTTTCTGGTTCAGGTGTTTGATCGTTATATAGTTGTCTACCTTCTCTTGTTCTTCCTTCTCTAAACCATATATCCATAAATGCTTCTGTATAGATAGATTCAGATATAAATGGTGATGCAGTCTGACCAGCAGCTTCTGCAATACCCTGAACAAAACCTTTTAATAAAACTTCTTCATCTTCTACACCTTCTTGAATACTTCTAAGTACAGTTTGAAAAGGTCTAGTTAAAGTATCATATACATTATTTTGAGACCAGTTAATGTAATATAAATCATCTGTTTCAGGATCTCTTATATATATTTTTTGTGAATCTTTTGCCCATGGTGCAACAAAGTCATTAGCAGCATCTGCTTCTTCATTAGATACACCAAACATTGCTTGTGATCCTTTAATTAATCCATAAGGTATTGCACCCATTGCAAGTGTAGTTCCAATTAATCTTTTCATAGCTAAACCTTTCATTGGATTTTTACTAGTAATAGGATTTATTTTACCTGTTAAAGGATCTTTCATATCTTTTATTATTTGTCTGAATATACCTGTACCTGTTCTAAATACTTCTGATGGCCAAGACATGAAGTTACCAAAAGGTGACATACGAGCTGCTCTTACAAACTCACCAACTTTAGCATAATTTGGAATTGTATCTTGTACTATTGTAGCTACTTCTTTTTTAAGTGCATCATCAGATATTTTAACACCTGCTTTTTTATATGCATTACCTCTTTGTAATAACTGAGTTTCATATCCAATAATTTTCCAAATATCATCTTCAGCTACATACATATCTTGCATAAATTTTGCACCTTTTTTAATTCCTCTAGATGTTTTTTTACCTAAAGTATTAATCATAGGTTTTAAAATACTATCTGTTGCAATATTACCTTCACCAAATCTAACATCTTTCATTAGATTTCTAAGATCACCAAGCCTTACGTTTGTATTAGTAATACCTAACTCTAAATATTCTCTATATCTTTCTTGTGATATAGGTTTTCTAGGTCCTCCTACTTGTACACTACCAAAAGCTCTATTCATTGCTTTTCCAAACCCTGGTCCAACAGTTCCGTTTGCAAGTGCAAACGCACTAGAACTTAAAAAGTTTCTTATGTGTGTAGGTATAGATAAAATTGTTTTTGCATACTGTGCACCTGCTTTAGGTGTCAATAATAAATTACGCCAAGCCCAAGAAAAAGTTTTACCTAATGCACCTTGACCTTCAGCTTCACCTCTCATCCAGTTTTGAATATTACTTACGTTAGTAAAACCTTCTGCTATTTCTCTTGTAGTGTATGTGTTTGCTAATCTATTAATTAGTACACCATCTTTAAAATATTCTTTTACATAATCATCCATCGGTACAATATCTGCTTCAGGCCCAAAAGCTCTTTTTGCAATTAGTGGACTACCATGAAAGAATCCTCTTTGACCTAATGGTGTATCTGATTTAGCTGCTGCTTTCATTGCATCATCTACATCTAATATTTCATCAAACAATTGATTCTTTCTAGCAATAGTAGATAATCTATTCATACCTTCAAAAACTGAGTGTCTTACATCTTCAATCTCACCAAACAGTTCTCTGAATACTTTAGATCCTTTACCAATTACTTGTAATTCTTTTTTACCACCAGGTAAATCTTTTGTTAGAGTTTGTGCAAATGTCTTTAGACCTGTTGCATCATCTGCAGCTTTAGATAAATTTTGATATGCAAATGTAGGAAGAGTATCTTTTCTTGGATCCATCTTTCTAACTTGTTTAATAATATCATTGACCATACCCTCTGCTTCTAATTCAGTAATAGGGTTTTTATTTTTAGATGCATATCTCATAAATAAAGCTTTAGCATTATCTATAGAATCTTGAGTTGGTTTATATTTTGAAAAGAAACCTGCTTCTGCATCTTCAAATATTTCAAATGTATTACCAATATAGTTTTTAACTCTGTTACCCATTATTTTTCTTAAATCTCTAGTAACACCTGTAGGTAAATCTACTTTACCTCCTGGACCTGCTGCAGTTATTTCTAGTAAGTCATTAAACTCTTTTCTAGTTTTAGTTAAAACTTCTACAATATTATCAGCTACAGGGTTTCCTTTTTCTGCACCCATTCTTTTAGTAATTATTTTTCTAAGTTGATTTTTTAAATTAGAATCTATTGGAGCTGTTAGATCTCCTTCAAATAAAGTATTATCTAATACTTTTAAAAATTCTTTTCTTTCCGCAACACTAGATGCATTAAAAAACTTTCTAAACTCTGGAAATATTTTATCAACTTCAGTATCTATACGGGATACCATTTCTTCAGAAAAGTTTGTATCTCTCATTTGTCTTGCTTTTTGAGTTTGTTTAGATGCAGCAATTTCTCCAGGTTTAGTACCTCTAAATCTAAATACACTTCCTAATTTATCTAATCCTCTTTCTATTTTAGAACTACTGTAAGCTAATTCTTTTCCTCTTTTAGCTAATGCTTTTGCACCTGCTCCTACACCGTATACAAATGGAGTAAGTAATATAGATTCAGAACCAAACTTTAATCTGTTTGCTAATTTTCTAGATGCATCTTCTGCAGGATCTTCAGAAATATCTCTATCTAATTCTGTAGGACCTCCTTCAAATAAATCTCCAAACGTTCCTATTTTTTCTACATCAGCTACTAACGTTTCTCCTGCTGCACCACCTGCAACTATTGCTGCAAATCTTTGTTTACCAGATAAATCATTTAATTGTTTTACTTTAGCTGTACCTTTTTTAAGATTCTTACCTTTAAAGTTTACATACTTACCAGCTCTTTTTGCTTTCAAAGCTCTGGCTGCCATGGTTGCTGCTTTTGCACCAGCACCACCCGGTATACCTATTTGAATTAATGCTTCTGTTAATCTTCCAACTGCTCTTTGTTCTGCAATTTCTTCAAAAGGATTTAAGTCATCAAAAAATTGTTCAACCGCTGCTGCTGTATTTGTGTCTCCACCTAAGTCAATTAACTCTGCACCTAATGATACAACACCTTCACCTACTTTAATAGCACCGGATGCTAGACCTGCTGCAAAAGCAGTAGCACCACTTACTTCGTTATTATCTTCAGCTTCAGGTAATTCAATATCAGTTTCATCTGTACCATTATATAAATTTTTATTAATGTCTTTTTTATTTTTAGTACTAGTTAAAGAGTCTTTTGGGACATACTTTCCCGTAATTGGATCTATGACTAAGGTAGCCATGTTTACTCCGTACCGTCAGCGTCTAATGGTTCTAAGTTTCTTGGGTTTAATTCTGTAATACTACCGTCTTTATTTTTTCTATAAGCTAATCCTGTTCCAGGATCATATGTTAAACCACCTACAGGGATAGCATTAAAATTAGGTTCATATTGTTTATTTTTTTTACTATATTCATAACCTAATTCATAATAAGGTTGATCCTTATGTCTTAGTCTAAAGTCAGCTAAGTTAGCTGCACCTTGTTTAATTTGTGGAATGTTTGACTGAGAATATAAATCTGTTAATACTTCAAACTGAGCTTCAGGTGTTTGTGCTGCAAAAAAATCTTTGTTAGATGCTTTTATTCTAGCTAGTCTTTCAGCTCTCTCTGCTTCAATATCCATTACTTCACCTTCTAATGCTAATTTTTTCTTTAGCTGTCCTCTTGCAGATAAGTCTTTAAACAACTGAGCTGTAGGATCTTTTGCAGCTGTAGCTATATCACCTAATGTACTACCTGTAGAGGGTTGAGACATTAAATTTAATCCACCTTGAATTAAAAATTGATTTAATGGACTGATACCTTGATCAGGAAATTGTTCTGCAATTTTTTGAAGTCTTTCTGCAGTAGTTCCATCTTGAAAATTTTCCCTGTCTTCAATACCAGACATAATACCGTTCATGTTAGTGGAACCACCTCTGAACATTGGTCTTCTAAATACTCTACTCATTATTTTAATGCTCCGTATATACCTGCTAATGTAGAACCTGCTCCTAATAAAGATGATAAGCCACTTGGATTAGGTGTTATTTTTTGAATAGATTCACCAGGGTAACCAGCTATTAAACTTGTAACTCCTGAACCGTATTGTTGTGCAGCTGTTAATGGTTGATTTAAATTTTGTATATTTAATTGTTGTTGAGCAGCTAGTTCAGCTTGTCTTTGCTGTTGTAATGCACCACCCATTGTACTTAGTGCGCCAATGTCTGCTCCTTGTAATGCAGGTACCTGTCCGGCTAAATTCATTTGTTGACCAAATTGTTGTGCAGCTAATTGATTAGCTTGTCCAAAACCTTGTTGTAATAATTGTGCTTGTAATGCAGCTCTGTTTCTATTTGATGCTGCTCCATATTCTGCTTCAGCTACACCTTGTCTTGCACCACCAAAAGCTCCTGCTTGAATTGCGCTTTGAGCTATTCCTGGTATTCCTTTTTGAGCTTGAATATCATATTCTTGTAAAGTTGCATCAATAACATCTTGTTGATAAGGAGACATGTAAGCTTGGTAAGCTTGTGGTCCTGTTGCTGCTTCTGCTGCTTGTATGTATGGTTGATAAGAACCAATACCAGCTTGTAATTTTTTTATTGCTTCTTGTTGTAAAGGATCTTGTCCAGCTACAAATTGTGGACCATATACTTTTGAAAGATCAGCGGCTTTATAATCACCTACTGCTGTTGATAAATCACCTAAATAAGTTTTACCCGCTGCTTCTATAAATTCTGGTGGTAATACTCTTGTTTCTGAAACTGCCATTATACTCTCCCGCCTTTTTCTAATTTTTTCATCATGTCATACATACGTTGTGCACCTTTGTTGACATTACCGTCACCCATTCCTCTTACAGCGTCAGCTGTAAATACAAATTCGTTGTTTGATAACATTGCAGGAATGTCATCTGCCTTTTCTTTTACACCAACTGGAGGAATAAATCCACCTGTTTCTCGTAAATCTAACTCAGTAATTCCAGCAGGATTTTGATTTAAGGGTAAGTCCATGATGCCTGAGGCCTGAATCGCGTTTTCTTCTGGATTACCCATTGCAAAACCCATTCTACCACCATATGCTTTAGCTGGTCTTACAAATTTTGCCATTTCATCTCTAACCATTTTTAAAGCTTCTAATCTACTTATACCATAGTTTTCTACCAATTCATTTACTTTTGGCATTAAATATTCTCTTGTCATAAAATCTTCAGTACTCATTGTTTCTGTATCTTCTATTTCACCTTCTTCTCTTGGTAAACTTCTTACTGCCATCATTGTTCTTGCTATTTCATCTGCTGCTTGTCTATCAGCATCTTCAGGTATTGGATTAGAAGTTGTCGTATCTATTTGTAATCCTCTTGGAAGATCTTCCATGTTATTACCGGTGTATGTTGGATCTGGTGTTCCATCATCATAACCCATTCTACCACCATCAGCCATTCCTGCTATTTGTGCCATAGGTGAACTGCTATTAGCTTGTTGTGCGAAAGGCATTGCTTGTTCTTGAAAAAGACTTTGTAATTCGTTTTTATTTAAATCATAAAAACCATTTCCTACTACACTTCTATTCAAAGCGTCCATTCTTTCTTCACTGATTGGTTGTACTTCCCTAATTGGTAATTGATTTAAATTTGTTATTCCAGCAGGCGCAGCAAAAGGAACCGGAGTTGCCGGCATAGCTCTAGAAAAAAACATTTTATTTCCTGGCATTGATGGCATAGTATTTCTTCCGTCAGAAATATTTTCATAAGTTACATTAGCTCTAGTTCCATCTTCTCTCATGAGACCTGTAGGAGCATTGTTCATATCTTCTGCCATTTGTTTTCTTTCTTCTATAGATCTAATTAGATTATTAGGGTTAGCTGCTAGTAATGGTTGATTAGGTCCTGGAGTTTTTCCAAATCCAGCTTGAACTTGATTTCCTGATTGATTCATAATACTTTTTGGTGTGAAACTAGCTGCGCTTGATCCATAAATATCTGTATTAGTTGCATCGTATGCAAGTTCTCCTGGAGGCTTTAAAGTAAAACCTGACCCTGGTCCCATTGCTAAAGCTCCTTCTCTATAACCTATTCTACCACCATCAGCTTTATATTCAGTCATGTTAGATTCTACAAATTCATTGACTTCTTGATCAGTAGCATTTTTATTTAGGTTTCTATAATACTGTGCAAGATAACCTCTCAAAGCTTCAGGGTTTCTTTTTAACTCTTCTACTTGTTGATCTTCCATACCTGCAAATGCACCTCCAAGAGCTAAAGCTCCTGTTATTTTTTGTGCGCCAGTCAATCCATCTAAAATACTTTTACCTTTACCTAAAATACCTGTTAGTCCACTACCACCACTAAATAAAGAACCTAGACCTCCAGGCATTAGTGCATTAGCACCAAAACCTAACATAGCAACTTTAGCCACTGGTGATTTAACTATTTTTTTAACAGTCTTACCAATAGACTTAACTAAACTTCCTAGTCCATACATTTGTCTTGGCATTTGTGATCTTGAAATTGTCATACTTTATTTTATACAATAATCCCTTATTTTACAATGTTATTAATCATCAGATGCAGCGCCAAGCGGTGGCATTGCAGCTACTTTTATTTTTAAAGATCTCATAATATCTTCTTTTTTAGTATCCGTAGATGGATTTGCAATATCATCTTCCGCTTCTTTATCTGAATTATATTCTTTGTTTGTTTTAGTATTTCTTAATACTACTTCTGTTTCACACTTAACAACAGGTACTTTTTTACCATCTATCATTGTGTATGTAACTTCTCCTTCTTCTTTAAACGACATATTTCCTCCTTAGTCTCTGTTAATTTCTAATATTGATGCTACTACATGCAATCTATTTGCATCGGCAGCGGTTACTTTAAATACTTCGTTTTCTTCTAATATAACAGGTTGAGTTAGCAATTGTTCTGTTGCATGACCTGCTACAGTTTTTACATCAAACAACACAAACACATTACTAGATGCATCTGTTATAGTTGCTGTAATTGTGCTACCATTATTACTATCATCACAAACTAAAATACTTTTTATAATAGCTCTTGAATCAGAGGGTGCAGTATATAAAGTAGTAACATCCGTAGTTGTTAAATCTAGTTTAGCATTTTTATATATATTAGCCATTAAACCACGCAAACCTTTCTTGATCTTGTTTTTGTTCGTTTAAAAATGTAGAGTTTAATTGCTCTACAACTAAACTAATTGCTCTATTAATTTGTTTTTGGTTAGAGAAATCATATTCTTCTTTTGGTTCTGGTAATCTTATTACTATTTTAGCCATGTTTATATGATATCCAATCTAAGTTTTTATTTTTATTTAAACTAATAATGTATGAATTAATATTATTTTCACAAAGCATCATATGTTTATTTTTTTTATATAATTTATGTAAAGCATTTTCACCTGTAACAGAATAAACAAAAGAAAGTTTATTTCTTTTTGCTTCATTTTCTATCTCATCAATACAAAGTTTCATTGCTCTATACAATTTAATTTTATTAATTTTTGGATTTGAGAATATTCCCCACATAAAACTTAGTTTTGAAGTTTTATCTATGAATAAACCTGCTGCACAAATCGGTTCTTTATCAACTATCATAATACCTACCTTTGGTAAAACTTCTTTAGGTATAGCATTATCCCAATCATATTGTTTACACCAATTAGAGATAGTAGAATAATCTTTACTTACAATCCATTTTCTAGCTTGCATTAATAATGTCTACGTTATTCCCACTATCTTGTTTTGCGTACAGTTTCCAATTATCAAAAAAATCTTCTTCGTTATTCATTAATTTATCTTGTTCATTTACTTCAAAGTAATCTGTAAATAAAATGTCATTAATTAAAATTCTTCTGTTTTCAGAACCAAATACATAAACTGTATGTTCTTCATTACCTAATAATTTACCATATTCACTATCTTCGACTCTAACCCATTTGTTATTTTCACTAACCATGTGGCTACCAGATACTTTGATACCTTTATAATCATGTAAATTTTTAACTAAGAATTTACCTGTTGCAAATACTTTACCACCGATTGCAACTTGATTACCTAGATCAACTTGTTCTATTGGTTTTCTAGTTCCATCAAACATTGTAATTAAGGTTCCTTTTAAGAAACAGCCGCCACTGCCGCCACCGCCGCCACCGCCGCCTCTTTGACTTGGTGGTCCAGCTTGTCCTTTTGTTGATACAGGTCCTTTAGATTTTGTTCCAACATTACTTTGACCTCTTCCTCTATCACCTGGTCCAGGTGCTCTAGGATTAGAACTGCCTGGTTTAGGTCCAGGTGTAGTTTTATTTTGTTGTCTTCTACCAAACTGACCATAATCTGATCCTTTACCTTTAGGTGCTGTTTTAGTTTTAGGTGTTGAAACATTATTTTGACCTCTTCCTCTGTCAGTAATTGTTTTTTTAGGTTTTGAAGTAGGTGTTTTAGGTTTCGTATCTAATATACTTTTAAAATCTCCTTGAACATTAGGTCCTGTAAATTGATATTTAGGATCTTGTTTATATTCTTCTTGTAATATATCTTTAGTTCTGGTTCTAGCACCACTAAATAAATCTTGTGATTCGTCTAATAATTTTAGTCTATTTTCTAATACAGTAGTATCTAAACCTTGAGATTTTTTTCTATCAATTGTTTTTTGTATAGTTTCTCTTCTTTTATCAAAAGTTTTATCGGTTACTTTAGCTGCGTTGTATCCAGCCATAATACCTTCTGCAGTATTGTAATCATTACTTACAACTCTTCCAATGTCATCTAACATAATACCAGAACCTAATAATTCATTTTCTAATTTTGCTCTTGGATTTACAGGAAGTAAACTTTCTATTCCACTCGCTGCTTTTCCAAGTAATTGCCCTGCTAAACTATTTTTCATATAACCTTGTATTGCACCAGGTATACCTGTTAATTGTTTACCTTGATAATAATCTGGATACATATCCATAAATTTATTTGCTTCAGTTTCGGATCTAAATCCAGTTCCATATTTATTTATGTCAAATTGTGAATCACCTGATCCAATTAAATTTCTTTCAGCAGCTTGTCTGTAACTATATGGACTATAATTATCTTCGGTTCTTGTTCTATTAGGATCAGGATTATAAACACTAAATCCTTCTTCATTGCCACCTGGTCTAGGTAATAATGGTACTACAGGTCCAGGTATTGGTTTTGGTCTTGTAATAGGTCCTATTGTAGGTGGTTGAGTTCTATTATATGTAAAAGTATCAGGTAATGCTTGAGCTAAATATGCTTGAGCTAAATCAAATAAAGTTGCCATTATCTACGTCCATCTGGTTGTATGTCTATTTTTAATGTACCAAAGCGCCAAGACTCACTAACATCAGTGTTTTCTATCTTGATATTAACAAACCGGCCTCTGGCTCTTGTATCCTTTTTATCAGTATTTGTATTGATTGTAAAGGGACTCAAAGAAGTAGCTGTATCTGATTGTTGAGGGTATCTTTTAACAGCCAATGTTACTTTTGCATTACCTGTTAATGTTTTAAAATCAGGCACAAATCTTCTCATAGCTAAGAAAACATCACCTGAAGTTCCTTCACTTTGTATGTCAAAATCGTATGATTTTATAAATGAAGTAACTGTTGTTGTACTACCATCTGCATTAACTTGATCTGTTCCTACCTCATGTTCAAATAAAGTAGTTTGACCTAAACCATCTTCACCAATGACTTCAGGAAAACTACCTGATGCTGAAGCATTAAATTTAGTTGCAAATGGTTTTGGATATACAGTTGCGTCAATCCAAGATGTTCTGGCTTCCGTTCCAATATACCATATACCACCCTCCATTTTTTCTCCATAATTAAGAACTACATATTGATCATTGTAAGCAGAACTAGTTGATGGATAATACCAAATAACTTCTGTAAACTGATTATTTAAACCTGCATATACTTGTTGACCTTTGGTTGTATCTGCTTGATCATAAACATAGTCTTCAACACTACACGGTAGTGATTTAACCGTACCATCAAACATAAAGAAACCATTTGGACTCATCCAAAATGCAGCACCATCTATTTCAACAGCTGCATTCTTACCAATTAATCCACAGTTGGTACCAACTTGCTCAAACCCAAATGTAAAAGGTGCACCAATAAATTTCATTGTATATAAAGCATTGTCTGTCCATACTAGAATAGATTCTTTTGCTTTTAAGGCACCCATAATTTTTGTACCATCTTGTAATCTTTGTGATCCAGCAGTATTAATTGCTGTTGGTGTATAATCATTTATATCTTCTTGATCAGAAAATCTTATAAACATATCATCTTGTGTTGATGTATCTCCAATAACTGTTTCTGTTCCCAAATGAATTAAGTGTCTTGTTGTAGGTGAAACAAGAGTTGTTCTTGTTGCAGTTGGATTAGCTGATGTAGAAAAACCAGAAGTTGATGTTGAAGCTCTAGTTGTAAGTCTTGCAGCATTACCTGCATTCCATGTAAATGTTTTTCCATTTGCAACTGTTGCAACTAATACTTGACCAAAGTTACTTAAACTCCAGAGGCCTGGTTCCAGACTTACTTCAGATGCTGAAGAAGCTTCACCCCAGTCAACAAAATCAGCAGCGTTAGTTACAGTTGTGCCATTTGAATGTGCAGCTCTTGTTGAACCATTTACTGCTCTTGTAATACCTGTTAAATTATTTCCAGATACACCAGTGTAAGAAATTAATTCTGTTCCTATTTGTACTATACCTGTCGTAGGAAAACCTGTAGTAGATGTTAATGCTATATTAGATCCAGAAGTACCACTAGTATTATCTGCTAATGTTCCATTTAAAGTATTTTGCAAAGCATTAGAAACAATACCATCCCATTCTGAAACACCCCAGCCATAACCATAAGACTGTGCAGCAGGACCAACAGTTTCATAAGGAATCACACTACACGCTCCACCACCTGCAGCGTTTGTTGTAGTTTGTGTTCCAGTAACAATCGCAACTAAAGATGATGTAACTCTAGTTACTTGAAATAATTTATCTTCAAATGCAGCATTAGTTAAACCTATACCAGATGGTACTGATACATTATCTAATAAAATAATATCACCTGACTGTAAATTGTGTGCTGAAGAAAATGTTAGAGATACTTCTTTGGTTGCATCTGCAGCAGACATTACAACACTACTTAATGTAGATTTAACTGGAGTAATATCATAAAGCTGACCTTCAAAGTATATAAGTAAAAACTTATCTGTTCCAATAGCAACATATCTATTACCTTGTAAATCAACAAAAGCAAATTGACGTCTTGCAACACTAACAATAGTATCTGAAACTAATGATGACCAACCACCTACTTTCTCAGGTAAACCATATCTAAATCTTGTGTTATCAGAATCAATCCACCTATTTTCTGCACCAGCTCCCGTAGTCTGTTTGTCTATTCCAGGTAAGACTTTAAAATCAATTAGAGCCATTATTAATGCTCCTATATGTTATCTTTATATGCCCAGCCTCTTGTAGCATTTACATATACTAATGTGAAAGCTGCGCCGTTTGTAGAAAAAACTAAATTAGCAGCGTTGGATAAAATGTTTGAGCCGTTTCTATTAATAGTTAAATTGTTTGATCCAAAAGCATTACCACTATCTATAAAAGTAACTTCATCACCTACAGAAGGCGAAGCTGGAAGTGTTACTGTAACAGGAACACCTAAACCACTTCCTGAAGTATTAATTAATAATTGATCTCCATTTACTGCTGTATATGCGCCTGGTATTGTATAGTAACCTTTTGTAATAGGACCTGAACTAATATTAGTTCCATCTGAATATAAAACTACTTTACCACCTACAGGAATAGTTACACCAGTACCTGATACTGTTTTAACCGTTAATGTATAACTAGTAGAAGAAGAATTTCTTGTAGTTGCATCTTCTACTATAAAAACTCTTTCAGCAGAGTCTGGCATAGTAACTGTTCTATTTCCAGTTAATGAACCTGTAAATTTGTAGTATAAATTTTTACCATTGGATACAGCATATGTTGAAAGATCTAATGCTAAATCACTTGATCCAATATTTGAAGTTAAATAACCACTAGCTGCTTGTTCTAATATTTGTAAATTAGTATTGGTAATTGTACCCCAAGTACCTGCTTTTTCACCTGTAGTTATTAGCTCTAATTTTAAATCTGTTGATGTACTCGATGCCATTTTTCTCCTATGGGTTTAGTGGATCTATTGGGACCCAAACCTGATTCACACCTGGTGGAATCGGATTCCATGTTATAACACTTACAGGGTTTGTTGCAACATTTAATTGTTGACCTGTAGGCACTATTAATACGTCAGGAATAGGACCAATATTACCTATTGATATATTTAATCTATTACCGGATACAATAACTACAGGACTAACTTGACTACTTCCAATGTCTGAAAAAGTTGTTTGTGCAAATGTTGTAGTTCCAAAAAACATAGTTTATCCTTATGGTGTAGAAATTATTTTCCAAATTTGATTTACATTAGGATCAACTTGATTCCATAATCTAATAACTGGTTCTGTTGTTCCTATTTCAAATTCTGTTCCTGTTGGTAATATACCTGCTTTTGCAACAATTGTCACTGATCCAGTAGATAGGTTATATCTATTTCCTGTTATAATTGCTGTTGCATTTGCTTTAGCAGTTGCGTTACCAATTGATAAATTAACTCTATTACCTGTAATTGAAAAGTTTGCATCAGCAGAAATTGTAACTGTGCCAGTATTAATATTTAATTGATTACCATTAGGTAGGATAACAGCTTTACCAGTTACGGTTACATTACCAATTGATGTGTTAAACCTGTTTCCTGTAACCTGAGCTGAAGCTCCTGCTTTAGCATTAACTGTTCCTGTAGATAAATTTAGCCTGTTACCTGTTGCTGCAACAAGTGCGTTTGCAACTACAGTTGGACTACCTGTAGAGAAATTAAATTGATTACCTGTAACTGAGAATACTGCACCTGCTGCAACGGTTACATTACCTATTGCTGCATTAAGTCTACTACCCGTTGGAACAACTGTTCCACTAATAGAGAATGTAACTGAACCTGTTCCTAAATTATATTGATTACCTGTGACCGGTGCATTAGCACCTTCTTTAACAGTAACTGTTCCTGTAGATAAATTATATCTATTACCATTTGGTAAGACTAATGAGTTACCAACTACAACTACATTACCAATTGCTGTATTGACCCTGGAGCCTGATACACTAACTAATGCATTGGCTATTCCAATATCTGCAAATGTTGTTTGGGAAAAGGTAGTTGCACCGAAAAACATGGTAGCTTACCCTTTTTTCAATTCGTCTATTTCTGCTTTTAATTCTTTTATTGCATTGACTAATACAGGGACTAAATGTTCGCCTTTGTATTTTAGTTTTTCTGGTTGTTCATTATCGATAATGACATTATCAGAACCCTCAATTTCAAGTATGTCTTGTGCTAAAAATCCATAATGCTTAGTACCATGTGGAGTGTCATCTTCTCTTGATTTTTTAAATTTAAAACTAACTGGTTTTAATTTATCTACAAAATCTAAACCATGAGGAACATTTTGAATTTCTGTTTTATCTCTTTGGTCTGAAGTTACTGTCCAAGCAACTTGTATATAAGCATTGGTAATATCATCTGTTCCTACAACTACTCTATTATCTTGAGTTGTAATTCCAAATGGTGAAAAACCAGCTCTACCAGCGTCTCTACCTATAGTAATATTACAGCTACCAGTAGAAATATTGTATCCAGAAGCCTCACCAATAGCAGTATTTGACCCTCCTGTATTATTGTATAGTGAACCTCCACCGACAGATGTGTTAAGTGAGCTTGTAGTGTTTGTTCGAAGTGCATCGAAACCTATTGCTGTATTAACAACTCCTGTTGTGTTGCTTTTTGCAGAACACCTACCCACAGCTGTTAAACTATCTCCTGTTGTGTTACTTGATAAAGAAGAAGAACCTATGGCAACATTTTGACTAGCTGTTGTGTTAGAGACTAAAGCACTTGTACCAACTGCTGTGTTGTTGGAAGCTGTAGTATTATTAGCTAACGCATCTACTCCAACTGCTACATTACTAGCACCTGTTGTATTATCTTCCATAGATGCTTGACCCACAGCAACATTATAAGAAGCTGTAGTATTAGAATCTAATGCACCTTGACCAACAGCAGTGTTTTGAGTACCTGTTGTGTTAGCACAAAGTGATTCTTTACCAACAGCTGTGTTATTATTTGCTGTAGTGTTTGAAAATAAAGACAATCTACCTACAGCAACATTATTATCGCCTGTAGTATTAGTGAATAAAGAACTTCTACCTAATCCTGTGTTTTCTAGTCCCTCAGTATTACTAGAAAGTGAAAGATGACCAACTGCCGTGTTTTTTGATCCTGTTGTATTTGCGTCTAAAGATAATGAACCAACAGCAGTGTTATCTGCTCCTGTTGTATTAGCTTTTAATGCACTATCTCCAACAGCTGTGTTGTTGTCTGCTGTAGTATTCGCATCTAAAGCTTGATAACCAATAGCTACGTTTTTATCACCTGTCGTATTTGTATCTAAAGCATAACTACCTATTGCTATATTTTTTGTACCTTCAGTATTAGAAAATAAAGAACATCTACCTACAGCTACATTTTCATTTGCCGTGGTATTGGAATCTAATGCTTGATAACCTACTGCTACGTTATTAGCACCTGTTGTATTAGCAAATAAAGAACAAACACCAACTGCTGTGTTATCTCCGCCTGTTGTATTAGCTTTTAAAGATGAAAAACCCACTGCTACATTATCAGAAGCTGTAGTATTAGCTTCTAATGAACTTTTACCAAAGGCTACATTTTTACACCCTGTTGAATTAACAGAAAGAGAATTATAACCTGAACTAACATTTTCTCCACCTGTTGTATTACACTGTAATGATCGAGCACCTGTAGCTGTGTTAAATTCTCCTGTTGTGTTTTTACACATGGAATTCCAACCAACTGAAGTATTTAAACAACCTGTTGTGCTAGATGTTAATGCAAGTCTACCTACTGCAGTATTACAAGTACCTGTAGTGTTGGCATCTAATGTTTCTGAACCCACTGCAACATTTTGGTCGCCTGTTGTGTTTAATTTTAAAGCACATAAACCCACAGCTACATTATTATCTCCAGATGTAATTGCAGCTAAAACACTTGTTCCAACTCCAGTATTTCCATCAGCAGAATCTAAAGTCCCTGTTGTATCTGTACCTACTAATAAACTGTTTGTAAAATTTGTTCCACCTTCTTTAAAAGTTACACTATCAACTTCTACAGCTGAACCATTATTTTGTAATGTTCCAACTATATTAATAGTATCACCGCTGTCACCTATTGTGACAGTGGTGCCAGATCTTGGACTAAGTTTATTTACTTTTACTTCACTCATTTAGTTTCTTCTTTTAACTCTTCGGGTAAGTTAGATTTTAAAATATCTAAGTAGTGCTTTGTCAAAATTTCGGTATGAGTAAACTTTACTTTTAACTTACTTTGTTCTTGAGTTAGTACTTGGATATTTTGTAACGCAACTTTCCCGTCTTCGGAAAGCTTAGTTTCATCGTACTTTTTATCGTCGATTGTGATCATTAAAACTCCTAGCTTGCTGTGTGAGCTTTACCAGCAACGATAGCCGCATTAACTGCAGTCATATCTTCTGTAGTCCAGTAATCTTTAGCAACCATAAGTTCTAAGTGTTCAACATTTCTATCAACTGCACCTTGTCTATCAACTGCTTCTTCGTCAGCCATCTGAGTTCCATCAATGATACCATTGATTAGATCTACAGAATGACCCATAGCTGTGTAATCTTGTGCAATTTCTTCTGCTGTTTTTACTTCGTCTGACATAGTTTATCCTCCGTGATTATATTGTTGCGCATGCA
>WLWG01001675.1_pt1 | contig 19160 bp, 28 predicted proteins | sample 6712871 | NCBI WGS metagenome assembly WLWG01 (sample SAMN12718693, study PRJNA515312) | sponge metagenome | isolation source: marine sponge | host: Mycale hentscheli | place: New Zealand: South Island, Marlborough, Capsize Point | collected 2003-05-01
CTAAAGTATCCCAGTTAGCAGCAGTAAATGGATAAGCAGTAACGTTAGTTAAAGCACCATTTGCAGCTACAGCACCTACAATACCTTTTAATGTAACACCAGTAGTTGGGTTCATTACAACGATAGTATCGTTAGCAGCAATTGCATTTTTAACAGAAGTTGCACCAACAGCAGCGTTAGTAGGTACACTGAAAACAAATGTTCCAGCACCAGGTCCTGTTAAAGTACATCCTGTATAAGAGATGTGTAATCTATTTTGTTCTGACCAGATAACTTGATCAGATGTCATTGGCATTTCAGCGCCAACCATTTTTAAGAAACCACCTAAAGTTCTGTTTCCATATCTTTCTACTTCAGCTTCATAAACTTCTGGTAGATACTGTTGTGCAAAATCGTTTGCACCTGCAGCAGCAGTATTAAACGCTAGGTAATTGTTAGCTAGCGGTAGTTGCGTTTGAGAAGGTACGATACTTCCAAACACTGGAGCAATTTGTCCCATAATTAATAATTTTTAGTTTTAGTTAAATTTTCTTGCTTTAATTTTTAATTTTGAAGAGTCAAGACCACTTATACTTTTAACTTTAAATCCACCAACAAATACATCGCTTGGAGCACTTTCTCTAGCTTCGTTAGTAATGTTGTTTGATTTTGCAGCGACATTTCTTATAGCATCAGCTTTACCTTGCTCGTAAAAATGTTGTGCAATAGTATCTGCATTTTGTGCGGCATACATAGCTTTATGATAACCTTTTACATCAGTTACATCACCTTTATCGTTTAAGAACTTCTTAACTATATTACTGATGTTTGATTGATTATCTGCAACTTCACTAGGATTTTTAACACCATATCTAAATTTTTTGTCTCCTACGCTAAAATCAAAACCTTTGAATTCTTTGGTAAAATAATCTTTAGTGGTGTTTTTAAACACTTCATGTTGTTGTTCTGCTACATTTTGCTCTTCGTTGTAGCGATTGAAAAAATCCATAGCCTTTTTCTGTTCTTGAGTTACTCCGGGTCTCAACTTGATTTCGTCGTAATATTGACTCTTTAAACCATTTAAATGCTTCTGGGCTTTTGCAACCTCTTCTTTATATGCAAGTTTCTTCTTCCGAATATCTCTTGCGTCATCTACTTCTTCATCAAATGAAAAATTATCTTCTAATAGAAAAGTAATTTCTTCTGAATCTAGATGTGATTTTGTGTTTTTATAATACTCTTTTAATAAAGTATCATTATCTACATTAGTATAATCAGCGTTTAATCTAACGTAATCTTCTAATGTTCCACCTGTTTCTTTCATAAAGTCTACGACTTTTTCAATGTTTTCAGGTAAATTTATATCTTGTTTAACAGTTTGTGGTTCTTCTGCTGTAGTTTCAGCTTGTGGTTCCATTTTTTCACCTATTGAAATAACCTCTTCTTCTTCAGGTTTTTCATCAATTATTTCTTCAATAATAGGTTTTACTTCTTCGGTGGGCCGTATTTCTTCAACCACTTCTTTGCTGTCGACACTGTTTTTTGACTCTTCGACAACAACATTGCTATCATTTGTCTCTTGTGTTTGAATGGCATCTTGTTCTTCTGTTTTAGGTTTTGATAAATCTACTTTTATAGGTTCATCATTGTTTGATAGATTTTTAGGTTTAAGTATTTTAGCTTTTACCTTAAGCTTTCCAGCTTTTTCTTTTGTTTCTGACATAATAAAATAATATAAAAATTAATAAAAATTACATACTTAATTCTTCCATGTTGTTTTCGAAATCAGTAGGTAACCCGTCTGTTTGACGTTGTGTAATCATTTGCGATTGTTGAGAAGCTTGTATTTTAGTTCGTTTATCTTTACGATCTTCTATTTGAGCTTCTTTTTTTGTTGATGCGTCAACTTCCATTTGTTTAAGTTTCATATTATACTCAAACTCTTTAGCCATTAACTGTTGTTTGTTTTGTAGCTCTTGCTGCATTCTCTGTATTTCCATTTGAGACTTAGCTTGCTCAATTTGTATTTCAGTCTGCGCTAATGCCTCTCCTTTTTGTACTTCTTGCATTGAAGCTTTTTCTGAAGCTTCTGAATTAGAATCTGCTTGAGCAGCAATATTAGCCATTTGAGCTTGTTGATCAGCTTCTTGCTTTTTAACTCTTTTGTATTTTAAAACTTGATTAGCTAAAGTTAGGTTTCTTATTTCTCTAATATCAATAGCATCTTCAAGATATATTTGATTTTGCTGTAAAGCCATTTGTATATTTTGTTCTAACATAGCTTTTTCTTCCTCTTCAGGTTCTAAGTCCATGTATATACCAAAATCATATAAATGTAAATCATCTATTTCATGTAGCGTTGCAACATTAAATTTACCTATACTAGCTTTAAGTGCATTATTAGTTAAATCAAAATCTAACATATCAGCTATTCTAAGCGATATGTTTTCACAAGTTCTAAGCGTTAAATACAAACTACTATTTAAAATATGTTTAGTGGCTATGTTAGAAGCATTGGCAGCCATTTTTTGCAAGCCGACCAACGCGTCTTTGTCTGGTAAACTGCCATCTCTTGCTTCGTTCAATCCTGTTACGTCTCTTATCATTTGTAAATAATACTGATAAGTGTTGATCAACGATTGTATTTTTCCATTAGCACTAGATGTTTGCAATTCTTGTATAGGTACTTTACCTCTATTAGGATCACCATCTTGTGTTAAACTTCTACCAACTATACTACCAGTTTGAAAATACATATTTAATGCTTCCTGAGGATTATAATTAGTTCCATTGCCTAAATCAACTTCAGATAAACCATCAACATCTACAAAAACACCATCTGGAACCATTCTAGCGATCACCTGTTGTAACTTAAGTGATGTAAGTTGTATCATATCAGCAAAACCTGTTATACGTCCTACAAGTGAATCTATACGACCTTGATACATATGGGGCGCCACAATGTTGTAGTTCATATTAACCTTAGTTAAATCACTTTTAGGTCTTGTCATGTTTTCTGACATTTCCCATTTAAGCATTTGTTCTACACCCATAACCTTAGCACCTGTAAACAATACTTCTATTGTTCTAGATACTCTTTCAAAGTTATCACTTACTGGCGGATTAAATGTGTCAGGTTTTTCTAATACTTTTTCTAAACCATTATCAGTGTTTTTAACTTTAAAAACTTGATCTATATAAGATTTGTATTCAAAGTATATAACTTGTACTAAATCATTGTCATTATTACGATTACGCATATAACCTTCTCTACCAGGATATTTTTGTATTGTAGCAAGTTCTGAATCAGTTAATTGTGGAAATTCTTTTTTTAACTCAGGTATTGTAATAGATTTTATTTCACCTACATAATATAAATCCTGAAAGTTAGGATCATTAGTGTATGAATAAACTAAATTAGAAGGGTTTACATAATCTATTGTAACACCTTCAGCTTTATTAAAACTAGTTTTAACAGCTCCAATACCAACTGTTACTATATCCTCTATAACTCTTTTGTTAATTAATTCGTATTTATTAAAATCTAATACATTATTAATAACTTCTTCTTCAGCAATTTCTATAGATTGTTTATAGTTTAATTGCATATGCACTTCTAACTCTTCCTTTGATTGTGGTAAATTAGCTGGATCAACTACATTATAAACATCTACTCCTAAGTTTTCTTGTATACTATTAAGTAAAGGCTTAGATAACATGTCTCTTAATATAGACGAAGCATAATTTGTTCTTTGTTTTAAAGAAAAAGGATCTTGAGCGTATGCTTTTATATCGTATTTTTTAGAAGATATACCGTTTACTACAATATCTACAAACTTTGGAATTATTGGTACGGGCTTCCAGTCTAAGTTTAAATAAGATAAATCACCATTAATTGATAATTCATCTTTATATTTTTGCACAGGTTGCTCACCTCTAGCATATAGTCTTAATCTATTAAAGTTTTGAAATCCTTTCTGCCATCTTGTTCCGTTAACTCTACCACCTCTAAACCATTCATATTCAATGGCTTGCCCTACTTGCAGACCATACTCTAAACTAAGCTTTTCTGCGACAGGTACCACCTGACTAGGAAAGGAACTATTAGTACTCGTATTAATCATCTAATTAATTATTTTTGATTTTGAACCTTTATTGTCATACTTAGAAAAACTTAAACTTACTTTTTCTTTTATATGCTCAGGTATAGGTCTATATTTATTTTTATTGCAAGCCATGATAGCTAAGCCAGAGCTTATTGATGCATCATGTTTTGTTCTTTTATTTATATCAAACGCCGCCCAGTCTTCTAATGTTCTTTGAAAATACATAGTTCCATATTGCTCGTTATTATATCCTATAAACATTTCAATATATGATTCAATAGCTGCAGCGTGAGCTTGCTTAACATCTTCACTTGAATTAGGTATACCACCTATTTCTTTTTCTGTTACAGATAATTTATATGCTGTTTTATCTGGTCTGTTCATAGAGTAACCTCTATAACCTCTTCTTTTTAAATGATATAATAATCTAGGTTTATTATTCTCTGCTAATATAGGCATACCATAAAAATGCAATGCCATAAGCACATCTTCAAAAAACGTTTCAGCAGTTTGTGGTCTAGCTATATATTCTAAAAAAAATAAGTTAGGTGGACAAGTATCCATAGTAAACTTAGTTAAACCGTGCAAAGCACCTTTAGAACCTCTACCATCTACTGTTCCTGATATATCATATGAATCACAACCAAAAGCACCCATATGCTCATTAGCAGGATACTTCATACCATTTTTAATAATAAATCTATTTTGTTGTTGAACGTCTGGAACCCAAGATACTATAAACCTACCTTGTTTACTAGGAACAAATTGAACGCTTGTATCTTTAACCCCACCTTCCCACATAAAATTACCCTGTGTAACAACATTAGAGTGTTTTAAATCTTCGTTGTAATCTATTTGTTCGTAGATTTTTGTAAGATTAAACAGTGATTGTTTTGTTTCATCTCTGAAAGCATGTTTCTCTGTACGTGGAAACTGTCTATATAATTCATTAAGCGCATCAGGATCATTCTTAAGGCCATCTACTTCATTTTCCCAGTGTTCGATAACACCGATTTCAATTGGGAAACCGTCTGGCCCTTTTTTAGGTTTTTTCGGTGTCTCAAAGACAGGTAATCCATAAGAATCAATGTATCCTTCGTAATTCCACTCCATAGGAATAAACAGGCTATATAATCCCGAGCTAGTCTGCCCGTTGCGGTTTCTTCTGGTAACGTCTGAGTCATCATATAATTTTTTATAATTTCTACCTCCTTTATCTAAAGCATTTGACGTTGAGCCCATCATACACTTACCTATAATTCTAGAACCTAATCGTAAACAAGTTTTTGTAACCCTCCAGTTATTTAATATATTGTCAGGTTTTTCCCACTTACCAGATTCATCATGTACAAGTAGTTTTAATTTTTCACCATCATAACTGTTATCTCCTGTATTTTTCCAGTCAATAGTTGTATCTAATCCTTCTAATTCTTCTAATTGTTCGTTGCTATCTATTTTACGTCTTGTAAATCTGCTAGCAGGAACCCTGTATGCAAGTTCTGTTTTTGGCCTATCCATACCGTCTTGTATAGGCTTGAAGAAAAATGGGTAGTTGACGGAAATGGGTACGATTTTATCGGTAAACATTTTTTTCGCATCAGACCCAGACTTTGATAAGACGCCGTATCTAGCATCACTAGAGATAGTGGCAAGGTTGACTGTTTCGCCAGATGCCATGAATGAAAAACCAGACCGTCTGTTTTTGAGGTAGCACATTCCATAGCAACGTTTATCTGCTTTACAAGCTTCCCAGAATATATAGAATAATCTGTTTGCTTCCCTAAAATCTGCTTGCCCAACATCAATCTTGGACCACTGCAGGTACATGTAATGAGTACCAGTAATATAAGTAGCTTTACCCTGATTAGTGAACCAGTAACCTTCGTGGCGCCTAGCAAATTCTCTATCAATATACCCATACCATTTTTCTTTAAAATCATCTGGATATTGTTTCCAGTCAAATATTGTTTTAATTTTTTTTAATGTTTTAGGATATTCGTGTACTTGCCACTTGTCATAATCCTTGTTAACATCTTTCTCTTTTGGTAATGCTATTTTTAAATTTTGTATTTCGTATACCTCACCTATCTGACCTGTTTTAGATATAACAATAACATCATGTTCTTTGTTATAACCATAATCCCACTTTTTAGATTTATTTAATCTTTTTATTACGTGTGGTTTTATGTGATCAATTACTTTATATAACGTTTGCTTATACATTACTTAGATCTTCTTTCTGCAAAACCTCCAAAAGCTTCAGTTTTCTTTTCTTCTTTTGGTTTATCATTTAACATATCCTCTTCTTCTTTAATACGATTAAGTATTTCAAAAGCATCAAATATAGCTAACTTTTTAGTTGCAGCAGCATTTTTTAATCTATCAGCTGATATATCATCATCAGAATCAACTATAGCTTCTTTTGCTACCTTAATAAGTTCCTCAACTGCTTTGTGCCCAGCTAGGATTATATTCTGTTTCGTTTCCTTGACGTTCATACTTAATTACAATATCATTTGATTTCATACAATAAAGACGCTTACCATCAACTACAAAATCAAACTCACCAAACGGTGAATAACCTACAAGGTCTCCCTCGTTGATTTTTAACGCTTCTAATGAACTATTACCATATTTTAATATACCAACAAGGCGTTCTTCTAAATTAGCGTCTATATCATCATTGTTATGAATTGGACTTATAAAGCATCTATCACCAAAAGCTTGCCATCTGTCTTTAGATTTATATAAATATACTTGATTTAATTGAACAAAATATAAACCATTTTTAAAATATGATCTACTGTTTTTTTCTTCACCTCGTATATCATAAAATCTTCTAAACACATTATGATGTATCATAATTAAATCACCTTTTTTAATAGGTGTTTTAAATGCTTTTGGTACCGCTATAACTTTAGCTATATTATTTACTGATTTAAAACTTTCTGATTGAGTGTTAATTATAAGGCTTTTGTCACCTACTTTAACTTCATTATTATATCGCTGGCCATAGGGCTCAACGATAAAATCAAATATACTTTTCATTAGTATTCTAAATCATATTCAACTGATATTGCCATGTTAGAATTAAACTTCTTCCACGGCAATACTTCGCTGTTCTTTTTAATGTAAATGTTATAAGAATTATCTTTTGAATCAAAGAGTATATGAGATATAGTGTGACCTCCATATACAGACTGAGTCAAAGAATAATGCATAGCATCTGTTTTGTAATCAGATCCTATACTGATCTTTCTAATAACAGATGACATTACTCCTTTTTGTCTTCTTCTTTTTCGATAGGAGTGTAAGTACCGTCTTCAAGATTAATGTTAATCGATCCGTACTCTTCTTCAAGTTCTTTTTTAAAGTCTTCAGTTTCTTTGTTTACTTCGTGAAACTTAGATAACACCGCGGTTTTTTGGGCTTCTAAAAATCCTACTTCGTTTAACAACTTGTTTAAGTCTTTTTGAAAGCCTTGGATTTTTTCTAATTGGTCTTTTTTGATTTCCATTTTAATTTAATTTGATTATTTGCCTATTGATTTAAATTTTTCTGCACCTCGTGAACCGAAATAGGCAACATAAACGGTTATAAGAAGTGATTTTAAAAGGTCTATCCAACCGGTGTCAATACCAAATGATATATCAAACCCGTCTAATAGTATAAAAATAACAAGAGATATTGTTAAGAATATCAATGTCATTGGCCGAGTATTTTTTGAGAGCCATGAATCGGATTTCATATCGCTTTCCCAGCGTTTTGATACCTCTTGTAATTCTATAGTGTCTTGCTCTAATAATTTAAGAGCTGTTTCTTTATCTTGTGGTGGCAAGTCTGGATCCTTGTCTATAAGGTTTTTAACCATACCTAATGCGCCTTGGTCAGGCAGTATATCTCCTATCACATTTATAATACCTGATTTACCTAATAGGAATTTACCTACTTTAGTTTCTTTAAATTTCTTTTTAGGTTTTGACATTACTTATCTTTTTTTCTTCGCTTAGATTGTCTTTTTTGTTTTGTTTTTAAATCTTTTACTTCTTGTTTTTGAGATTTTTTTATGTCTTTTTTATTTGGATCTTTATCTAAACCAAAACTTTTTCTACTTTGTTTTCTTTTTTCGTTAGAAAGCTTTTGTTCTGTTTTTAGTTTTCTTTTTTCTATACGATCTTGCTTTTTTTCATATTTTTCTTTTCCAGTATCAAAAGCTTTATCTTCGGCTTTATATTCTTTTTGTTTTAATTTTTCTTTTTTATCCGAAAGTCTTTCTTCTTTTTTACTCACATTTCTTCTATATAACGGACTTTTTGCCATAAACGGCGAACTAAATTTACTCATAATTAACTTTTTTTATACGCTTCAGCTTCCCAAGGTAGGTTTTTAGCACCTTCCTCCATTGTTTTTCTTGAATAACGTTTACCTCTCCAGTAAACATTGTTATCGTCATAATCCAAATCTCCTCGTTTCATTTGATCAATATGAACTTTTTCATGATTGATAACATCTTCAATTTGTTTTGGATCTTTAATATCTTTACTTATTAAAATACTTCCGTTTCTGTCTGCTTTTCCTAACACACCATCCTCTAAATCTACATTGTAAATTGGGGTGTTATCTATAACGTATGGTGGATTAATTTTAAAAGCCATTACTTTCCAGGAAATAATTTATTAAGTTTTTCTTTACGCTGTTGACAGCCACAGGGTATGTTTAAACCCTGTGACACTGAATCAACAACTTTTTTAATTCCAGTTGCTTTAGTGAAATTTTCTATTTTATCACCTAAGCCTCTAGATTTCATTACGCAATTCCAATTCCTGAAATACTAATTCCTGAAGGAAGTTGTACTTTAGCTTTTACACCGCCTGGATTAGCAGTTAATGCATAATTAATTTTGTCTCTTACTGAAGGAACAGTTCCAGTTGAAGTGTGTGTAACTGTAATTAAGTCACCAGCAGCTGGGCCGTTTACATAAAGTAAAGTAGTAGTTGCGCTACCAGCTTTTACATAGATAATGTCCTCAGCGCTTACTAAGTGTTCACCGCCGTCTAAACCAGAAGCAGATGAATTTAATGAAATAAATTTTGCCATAATAATTGTTTTTGTTTTTTGTTAATTGTTTGTTGTTTGTTGTTTGTTGTTATTTATTTTTTCTTTTTTATTCTTTTACCTACTTTTTCCATTTTATCTTCTAACCTATACATTCTTTGCTCTTCAGCTTCACTAGTTTGACCCATTTCAAAACGGTCATAAAGTGATTTATGTCTAGCAGATAGTCTGTCCATTTTTTTATTAGGATCTCCTATTTTACTATATGGAGCGTTTGAACCACTACCGCTTGTGCAACCTTTTTTATAAGTTGGTGAATGTGATCCTTTCATCTCTAACATAGATTTTGCTTTGTCATAATCACCTCCAGCTTTTTGCATAGCGTGACCAAAAGCATTACCTTCTAATGGCGTTGCAGAACTATATCTTTGCTGTGCAACACTACCATTGTATTTATACAAGGGTTGATTAGAATCACCCATAGCATTATAACCTCCAGACATATCTTTAAATAAGTCTTTTCTTTCTTGGCCTCCGCTTACTGAGATGTTTCTGCCTTTTCCTTCGTGTTTATATTTTCCCATGACTATGAACTCATATGTTTAGAAATCCAAGAGCCGTGCTTTGAATCTGATTTAGAACCTGCTTGTGCGTTTTCTGCGTAATGTTTTCTTGCACTTTTTGAAAGTGACTGATTGCTAGCTTCTTTTACGTCGTAAGCTACTTTTTTACTAATGTTTGGCATAATATTGTTTTTTATATTTGTTTAACTTAAAGCTATTAGATTTGAAATACCACCATCTGTACCTGTAGCATAAACCATAACTACACTAACTGGTAAAACAAAACCTTCAGCAGGTTTTACAAATGTTATTACTTCGTCATTAACAGTGTGAACTTTTATAGATGCTTCTGCATCGTAACTATATGTAAGTGTTGAATTAGCAGCTATACTTGAAGCAGAAGCTAAAACGTAATTACTATCGTCAGTAATACTTGCTATTAAAACTCCAGCTGCAGGTAGTGTACCGCCTGTTACTCTCATACCAGCTTTTATTTCTGCATTAGGTGAAGCTAAACCTACGTTAACTGAGCTTGAAACCACAGTGTTATTACTAGTTGTTGTAACTGGTAATGTTGATGGTGAATTACCAACATATAAGTTATATTGTTTCCACGAGCTTTGTGGTGTTGTTGATTTTGTTCTTCCATCTATTAACAGTATATCACTTGGTGTCACAGCTGTTCCAGACTTATAAGAGTCAGTGTAATAATTTCTAATCATTTTTTTTTATTTTTTTTATTTAACATTTCCACCTTCTTCTAGCAGCTCTACCTCTTTCACCGGTCCAGCCTTTTGATCTAGCGCAGAATGATTTTCTTCTTTTAGCAGCTTTACTTCCTGGTTTAACTTTACCAGTAACTGCAGTTTTTAATTTACTTCCAGGGTTTTCTTTTCTATATTGCTTAACACCTGTCTCAGTCATACCAGCGCCTTCCTCTGATTTTCTAAAAGTTCTACCTTTACCTTGCGTAGTTTTACGCATGTCAAGTGGTCCATTAGGTAATTTAAAAGCCATTACTTTTTCTTTTTCTTAGGAACACAATTAGGTACTTTTCTACCGTTTTTAGTCTTCATGCCATAAGCTTCGTAACCTTTCCAACACGGATTTTTCATCATTTTTTTAAAAAAAGGTGAATTCATATTATTTTGTATTTAGTTTTACTGTTTTCTTTATAAGCTTGTAAACATCTTCTTCTGTTAGCATCTTCTGAAACATAACTCACATGTACCCAATCTGGATTGTCTTCTGTTCCAAACTCCCAAATAATCTGATCATAATCTAAATTATTCTTAATATAATCATACATCTCTGCATTTGTTTTATAACCGTAGTTATCGTCTATGTCAAGTGCACAACCAATACAATGCTGTGAGGTTGTACTTCCGCCAATAGCAGAATTTAATTTGGGCGAGCGATAGAAACTATTAATAGCAATTGGACCACCCACCCATTTACGTAGAGGTTCAAACACTTGTTCTGCAATAGTTTTCATGTTAATTAAATCTAATTCTCTAGGTGTATTGTCAATATTTAACCTAGTAGCCGTGTGAGATTTAATCCCTTCTTTAAGCGAGATGTGTTCACTTATTCTATCACTCATTTTAGTGAATTTTTACTTTGCTGTTGGATTTATAGATCTGTCAGCAACCATACTGTCAGGCCAACCACCTCCAAGCCTAGATTTAGCTATTGAAGATATCGGTCCTGCTTTATAAGGTAGTGGATCTTTTAATACCTGCATTGGATCCATACCATATCTTGGATTTCCTTCTTTTAAATTAGTTGGTTGGTGGGGTCCGTCCCACGTTGCGTTAGCACCAACTTGTCCTGGGTTTTTTGCCATAATATTATTTTTTATTTACGTCTTTTGCAAAGTCTTCAAAATCACTTTCATCAATTAATTCTCCAACTTTATAATCTCTACCTGTATAATGCTTAGCGCCTCTTGGTAGTCTTAATGTATCTCTATCTGTTCCAGTTTTAAATTCATCAGAATTAACAACAAATTTACTTATTTTATCAGATTTTATAGCTCCCATGTCTTCTAAATCTTGTACGTTTACTATTTTGTACTTAGATTCTGTACCTTGATTTAAAGCACTTTTAAATTGCTTTTTATCATTTACATAACCATTAATACCAAAACTAGCATCGCTTCCACTAGGTGGATTTTTTTTAGAATATCTAGGTGTTTTACCATATTCTATGTCATCGCCTTTTTTATTATATCTACCTTTTTCATAACCGTCATAGCTATAATTTTCTTGACCTTGCTCTTTTACACCTTTAGCTCTTTCTCTTCTAGCTTTACGTAAACCTTTGTTGGCCATTCTAATATTTTTTCTCTCCTGTCTTCTGGCTTCTCTACTTTCTTTATTCATAATAGGATTTATATCACCATAAGGGCCTGGAGGTGGAACTGGCTGGTCTAATTGTTTGTTGGCTATTTGCTGAGCAAACTCTTCACCTTGAAAAAGGTTTTGACCTAGTTCTTGTATTTTTTGATTAGCAAACTTATTAGGATTGATCATAGCTTTATTTTTTAGCTTCTAATTTCTTAATAACTTCTTTTAACTTAGCAATCTTCTTGTCAATAGGAGATAATTCTTTTACCTCTACTTTTTTTTCTTTTTTTCCCATGATTATCGGTTTTTATCTTTGTTAACATTATTAATGGATGTAATCATAACTTTATCCATATAGGTTTTACCCTTCATTATTTTGTTTCGATGTGTACTTGTAGGTATATCCTCTGTACCAAGCATGATACGGTACATTCGACTTATTAGTTGTTTACACTTGAAGGAAACTTTATAGATATTATACTTTTGGGTTGTGCGATTATGTTTTCTCCATACCGTTATCCAACCTTCTTTAAGTAATCTGTTCCAGCGTCTATTGTCCCAACTATAAGAATATGTACCGATTTTAAAATCTTCTCTAGTGAAAAGATCCATGCAATCGAAGTATATTAGTAGTTCAAGGTCTGCATCATTTAAATCATAATTTTTGCAAGCCCATTTCCTGATGATTCTATAATGTTTTAAAAGATTTAATTCCCGTATATCTGTGGGTTCTAGTCTCATAAAACAATAACAACGTTGTCAACTTTGACTACGTTATAAATTTCATCTTTAACCTCTATTTGATGCGAATTATTTTTATCAAAATAAATAACATCGTTTTCTTTTAAACCACCAGCCTCAGCTCCTGCTGTTACCACGGTTCCTTCAGCATATCTTATATCCTCTCTTTGTTTTTCACCTAAAAGTAAACCACCTTGAGTTTTAGATATACCGGCTTTTGATATTTTAACCACTAAGTTTCTACCTATTGCTTTCATCAATTCTTAAATTATTGATTACACAATCAGTTGATAAAATAGTAGTAGCAACTGAAGCAGCATTGTTTAATGCACTTTTTGTTACGAGTAAAGGATCAATAATCCCTGACTCAATCATATTTACCATATTTCCTGTAACTACATTTATTCCATCTCCTGTTATACTTGGCATTTTATATTCTTCTATACCCGCATTATGTAAGATGGTCTTAAAAGGTGCCTTAATAGCCTCTAGCAACGCTTCTTCAGACTTATTACTAGTTTCTATATCATTTGCTGCATTTAATAAAGCAATACCACCACCAGGAACTATACCTTGTTTGATAGCAGCTTTAGTTGCACATATAGCATCTTCAACTCTAGCTTGTTTTTCTTGTAACTCAACCTCAGAGTTAGCACCTACTTTTACAATAGCTACTTTAGCAGATAACCTAGCTAGTCTTTTTTCTAACTTAACAGTCAATACAGGATCAGTACATTCAACTAACTCATCTTCCATTTTTTTAATCATAGACTTAACCTCTTCAGTTGTTTCTATTAAATGTAAAACTGTTTCATTTTGCTCAGTAACGCTTTTTTTAATTTCACCTAAATGCTCAGGGCCTATTAAATCAATATCATCACCTAAATCTTCGTTTATAATTGTAGCTCCCGTTAATATTGAAAGATCATCTAATGTTTCTTTCTTACTTATACCATATACAGGCGCGTCAATTACATTTACTTTTATATTGCCTTTAACTTTATTCATAGCTAAAGCTGATAATACTTGTTGGCTAATATCAGCTATAATAAGCAAAGACCTATTATTTTTAATAACATGTTCTAAAACATTTTGTATTTTTCTAATGTTCTCTATTTCTGATTCAACTAATAAAACTAACGGTTTATCTAGTTCAGCAGTTTTAGATTCTTTATTTGTTACAAAATGTATATTTTTTAATCCTCTATTGTATGGAACACCATCTACTAATTCAAAAGTAGTATCAGATAATTCAGTTGGTTCTAAAACAACAACTCCATTTTTACCAACAGATCTAAATGCATCAGCTATAATTTTACCAAGCTCTGGATCATTGTTTGTTGATATTGTTGCTACTTGGTCTATCATATCCCCTTGTACAGGTATAGAATTTTCCTGTAAGTGATCAATTACTTTTTGAGTTGTAGATAAAATACCTTTTTTAATTTCTCTTGACGTGAGCTTACCCTCTAATTTATAAGCTTCTTCTAATATTGAGTGTGCTAACACTGTAGCAGTTGTTGTACCATCACCAGCTTCTTTAACAGTTTTTCTAGCAGCCTCTTTTAATAAGGTTGCACCCATGTTTTCTACTGGATCTCGTAATATAACAGACTCAGCTACTGTTACACCATCTTTAGTAATAATTGGTTTGCCTATAGTATCTTCAAGAATAACACATTTACCGCTAGCTCCTAAAGTGGAGCTAACAGCTTGTGTAAGTTTTGTAATACCAGCAAACACATTGTTCTTAGCTTCTGAACCAAAGCTCAGATTCTTTACAATTGCATTTGACATAATTTAATTTAATTTAATTTGATTGATTGATATTATTTAAACGTCTTAACTACTTTAGGTCCTTTTAAGAAATCTACTTTTTTTGTATAGTGTTCTACACTACCATCAATTGCAATTTCAGCGGCTTCCATAGTTTCACGTCTTGTTACATCGTACCATTTGTCTTTTTCTACAAGGTCACGGTGTTCGGTTTGAAAATAACCATTAGGTAACTGTACTATTCTCCAATGTTTCTTTTTGGATAAATGTTTCCAGATTTTAATAGTTTCTTCGGTAATCTGCGGTGTTTGTGGTTGGCCCATACTTGAGCTCAACGAATAAAAATAAGTCATCGTGTTTTGGTTTTAAGGGTTAAACTTTATTTTTGGTTAATATTGCTTCGCTAGCAATATAGGTTTAGTTATACTATCACTTGTTTTTTATAAAACTTACACTATTCTTCAGTAGGTGGTGGAGATGGTTGGGGTGCTGGAACTGGTGGGTTATCCCATGTAAAGTATAAATCTTCATTTACTGGTGTAATTTGCTTTGCTATTTGAGCTTCAATATTAACTACCATAGCTGGTACATTTAAAGCGTCTTCCAGCCAACCGATCACTACAGCTTCAAAAGCTTCAGTATCTGCATAAGGTATAAAAGGTTCTCCAGCTACATAAGTAAAGTTTTGAGCACCTATTTGACTTGCTCTATAAGTTTCTCCTCCAGATTCTTCCGAACCTTCATAAGTCCAGTGTACTGTAAATATCACATTATCCTCGCCCTCAGCTTGGATGTGTGCATTCATTTGGTTAATTGTCCATTTGTAAGTAATTGCCATTTTTATTGTTTTAATTTATTAATTTTATTTTAACAGTTTCCTGTTGAGTGTACCACTCCGTTTAAACCAATTATTCTAAACCATTGGTTGCTAGATGTTGGGGGAAACCCAGTTGTTGTGTAAGGTGTGTAATAACCAGCGGCGGCTTTAGTTGTACTAGGTGCAGCACCTTGGTAAACAACATCTCCAACACTAGGCATTAAATTTAAGCCAGTGTGATAATATGGTCCCTGTGTAAATCCCGATTGACAAGAACCATTAGGTCCACTGCTACTATCATAAATATAATTAAATGCTGTTCTTGTGGTAGTTTGTTCATAACCATAAAAATTACTAAACCTGTATGGTGTATCTATAGGTGGTGGACCTCCTGGTAATACTGTAGGTGAACTTGGATTAGGTGTTAAGTATGTATCACCTGAATTAACAGCCCCACCTGTATTGCCACCTAATATAAGGTTATACATAGATATAGGTCCAGTTATTGTTCCGTTACCACTGTAATTAGACCATCTTCTTTCTCTAGCGATTTTTATCATTTCTAGCGTTCCTGAACTTGGTACTCCCATTACTTATTACAATTACATTTGTTAGACTTTAATTCCTCTATTTCAGCTTTTAATTCTTTTATAGCTTCAAGCAATATTGGTGCAATACCTTGATGTCTCATAGAAAGCATACCATTATCATTTTCTCTTACAAGCTCTGGTATAACTTTTTGAACATCTTGTGCTATAAACCCAATGTCATGTTTCCATTGTTGCAAGTTGATAGGATTTCCTTCTTTATCTAAATCTTCAACTTTTTCTTTCCAATCAAAAGTTACTCCATTAAGTTTACTTACTTTCTCTAAAGCTGACTCGATAGGTTTTATATTTTCTTTTAATCTTATATCCGATGGTGATCCATAAGCAACCACATCACCTTTAAACACAGCATTACCTGAAATATCTATTTTAGTTGTTACGTTAGCTCCACCTCCACCACCTTGATATAGTAAAAATTGATTTACGTTACCAAAATTAACAAAGTTAGATCCTGCTGAACTTTGAAATAAAATATCAGAATAACTACCGCTACTTTGAAATCTAGCTACAGTACCATTACTAGAAACATCTAATTTTAAGGTAGGCGAAGTTTTTCCGATTCCTACGTTGCCTAAAAGATAACTAGTTGTTGAACCAAAAGAATGTTTAATATTGCTTTCTTTTCTTAATTGTAATATTTGCCCATCAGAAGCCTCATTTCTTCCAATAGTCATTGCAGTACCGCTTGTTGACGCTACTTCTAAATTACCAGTACTATTATCATATCCAAGACCTCTTTGATTTGAAAAACCACTTGCAGGGTTTACAATAGTGTTACCAAAAAATATATCACCTGTTGAATTTTGCACTTGCATAGCAATGCCACTATAAGTACCTGTTACAAATCTTACTAATTTTAAATCATCATTATCACCACCAACATCACCTCTAATTGACCAATGAAATGCACCTACGTTTCTTACAGTACCAGTTCCTTCAACCTGACCTCTTAACATTAATTCAGTATTATTACCAGTGCCATAAATACTTAAACCACTGCCACGAACATCTAAAGTTCTATCAGTCGAAGTCGTACCGATCCCGACGTTGCCTGAATTAGCATTGTACATGTCAGAACCCGATCGTTTCCAGTTATTAGTTTGAGTATTTGTAACCGTTCTTAAAACTGCTCCTGGTAGTGTTGCAGAAAGACTTGCTCCCCAACCACTATTCCATTTGTAAAGGTTCATATTAGAATGACCAGAAGTATATTCAATTACTGAAAATTTACAATAGCTCCAAGTACTTGTTGCCTCACCTATTGCTATATAAGGTCTAGTGTTGGCTCCTGCGCTACCTGTAAATGCACCAAACCTTACATTAAAGTTTCTTTCAACACCAGGTTGATTTATAACAAAAGCTGTGCAATTGGTCCAATTATAACCTGAATACCAGTATCCTGCAAAATGCACATCAAATGATTCGCCACTTGCATAATCAAAAACACGTATAACACCACTCATCATGTTATTGACTCCACCAGCGCCATTATCAGGAAGTTGCATTATTAAATAACCCGTTTGCGCTCCACTACCATTATACGCAGCGCCTGATGGTGCAAATATTCTAGCCGTGGTGTTTTGATCATTACCAAAACTATCACCTTTAACATTTCCATTAACTTCCAGCTTGTAGTTTGTTGGGTTAGTTGTTCCAATCCCAACGTTACCAGAGCTATTTATTGTTAATCTTGGAGTATCACTTGTTGAAATTATAACTGACGCAGCTTCTCTATTGTTTATTTGTAAATCAGATTGACCTGTGAAAATTCCAATATCTGTTCCACTTCCAGCACCCGAGCCAGTTGTATCATTACTTATGTGTAAATAAGATGTACCAGAGTTGTGCATATGTATTCTTCCTAGAGCTGATGTAACTCCAACACATAAATCACCCCCAGATGTTAAACGCATTTTTTCTGAAAATGTTCCTGCACTATCAGTTTTAAATATTAAATTTCTTGATAGCCCAGAAGTTTCTAATATTACATCATCATTTCCGTCAGTAACTAAAGCACCAATTCTAGTTCCAGCTGAATTATAAAAATCTAAATTATTTCCAGTTGAACCTGCTTTTAAACTTAAATTAGTAAATCCTGAAAATGAACTAGGCGAGGTCGTTCCGATTCCGACGTTTCCTGCGCTTGTAATACGCATTTTTTCTGTAGCACCACCTGTTGCAAAAAGTATATTTGTTTGACTTCTAATACAAAAATCATCAACAGCAGAGTTTGTTATCATATCACCAGCTGTTGTTGGAACTTGCAAACCTGCTTTAAAAGTTGTTGTTTTTAAAAATCTAACCCTTATGTCATCAACACCTAAAACATCTACGCTTCCTTGAAAATTAGAATTACCAGTAACATTAAGAACTCCACCAACAGTTGCCTGACCGGCTGGAGAACCTGTTGTTATTATTGAGTCTCCTAAAGCGCTTGCACTTGTCCAAACAGGCATTGTATTGGCTGTACCAGATCCTGTAACAGTTCCAGTGCCTGGTGAATAAGTAGCAAAACTACCATCACCTCTTACATATTGAGCAGTAGTTCCACTTAAATCTAATGTGTCAGCTGTTAATTTACTTGCTGTGTTACTTGTTCTAAGTAAAGATCCAATTATAGCATTACTATCATTTCTAACAATAAAACCTAAATTGTCACCTGGTTTAGTTATCACGCTACCAAGAAAAATATTAGCAGTTGTGCTTGATGAACTATAATGTGTTGCGGTTACACTACCTGCAAAAGTTGAATCATTAGTTGCAAAGGTTATTGGGCCATTACCTATAGTTTTAGCACCTGTAAATTTAGTAACTTTGTTTGCTGTGCCAGATCCGCTTATATCACCGCTACCATTTACCGCCCAAGATATTTGACCTGAACCATTTGTTTGCAAAACATAGTTAGCTGTACCGTCTGTAGTAGGAAAAGTAAACGCATTGTTGAAAGTTACTGCACCTGCGTCACTAACGCTGAATTTACCATTTATATTTGTTAACAATGCCATATTATTTATTTTCTAATTCTTTTACCTTAGCTTGCAGTTCTTTAACTGCTTCTATTAATAATCCCGTGATTTTTCCATAATCAACACCATATTGATCAACATCTTCAGCATACGTAACAGCTTCTGGAAGTATTTCATTTAGTTCTTGTGCTATAACACCAA